>Ga0326727_10012382_pt1 | contig 19450 bp, 19 predicted proteins | sample MB2enrmetagenome_FD_207643 | JGI IMG/M metagenome (GOLD analysis project Ga0326727, IMG submission 207643) | Lab enriched peat soil microbial communities from McLean, Ithaca, NY, United States - MB29MY | ecosystem: Environmental > Terrestrial > Soil > Wetlands > Peat | place: USA: New York...
CGTAGGGTGTAGAGTCACTCTGTGAAGAGTCAACATGTGTGATAGCATAAAGTGAGGATGCTAAGTAGGGATTGACGACGGGTCCGTTAACATTTGTGGTCTCCTGGGCTTTAGCGGTTTGGATGACTCCAAAGAGCGCGATAGCGCACACCGAGACAACAATCGCTAATACTAATTTTCTATTTGATTTCATCGGATCTTCTATAGTATCCATGAGTTACACCTTTAAATTTATTCAAAAATGTACAAGATATAATTAATAAATATTATTTAAAAGTATACCCATTATAAATCTTGTCTAAAAATTTATTTTTTTAAAAAAGAAAATTATAAAACTTATTTCAAAAATTTAGTAAAATACACTAGGCTAAAAATTACGAGTATGATAACAACTTTTGTTTTTAGATTTCATGATGCACAGTTTTTGTGATAAAATCTCTGAATTTCTAAGTTCCACACAAAATGAGAAAAGGTTACTGATCTATAACTCCTGGAGCTTATGGAACATTTGGAACTAATTTATCTAAAGTATTTTGTAGAATGAAAAAGGTACTGGCTATTTTGCTGGTAGTTCTTTTTATATTATCAGTAACTTCAGCAGCAGTTAGTGCTGCACAACACCATCGTCGCAGTGGTGGCCGCCATTACCATGGCTACAGTGCGGGGGTTACTACGGCTACTATGTCTAGAGCAACCTCTATTGGCATCACCACTACTACTGTAGCCGTTACAACAATAACGTATCTACATTCTAGAATATGCTAAATCATTTCAGGATGCAACACACATGAATGAATCATGAAAAACAGTATTAGAGGTCGAATTTTTCATAGGACTAATAAGGGACGAAGTAGTTTTTTTACCCACCTAATGTAATATCCTGATTTTGATAAAACTTTAATGCATTATATATGTGTTCCGGTTTAAAATCTGGCCACATTTCATCAACTACATATATGTCTGAGTACACCGTTTGAATTGGAAGCATTCCACTGAGTCTACGTCTCCCTCCCCAGCGAATAAGTAAATCTATTCTTGAGATGTTTGCTGATGCAATGTTTTCTACTATATTTTTATCTAAAGATCTATCAAATGCGTGTATTAAGTCCCAATACCAGCCATAATTTATCAAAAAATTTATCTTTATTTTACCTTGCCCAACTTTAGTCTTCTTTGTATACGCAAGTAACTCTTTAGGAAAGATATTCGAATTAGTATTCCCTACTACAAGTATTTCAGCATCAAGTTTAGCAATTTCTTTAACTGATTTTATACAAGCATCTACAAACGCTTTTTTTTGATCTTCAGGTCTTTTTGTGTTATCTTGAGTAAATCCAAAAAAAGTAACTTCGTCTATTCCAATTTTCACGCATATATCATATACTTCCAAGCCTGGAATTATTCCATTTTTATATCCTTCATGTTTTTCCAAGCCTCTAGCCAGAGCCCATCTCCTGTTACCGTCTGGTATTATGGCAATATGTCTTGGTAGTCTTTTAAATTTTGGAATTCCCAGAATATTATTCACCTCCTAGAATGAGTATCCCCTCCTATCTCTTTACTAAAATGCTATAAATCACTTCATCAATTCGGTTAACAAATTTATGCACAGCTTCGAATGCCAACCTGACGATTTTCTAACTTTTTAGACACATGTTCTAAAAATAACATTTGTTTGATATCTTTATACTTTAACCGGATACAAATGAAAGACGTTTATATTGCTGAATTTTGATCTCTTTTGTTTTTATAAAATCGTTTTGCTTTTTATAAAATTGACTTTACTGAGAACACATATATTTAGAGAAATGACATATCTTTTTTAAGCCGTGTTTAATCGATGCATAGTTTTTGTAATAAAATCTATGAATTTCCTAAATGCCATCAGTAATAGGAAAACATTTGTTGATTCCATGATAACATTATTGAACAACGGTATAATTTTAATCTAAAAGTTTGAATTATCCTAAACCCTATGATAGTCAGGTTTTGTATGAAAACTTCTACATAAGTAAAAACGATAAATTCTATTTTTTGGAATAAAATAAAACAGAGGCATAGATAATCAAACTTTATAGAACTTATGGTCAACTACAATGCAAAATTAATAAAATTAAAAAAAATCTTACTTTTATTATGATGAAGCATCCTACATGACTTTTTTGTACAGTTCAAAGTAGGATTACATTAATAGTAAGATATTTATTTGTATTTTAGTTATATTTTTCATTTTGATATTTCTCGTCATCATTACCATTAATAGTCCAATGCTCATTATTGGTAGTAAGAACTCAACACCCAGTCACGGTTATGGTATTAATGGCCATGGTATTAGTGGTAATGGGACCATAAGCGATGGTGCTGAATTATTAGATGATGTGGCGACCTTTTCTTACTACATGTGTGTGACCTACATGAGTGCGACCAACATGCGTATGACCAACATGCGTATGACCAACATGCTTATGACCTGTTTTTACTACAAGCGTTGCTGCACTAGCTGCCGCTGCTGTCACAGATACAACAAAAAGGACTACTAGTAAAACGGATAGTACCTTCCTCATTTCAGTAGATGATTGTTTCAACATTAGTTTCACTCCTTTTTTATTAAGGATTACTACAATTTGCAGAATTAGATATAATTTATATAAATCTCCATAGTTATATCAAATTAATTTTACCAAAAATAATTTCTGATTAAAAAAATATTTTTCCCTAAAATATTATTCAATTTTAAAATATTTTATAGCGGATTAATTTTTTTCCAGAATTTATTTTTGACATAATTAATCTAAAATAATGACGAGAACAATGTCTATTAGCTGTGCAAATGTTACAGTGTAGGTAAATTAGAATATAGGTAAATTGGAGTGTAAATAATATGGGAAAACAAATATGTAATCAAACACAAAAGGTAATGGCTATTTTACTTGTATCCTTTTTTGTATTATCTGTAACAGCTACTGCAGTAAGTGCAGATTGGTATGGTTGGCATCACCACCATTGGCATCACCACCCATACTGGTATAGTGGCTGGGACGGTTATGGTTGGCATCACCACCATTGGCATCACCACCATTGGCATCACCACCATTGGCACCACCACCATTGGCACCACCACCATTGGCACCATCATTATTGGTGACCCGAATTGGAGAATGCAATATAGAGAAACAAACATGGAGAAACAAACCGGTGGCAAAAAGGCAATATTAGTTTTGCTAGCAGTTTTGTTTTTAGTAACATTGACAGCTGCTATCTTAAGCGCATATGGAGATGGGTTAGTTGGAGCTGGTGGTCCCGCCGACCCGTAAAATCCTAGCCCGAAGTGATCTTATGGTAGTCATTATGGCTGGCACCGGGAATCTGGTGGTCCCTAGATATATGGTTATTACCACGGTTGGTCCCACGATAGTTCTAAAGATTGACACTCATAAATTGGAGAGTGAAACATTGGGAAAAAATTAGTACAAAAAAGGCAATTATAGTTTTACTGACCATTTTGTTTGTAGTTTCAATGACAGCAGTTGCTGCAAGCGCCGCCGACTGGGCCCCATCGGATAATATCGGCATCCCACATGCTCACTACTATCATGGCAATTACTAGCCTAACTGCGATTGGATGTGGAATCCTGATACTTCTCAGTGGGTATGGACATGCTAATTGGTGGATACAAACATCTATAATAATATATTCAAGTTTTAAAAACGGCGTGTATATCTTGTTTTTTAAACCTGTAGATATATATTTGAGCATTTTTGGTACGGGAATATCCAAAATGCTCCCATCCAAATCATGCAGAGCTTTTGTAAGAAAAGCTCTGCATTTAACTAATTACAGCTGAAAATTATCGGACATTTTCTACTTGAAATCAAGAAAATTACGGATATTTAATTATAATCGCTGTATGCCCCCAAGTCAAATTGTAGCTAACAAATTAGATTCGGCTCCAGCTTGGTGTTGATAAATAGGATTTAGATGGTAACAAAGCACCAGGAGCTAAAAAAACTATGGTAGAGATTTTGGTAACCCTATCAAGTTATTAAGGAGAAGTAGAGATTTCCGGAGTCCAATTTTTTAAGTCTAATCTTAGGAATAATCTATCTCGCCCTTGGCCATATTCATTCCTTCGAAATTCTACAAATCCGAATCCAATTTTATCACAATAAATATGCTGAGCACGTAAATTGATTGGATCAACCGTTATACTAACATTAGATAATCCATTTTTTTTTAAATGAACCAATGATTGCAATAAAAGATAACATCCATATCCTTTTCCTTGGCTTTCCCCTTCTATTGCCATCTCCACTAAATAAGCAAATCTGGGATTATCCCATTCTCTTATGAATATAGCAAAACCTTTCAAGGAACTACGTGCAAAGAGACCAAAAACTTGTCCATATCGGATATAAGGTACTAATGACCAGTTACTAAGTAAATTCCCATTGAAAGCATCATAATCAATATTAAGTACTGCCGTTATATCTGTATCATCTTTTGTGATTAATCGGACACTTAATCCTTGTTCTTTAACATCATCTATGAGCTCAACTCCACATCTAATTCCTGCTTCAGTTTTTCGAAATCAATTAACATTTTAAGTGAGGTTCCATCTTTTTCCGGTGAACATTTATTTTTGTCGACACTAAAATGATTCATAATCTCTTTATTCTCAAACCTATCTAATGTATATTTATCATAGGTTATTACGACTTTATACATTTTATCAAGCGGCTCATCTGCAGTATTTCTCAAACCAATTCATAATCCACTTTGATTTCCATAATAATTTATTTCGCAATACTCTGACCCATAATCCAAGTTCCGTCGTATTGCATTTGAAAATGGGTTGAATGACTTTTTACTAAATATACTATTTCTGTTTCAGTATCTTTTGACTACCATTATGGCCATCTTTGCGGCTTCTACCATTAATATGAGTATGCATGAAACCCTTAGAACAACCAGTAAGTATGAATCGATTAATGGTTAATAATAAGAATTATAACTAAAAAGATAAGGCTATAAATCAAATGTAAACGCGATTCTCATTGTTTATGTAATCTTATGTTATTTGTACAAAACGTTACTATCTACATTCCATTAACTAAAATCGTGATTATTAACTTCTGTAAACTTAGGGATATTAAATAGTGCATAAAAAGATTTTCAAGGTGATGACATGAGTATCGAACCAGATGATAAAGCAAAAATCAATTCTATTCAAGACGCCACACACATGCTCATTGGTGCAAAAGGTTACGAAAAAGTGACCATCCAGGATATAGCAAAGGAAGCAAATGTAAATACAGAACTGATTTATAAATATTTTCCAGAAGGAAAATTTGATATTCTTAAAAGAATCGGTCGTCAATACACGGACGAACTGTTGATGCTAAAGCAGCCAGAAAATATTGATTTTAATGATTTCCCAGGCTACATGAGAACTATCATCAAGAATCTACAGCAATTTTATAAAGACAATAGCCCTATGGTAAAGGCAATGCTGATGGAAGCATTGGCTGACGGGGAAATTGTAGCTGAAGCCAAAAAAATGGACATTAAAGACTACAAAGCTGCAGCTGATTTTTTTGCCCGTTTCAATGACGTTAGGATAGATAGTAAGGATCCGTTGGAACTCCTAATGTACTGGAGGATTATGGTAAAAGGCATTAGTTTCCTTGAAATGATCTACCCAGTGCCTTTCATGAATGAAGAAGCTCTGACAGATTTAATGGTCGATTTATCTTTGACGATATGGGACTACCGGAAAACACCATAAACTTTACCCAGTTAGAGACATCTAAAAAGCTGTTTATGTCAAAATATAGGCTTTGTAGAACAGATTTAGAAACTTTATTCGGTAAATTAGATAGTGTTGATGTGTGCAGCATAATATCTGTTATTCATATCCCGATGGGACCGTTTTATTACCTGTATGCGATGGCGTATGCCATTCCCACTCCCAATAGCTAACATTATCATCCTGATTAGTATTATAGGACCTGAAGAAGTATGAGCATAAATGGCCGTTGAAGATGAATTTGAATTATTATGTTCTACCGCAATCGATCCTGCGAGAAGGATTATGACCAACAAAAATCGCATTGGACCTGATATTGAAATATTCAATTCGGATTCAAGCAAGTTTGAAATTTGGGGAAAAGATACAAAAGCTGCCATAAATATGAATACTGCTGAAAAATATTCACGTTCTGTAACCATCGCTAATGCAATTACTACAAAAAACAAGCCAAATATCCAACGGAGTATCCCACTTAATGTTATTTTTATTGGTTCTTTTTGACCCATTTGTATGCACCAATGCAGTTTTGCAATTTATATAAATTCGTGAGAATATTATAAGAAAGATGGCAATAAGCCGAATCTAGAGAAAGTTCTTATTTTATTTAATATAGTACTCACTGCAGTTAGTATCCGAGTCACTATTTGGAATTCATCTTGAGCTCATGATTTCAGGCTTTAAAAAGATACATATATACCATTTCAAGTGGAACAACAGGAAACAAAATGGGGATTTTTCAAGAACTTGAAAGAGCCTTTTAAGATAGACACATATACCATTTCAAGTGGAACATCAGGAAACAAAATGGGGATTTTTCAAGAACTTGAAAGAGCCTTTTAAGATAGACACATATACCATTTCAAGTGGAACATCAGGAAACAAAATGGGGATTTTTCAAGAACTTGAAAGAGCCTTTTAAGATAAACATATATACCATTTCAAGTGGAACAACAGGAAACAAAACCAGAACGGAGGTCACGAATAGGGCTTAAAATATAAACCTTAATATAAGTTTATCCTTTTACTAAAATACCATGTTGTAAATTTTTGTGATTGTTTGTATATATAATTTTTTAATTTTACTATAAAAATATAAATATGATTTTGAAGGCCTTTTCTTATCTTTCTGTTTCCTGATGTTCCACTTGAAATGGTGTATATATCACAAAAAGAGTTTTTCAGACGAATATTAGCTTTAGTGTCTGCCTTTATTATATTATTCTAATGCTCTTCTGAAAGGCAAGATAAAGTTATTTGTATCGACTTCAGCTAACGGTTTCAACCTGTAATCTTCTAAAAGAGTTTCTTTAACTAAGCCCCTTGAAGTGACAGATAATATTATTTTTTTCCGGCCATAACGACCTTTACTAATAACTTGTTGTTTCAGAATCCCCAACTGCGACATTTCGTCAATAAGAGCCGTAATTCTCCTGTGACTTAAAATATCGAGATCAAGCTCCCGACAAATAGCCATATAAAGGGCATAAATAGTATTTAAATCCGGTTTTGTTCCCCTGTCAAGGATATGAATAGTAGCAAAGAGAGACACTTTTGATTGATTTGGCAGGGTTTTCACAACTTCAATAGTTTGATCCGCATCTATCTTTTCATCGGCTTTTCGGATATGTTCCTCCTGAACCATGTTGCACCCGTCTTGTTCTGCGATTTCTCCGCCTACTCTTAACAGGTTAATCGCTCGACGGGCATCTCCATGCTCCTGAGCAGCGAAAGCGGCTGCTAATGGAATTACCATTTCCTCTATTGTCTCAGGGTTGAAAGCTTGTTTTGCTCTTAACTTCAATATGTCGGATAGCTGTTCAGCATCATAAGGCGGAATCTGCAAGCTGTTTTCGCATATTACGCTTTTGAGTTCAGGGGGGAAGTTATCTATTAGCTTTGTTTCGTTTGTAATCCCGACAACAGTCGGAAATTGACGCGACTTTTTTGATTCAAACCGAATAATCCTGTTAACAATCTTCGGGATTTCGACCTTATCAATTTCGTCAAGGATAATTATAACGATTCCAGGGCAATTATCCACAAGATATTTAAGGTACTCATTATGCCGACCGACTGAATACCCTAGTTTCTTTTTAGGTTCATTGTTAGGAGTCGGAAAATCAGCTACTATCTTCTGTAATACTCCATGTTCCGAGCCCGCTACATCGCAGTTAACCGTTATCACCACTAAATCTACGCCTATAGCCTCTGCTTTTCTTGAAATTACTTGAAATGCGAGTTTTGTTAGTAGTGTCTTCCCGAGCCCAGGTTTCCCATAAACAAAAAGGTTAGGGGGAGCTGACGGGATGGGACGAAAAATATCTTTCATAAACTCATAATAAGCTCTTATTTGGTCATCGCGATGAAGAACATCATTTATATTTTCGGGAGTATAATTCGGTTTCAAAACCGTTTTATTTTTAAAAATTCCTCCTTTCTCAATTACTTCGTCAATATCCACGGCCATTTTAAAAACCTTATTTGAACAAATATTCTAAGTATTTATTGGCATATGGATATTTAAGGATTCTGATTTTATCCTTCTAGATCTAGTTAACATGCTATCGGTTTCCACTTGAAGTAGTGTATATTGTTACTCTTATGTTACATACCACTCGCTCAGGATGACGTGTAAAAAGTGAAAGATTTCTCACGAAAAACAGGCTAATACTGACAACCAAAACTAAAATAGGAGCTCATTTGCTGGTAAAAAAATATTTAATAATATATTATTGTTTTTTTGGTTGCAAAAGATTTTATGCGGAATTATTTTTTAATTAGAATTTATTTTTTATGCAATTAATTTTAAATAAATAAGTGGATAATTTGTATATTGTAGCGTCGTATCTACTATGAGCAGACAAAAAAGACTGAGAGATAACCCGTAGAATCGATTTGCTTGGAAGATGTTGGTCTTATTTCGAATTAAATATACCTTGAATGATATTTATTCGAAGTAACTGTAATTGGGCAGACAGTTATGAACACTCTTCCAAGCCTCATTGATATCTTTTTCCAAACTCTCGCTTTACTTTTAATACTAAAGGCCGTCTCATTTTTACGAATATAATATAAGCTACCCACTAATTTGATTTAGGTTTTTAGCTTATATTTGTAAATATAAACAAAGGCCAGGCCACTGATAGGCCCATTGCAACTCTTTCTTCTCTAGACAAAGAATAATATTAGATTATGATAACTTCATAAATAATAGAAAATAATTATTAATATAAATTTGTTTTTTGACTACGAAAAATCTTATGCGGGATTATTTTTTGTTTAGAAGCAAATTTTCATAGAATTAATTTAAAATAACTATGAAGATAATTGTGTGTTGTAGTGTAGATACCAGTAGACACCACAACTCAAAAGGATTGGGAAATAACCGGTAGGTATGTGAACAAAGAATCACTTGGAAGATGTTGATCTGATTTCGAATCAAATATACCTGGAACGATATTTATTCGAAGTGACTGTATCAGGGTAAACAGTCAAGCTAACTCTTCCAAGCTTTTGTCCCGTCTTTTTTAATGTGCTTTATTTGGTAGAATGCAAAATCTTTTGCAAAAGTCATAGAACTAGACCCGCAAAATGCACGTTCCTTTGGTAGGGATTGGGAGAAAATGGGAATAAATAAGCAAAAAGTGCTAGTTTCATTCATTGTAGTCATTCTAATAGCACGCATACCCCTGGGAGCAGCAGCTCCTGTAGGGATATCAGAATCCGTAGTAGTAAAAGCTGCAAAAAAATGGATTGGAGTTGAATCATTGCATGGTGGCAATGATAGATCGGGCATTGATTGCTCTCACTTAGTATATCAAGTGTACAAAAAAGTCGGAGCCAAAAGTATTGTATTCTAAACTGTGGCTAATATGAAACGAAATACAGGTTATGTTAGCATAAACTCTCCAACTCCTGGAGATGTAATCTTTTGGGAAAAGAATGTCATTAAAAACGACAAAAAATATTGGCTTTCTGATCATGTCGGAATCTGCATAGGAAATGGGCAATTTATACATGCTTCTGATGAAACAAAAAAAGTTACCATAGATAATATAAGTGGTCTATATCAAGATGGGAAGCCATACTTTGCAAGATGGTCACATAATTAAGATAATTCCGATTTACCTTGGATTTTATCTTCGCAAAAACCCTGGCCAAATTTTTCTGCAATTTTTTGTATTTGATTTTATTTTTTCTCTTCCCATTCATTACCATTTGATTTCAAATATCGCTCCTGGAATCACTAAAGTGAATTACTTGGGCTTTGTGGGCGAAGGGAGTTTTGGTGACCATGACATCAATTGTAGTAGGGTGTTTGGTCATGGTAGAGACCATAATAAATAACACGATGGTTTCCATGAGATATTTGGCCGCAGCTATTTTATCTGGTGATTTTTCGTTGACGGTGGCTTTTTAATATGAGTTATTTAGCATATTTCAGTGTCATTTGACACTTGAATAGAACAACTTGAATTTATTATTGGATTTATATAGTAATTTATTGCTAAGCGTGGCAAATTTATGAATATAAATAAGTAATGTTTTATGGAACCTAATTAACTTTTCAACAGTCAAATAGCAGATAGCCAATCAGGTCTTTTTTAGGAAGTTGAATTTACGCACTTGAACCAAGTTCAAAGTGTATTCACCATAGAAACAATTTGAATCGACAAACAAACACCCCTAAAGTAATATTAATTTATTAATTTTTAACAAAAAAAGGAGTGAAACTAATGTTGAAACAGTCATTTAGTAAAGCAAAAAAAGTATTGACTATGTTGCTAGCAGTTCTTTTCGTAGCATCACTAACAGTTGGAGCCGTAAGCGCATGCAATTCGCATGGACATCATCACTGTGGCAGTTGCAGCAGTTATGGCAGCACCCATTCTCACACTTGCGGATGCTCTCATTCTCACACATGTGGATGTTCCCATTCTCATACCTGTGGATGCTCACACTGTCGCTGTAACGACGATACCACTTGTGAAAATGATGACTAATTAAAGGTTAAATCATTTGCAAATATTGAAAAGCATCCTAAGCATAATTTCTAAAATATATCTCTAAATGTATAGTAATTAATCATTCAATATATTTTATAACAGTTAAAAAGTAATAGTCTTACAATCCTATATACAATCGCGTTTCTTTTCATATGCACAGACAACACTATTTAGCCACATATTATATTAAAAATTTTGGTTTTTGAACTTGTTGACGATATGATGGTTAGGCTATGCATTTGCTGATGAAACGTGGATTAAAAAAATAAGAAGAAAATGAAAAGAAGGAGATCATAAAATGTTAAAACAAATCAAAAAGTCGCTAGGTATTTTGCTATTAGTTTGTTTTTTAACGTCTGTAGCCGCTGCAGCAGTAAGCGCAGGACCAGTTGTGGTTAAGGATAAAAAAACAATCGTAGTTGTAGTGAAAGACGAAAAGACTAAAATCTTCCAGCATCCCCATTCTCACGCATGTGTTGGCTCCAAATGTCATACCTGTAGTCACGGTAATTGCTGCAACGGTATCTCTTGTCACCCATGTAGCAGCAACGGCGAAAAAGTCTGTCCATGTCATACCTGTAGTCACGGTCAGTGCTGCAACGGTATCTCTTGTCACCCATGTAGCAGTAGCGGAGAAACCGTCTGCGAATGTTAATGGTTGACTAATTACAAGTTAAATCATGTGCTAAACTGTTTATATATAACTATACCACTTTACATAGAGAAAATTATTGTATTTTAGCGAATATTTGGTATACATTGCTTGGCGCACACCATATGGCTATTTGTTTGCAACGTATACCAGATACGCTTAATTTTTCAAGTTCTATTTCAATTTCTCGGTTTTAAGTGATTTTTTTCCCTGTTTTATTGTGTTTGGTTGGATGGTGTTTATGCCTATGTTTAATCAAGGAAGCCTTAGTTTTGGAACTACTCAATTTATGAGAATTTGAATTTGATACTTCTGTTGTGTTAGTTAAAGTGTCAATTACAGACACATTGTTGCTTCGAATGTCGAAGGTGCCCTGGTTCACAACATATACCTTTGTTCCATCTGGTGTGACTGCAATTCTACCAGGATTCGATCCAACCGGCACCGTGTCTGTAATAGTATTAGTTTTGTGTTAATTACAGAGACATTATTACCGTTAACCACATATGCCATTGTTCCAGCTGGGTTTACTGAAATTTCTTCAGGTTGAGCTCCCAAAGGCACCTTAGATATAACAGTATTAGTTTTTGTGTTAATAACATAGACATTATTGTTCCAAAAGTCCGCTACGTACATCTTTGTCCCCGTGGGGTTAAATACAATTTTATTTTGATCAGGAGAACTTAATTCAGTCACTTTGGCCTTGGCTGTAACAGTATTAGTTTTTGTGTTAATAAGCCGGACAGATAATTTATTTCCGTAGCTGTTCACGACATATACCTTTTTTCCAGCAGAATAGACTTTAACGTCTATAAAAGGCAACGTGGCTGTAATTGTATCAGTTTTTGTGTTAATTACATCGACACCGTTGCTATATGTCACATATACCTTTTTTTTATCAGGGCTAACTACAACTTTATCAGGCCATTCTCCTACTGGTATTTCTTTAACAGTGTTAGTCGCTGTATCGATTACAGAGACAGAATTGTCATCATGGTTTGCCGCATATACTTTTGTTCCATCCGGGATGATTGTGAAATCCAATGGATCTTGTCCTACCGACACAGTGGCTGTGACAGTGTTTGTGGATGTGTCAATTACTGAAACGCTTTCCATACACAACACATATACCTTTTTTCCATTCGAGTCGATTGTAATTGCCCTAGGATCGAGTCCAACAGGCATTGTGGCTACAACTGTGTTTTTTGCTACGTTAATTACAGAAACACTGTTACTGCCACTGTTTAAAACATAAACTTTTGTTCCATCCGGGCTGATAACAACTCCAGTCGGATTTTCTCCTACAACTATCGTAGCTGTAATGGTGTTATTGACCAGATGAGGGAAAGAAAGCATTTTATTGCTGTTGTTCTCAATGGGCGTAAATGGCGCAGCGCATGCGGCACTCAACAGCATCAAAACCACGGCTGCTGAAAAAAAGGCTAAAGAACACGATTTTTGTTTATTGGTCAAGTATTTCAATTCCTTTTCTATATTATTGGTTATTAAAATTAGACGAGTATTTCAAAAAATATGAAATGTTTATCTAGCTGCTTTTGGCTGTTGTAACATGATAACTTTATATATTAATTAATGCAGTTTGGTGATTATAGTTGTCAGGTTTTTAATCATCGATTCATTTCTGATCAAAATTTCATTCTATAGTCGTGAATATGAACAGTGTATAATCCATGGATAGCCGGAGGTAGGTTCATATTTGACGCCAATGGTGAGACGGTAACCAACCTAAAATCGATTACAGAGTCACCAAATAAATTGGGTTTTCAAAAAAGACGGATTTTTGGGCTGGATGATCATGACAAAATTGTAATAGGGAGCCTGAGCACGATATAGATCATAACAGATAAGATGGTTTCCATAAATTTCAGGCATTGCGATTTGGTTGTGAAAAACCCACATGGGACTATTTTTAGTTTAGGAACTATTTTTCGTATAATTAATTTTATATAACCATGGAGATTATTGTAAATTGGTTCAAATCCTAAAAACGGTAGCATTCCTTTATAATAAAGGAGTGAATTGAGTGTCGAAACAACAAGTTAGTATAATAAAAAAGATACTGACTATTTTGCTGGCAGTCTTATTTGCAGTATCATTGGCTTCAGCAGCTGCATCAAATGCGAATTATTACACAAACATAAGCATGAGCAACGGTTATACTACCATAGTGAGCTTCTCTAACGAACCCGCGAAATCTTTGAAACGTACACAATGTACCCACATAATAACGGTGCTGATTATGATCAGGTTATTAGAGTGGAGAAAGGAAGTATTTACAATAAGACAAACATAGATTTTGTACAAATAACACACAGCCACGGCAACAACGTGACAGATATTATGACCATAAACGGAACAAAAGTGAACCCGGATGATCCATACGGAGATATTAGCTATCAAACTTATGGTGAAATCGCCAGTTACAAAGAACAAATCTACGAAGCCAAAAGGGCCGCTGATTTAAAGAACATCTCTGAAAAGCATATCAAAACCCAGGACGAAGCACTTCAAATTGATCCGCAGAACTCAACTGCTTGGACTATTAAAGGACTTACTCTGTATAATTTAAATAAATATGATGAAGCCATAAAAGCATATGACGAAGCTATCAGAATTAATCCACGAAATTCAAAAGCTTGGATCTATAAAGGACTTGTTCTACGTGATTTAGGTAGGTACGATGAAGCCATAAAAGCCGATGAAAAAGCAATTGAAATTAACCCGGAGAACTCAACTGCTTGGACCAATAAAGGATTTGCTCTATATAGTTTAAATAAGTACGACGAAGCACTAGCAGCATATGACAAAGCAATTGAAGTTAACCCCAAGAATGAAGCTGCTTGGTACTTTAAAGGAGATGCTCTATATAAATTAGATAAATCCGGTAAAGCAGGAAAAGCTTGGGACAAACAAAATGACATCCGAGAAAGCAACCTTATCTCTGATCGTAATCAAGTAATTGAAATTAATCCCCATAGTTCAGAAGCTTGAAACAAGAAAAAGACTCTCTTTAAACAGATCAAATAAAATTATATCTTATAAACGTGATATGCGCTATAATCAATTCCTTCTAGATTTGAACTATTAACTTAACTCACTAACTTAAAATTATAATACAGGATATCCAACGCTTTAAGATGTGGATACCCTGTCTGGAAATTCAACTGTTTTATCTACTTTAATGCTAAGTGATTTTTTACCTGTTTTATGGTGTTTGGTTGTATGGTGTTTATGTTTATGTTTGCTTAAATGAGCTTTAGCCTTGTGGCCATTAGATTCTGAATTTTGAATTCATCAACAGAAGTCGATTAGTTTTGAGATTTATAAGCTTTCGATAGGCTTGCGGCTCTGTCATCGTGTTCTCTGAAGGACTTCATATTTGGAACAGCTTGTTTCATCTCAGAGTTTCCGGCTTCAAAGTTTCCTTTTTTATATTCTTCGACTCCATAAACAATATAAACTGCAGCACTTTGAGCCTGTAACATTGCTAATTGATGTTCATCCTTTGCACCTTGTAAATCAATCGATACATTGTATAAATCACTATCATCCATAGCTTTCTGACTATCTGTATACAAAGCATTTGCATATGTAGAAGTTGACGTAAAATCTGGGTTATCTGACGTTAAATCAATGTCCTTTAATGCAGTACCTAAGTATTTCATATCATTATTTACAACAAGCGAGTCTGATATACACGTTGTTAACCATTGAGAATCTTGATATACTGATTGTTCAGTACTTTGATATGTTGGTTGTTCAGTATTTAGATCTGCGGGTTGTTTAGTGTTAGATAGATCTCTTTTAGATAGAGCACTTTTGTGTTTCAAAGCGATTGAATTTTGCGGGTTAATTTCAATTGCCTTGTCAAACGCTTTTATTGCCTCTTTAGGCTTATTTAAACCTTCAAAAGCGAGTCCTTTACCAGCCCAACATGTCGAATCTAATGGGTTAATTTCAGTTGAGATGTCAAACGCCTTTATTGCTTCATCGTACTTGCCTAAGATGGTTAAAGTAATTCCTTTACAGGACCAAGCGGCTGGATTTTGTGGATCACTTTCAATTGCTTTGTCAAACACTTTCATTGCTTTATCATATTGGCCTGATTGCGTAAGGATGGCTCCCTGACTAACCAAATTTTGAGATTCCGTAACAGAGTCTGATGGTTTTTCAGTATTCGATAAAGATAAAGTTTTTTTGTGTTCCAAAGCTCTTGAATTCACTGGAGAATTCAGTGGTTCAATTTCAATTGCTTTATCGTAGGCTTTTATAGCTTCTTCAGGCTTTTTTAAACTTTCAAAAACAAGTCCTTTACAGTACCAAGTCATTGAATTCTGCGGGTTAATTTTAAGTGCTTTGTCAAATATTTTTATTGCTTCATCGGATCTATTTAAACCCATTAAAGCAAGTCCTTTTCCTGTCCAAGCATCTGAATCTTGGGAATTAATTTTAATTGCTTTGTCAAAAATTTTCATTGATTCATTATACTGGCCTGATTTCCCAAGGATGATTCCCTGACTTACTAAATCTTGTGATTCTGTAACCGAGTCTGATGGTTTTCCGGTAGTCGATAAAGATAAAGCTTTTTTGGATTTCAGAGCTATTGAATCCTGCGGGTTAATTTCAATTGCCTTGTCGTATGCTTTTATAGCTTCTTCAGGCTTGTTTAAACCTTCAAAAGCAAGTCCTTTTCCGTCCCAAGCATTTGAATCCTGCGGATTAATTTTGATTGCTTTGTCATACGCTTTTATTGCTTTATCAAATTTATTTAACCCAGTTAGAGCCAGCCCTTTGCCTGTCCAAGCATCTGAATAGTGTGGGTTAATTTCAATTGCTTTGTCAAATGCTTTTAGTGCTTCTTCAGGCTTTTGTAGCATAACTAGAACGAGACCTTTATTTTTCCAAGCTTCTGAATCATATGGGTTAATTTCAATTGCTGTATCCTGGGTTTTTATGTCATTTTCATATACTTTATTTAAGTCGTTATGATTGTTGCTGCCAAAGCTCGGAACATCTACAAGTTGTTCAGCCCCTGCGATACTCACCAGCATTAAAATTATAAGTGCTGACGCTAAGGTTATTGAATATAACTTATGCTTACTCATCACGTATTTCAATCCTTTTTCTGATTTTAGGAATTCGAAAATAGTACTACCTGAAGTGGAATGTTACTAAACTAAATATTTAATGAAGTAATGGACACTTTACATTATTAAAAGAAGTTAATATAGATAAATACTGCCTATACTAAATTTTCAAAATATGTGACGATTCGGTTCCAATGTTGCCTAAACTAAAAATTTGGAGATCTATTCGTAAACATATAATATTGATAAGCCACTGTTAGGTTTAAAGTAGGGTTTTCATTCGATAGCAATACAAAGTGGTATTCTCACCATCAAAAATAGGAATTAAATAAGAAAATTAAAAAATCGTCATTGTATTAATTGATGTTCTAACAGACCGTATAATTTTTGTCAGTAGGCGGATCTAAATAAATAGATTTTTATAAAAACTATGCACAAATTAGGTTATTTAAAGTAATTTTTAGTAATAAGAGTTAAAAAGGCATTTTTCTGAAAACAATGCAGAGCTTTTCTTACAAAAACTATGCATTAGTTAACCCAGGAGATCGTGCCTTATAATGAAAGAAAAGGATGGTGAACAGTACTTATTACAGAATTTTTAATATACTGCCACGATTTGCGTTCCCTAGTTTTATTTTATGGTATAAAGTTAGGTTCAAGTATAGACTTGCTAGTTGATATCAGTTTGCTGATATGTTTTCCATCTAGAAGCAGACTGTAAATTATTCGACTGAAATAAATTGTAACATCTGCAAGAGTGATTTACTTCAACGCTATCAGGTTAATCAAGTTAAGAGTCTTCATTGAGTTATAACGCGCTGAGGACTTTTTTGATACAGTTAAACTTTCGTATTAAATAAGCAGTGAGACTCTCAACTTCGTCTTTATTTAGGGTTTTTATCTTTAAATTTCGCGTGCCACGTGGAACATTTTTATATTAGGATGTATGGGTAGTCGCTGTATGCTCAGTATGAAGAGCAAACCAATGCACCGTTCACCACTCCACAATTTGCACCATAACTGGCATAGCCACCATAACCGCCAATGCTACCATAACTGACACGGCCAATACCCTGGGTGCTATAGCCGAAACCATGGTTACCATGGTCACCGTGTTCACCATGGGCGCCATGCCCACCACCACCATGAGCAGATGCTAGGCCCAATTCATAAAGGCCATCATTCTTCAAGCCGTCGAATGCACTCGCTGCTGCTGCTGTCAAAGACAAAACAAAAAGAATACCGAGCAAAATAGACAATACATTTTTCACTCTACTAGGTGAGTGTTTTAACATTCATTTCACTCCTTTATCGAATTAGGACATTTGCATGTGATTTATAGTCAAACTATGCAAGTTCAGAATAATTATTAATTATCATCACTATATATTAATCATTTTATACTAATTGTTATTTATATTTTAAAAGTGCTGCCTATATTTTATTTATTGATTTTTGATACTTATAATATGAAAATAAAAATTTATATCTTAAGAAGCAGAGTAGTTAGGGTATCTCCTAACTAGAAACTAGTATTGGGATTAACAGTCTCAACACTCATTGGTATAAAAATGCTGGATAACAGGAAATAAGTAGGCTAATTAGTTTCAAGTGTTCCATGAGTTCCAGATGTTCTATGAGTTCCATAAGCTCCAATAGTTCCAGAAGCTCCACGAGTCAGAAATCAATAATGTTTTCATATTACTGATGGCCTTTAGGGAATTCATAGATTTTATTACAAAAATTTTGCATAAATGAAACTCTAAAAACAGAGGTTGGGTCAGTACAACTATTGACTCTAAATCTTGATTTTTGCAGTGAAGGATGTTGTACAGAATAAATTAAATTTAAGAAGACAACTACATTTTTGACAATAAAATTTGTGATAGCTTATTTGGTAGCTACAGCAGGAAGATTAAGCCACAGCGACGGTAAATGTAGCGCCAATGACGTGGTATGAGAAGTGGTAACGTTAGTACTGGCAGGAGCTCCCATATTTTACCATATTATTTCATATCCGTTATTCTTCTGGCATTGATTCATACAGTTTTCTTCTTTCTATAGACATGGATTTGATATACTCTTCTGCTTCTTCCGGAGATACAACTCTACGGGTTCCATCAGCTTCCTGTATGACCACACCGCTTTCTATGAGCATCTTGTATCTTGCTTTTCGAACTTCCTTGTCAGGATGACAGACGAAATGGCAGTTGGAACAGGTGTATTCCATCCGGGATCCTGGAATCAAACATATATAAAATCCACCTTTGAACTTTGGTCTGCTGAGATATGCTTGTGTAGCAGTGGGTATTGCAGCAATGAACTCTTCATCTTTTTCGGGGATTTTAAAGCGCGCTGGGGACCATGTGGACCATTTTCCTGTGGCATTCAAACCTGTAAGACCGCCGCAGACAAGGAAACAGCGGCTATTACTTCTTCGCTTTCCGTAACTAAACTCCTTTCCACCAAGGGTTACAGTAACTTTTTCAATCGGATCCACATAACCAGATGAACATACTGAAAGGCAGAGCCCACATTCGTCACAATAATTCTCTTCTTCTGGCAAGGGGTCTGTTGGGATGAGTTCTGCGTCTGTAATGACTGATGCCAGAACAATAGCGGATCCATATTCCTTTGTAATAATATTCCCTGAATATCCAAAGTGCCCGATTCCTGAGCGTACTGCCAGATACCTATGAGAAATGGGAGGGTGCATATCCAGAAGCCAATTTTCTGTATCCCTTCGATAAACAAAATTTGCAGACTGTGGGACAGCTTTGTATCCAGATTGTTTCAAGAAATCTGCCATCTCAAGTGCTATTCCATTTGCAAGGGTAGTAGTTCGTACCTTATTAGTTTCAAGGGATTCATGAT
>Ga0326727_10012383_pt1 | contig 19446 bp, 16 predicted proteins | sample MB2enrmetagenome_FD_207643 | JGI IMG/M metagenome (GOLD analysis project Ga0326727, IMG submission 207643) | Lab enriched peat soil microbial communities from McLean, Ithaca, NY, United States - MB29MY | ecosystem: Environmental > Terrestrial > Soil > Wetlands > Peat | place: USA: New York...
CTGGGCTTCGTATGCCACTGGTGAGCTTACGGCGCTGCTGACCTGGCTGGAGTTTCCAGACTGCAATATACGACCGAGATGAGGCTCATCAGGGTGATGTGCACGGGGAGGGTGGACCTGAGCTTCGTGCTCCGGGCCTTCTCGAAGGGCGCCGACGGGGTATTCATCGGCGGATGCCACCTGAACGAGTGCAACTACATCACCCACGGGAATTACCATACCTTCGCCATGGTGCAGATAGCGAAGAAGATACTGGCGCGGATAGGGCTGAACCCGGAGAGGCTGACGATGCGGTTCATGTCCGGCGCTGAGGCGAACATCTTTACGGAGAGCGTCAACGAGTTCGTCAAGACGATCAAGGAGCTCGGCCCCCTGGGCAGGGCTGAAGGGATAGACGAGGCCGCGCTGCGGTTCAGGCTCGACTCCGCCACGCAGCTTGTCCCTTACATCAGGCTGGTGGAAAGGGAGAGGCTGAGGCTGCCCCCCATGTCGGAGGAGGAATACCATAAGTTCTTCGACAGCGACGAGCTCAACCGCCTCTTCAAAGAGACCATCGCCGACAAGCTCGCCATCAGCCAGATCATCGCCCTCCTCCGGGAAAAGCCACTCTCCACGGCCGAGATCGCGCACGCCCTGGGCCTTACCCCGTCGGAGGTGTCGAAGTACCTGAACAGCTCTTCGAGGCAGAAGCTTGTAAGATACGATGAGGGCGAGAAGCGCTACGCCGTCGCTTAAAGGAAGCGGTCCGTCAGAGCGCACGGAGGGCCGAAAGAATATTTTTTGAGGATCGGGTAATCCTATGAACAATGAGAGAATCGACCAGATCATCGACAAGTACCACGGCGAGCCAAGCTACCTCATCCAGGTGCTTCTGGATATCCAGGCGGAGAACAGCTGGCTCCCGGGAGAGGTCTTAGAGAGGGTCGCCGAGCGCCTAAAGGTCCCCATGACCCGCATACAGCACATCGCTACCTTTTACAAGGCCTTCAGCCTCGTCCCCAAAGGCCGCCACCAGGTCCATATCTGCATGGGCACCGCCTGCCACGTGCGCGGCGCCTCCCGCGTCCTGGACACGGTGGAGGGGATAACGGGCATCAAGCCGGGGGAGACGGACCTGGACCTCAAGTTCAGCCTTGAGATCGTCAACTGCCTGGGCTGCTGCGCGTTGGGTCCCGTCATGGAGATCGACGGGAAGACCCACGGCAAGATGTCCCCCGCCCAGACGGCCGACGTATTGAAAAACTATGACTGAGGAAAAGATCATGCCCCGGATAAATTCGCCTGCCGAACTGGAAGCCTTAAGAGAAAAGATCGTCTCGAAGAGGGATCCGAACAAGACCTGCATCACCCTCTGCTCCGGCTCCGCCTGCCATGCATCGGGCAGCCGGGAAGTGGCGGCAAAGATTGACGAGGAGATAGAGAAGCAGGGCCTCGCAGCGAAAGTTGACTTCAGGAAGACGGGCTGCCACGGCTTCTGCGAGAGGGGCCCCATCATCGTCATCCGCCCCGACGAGATATGCTACTTCCAGATCAAGCCGGAGGACGTCCCCGAGATCATCTCCGAGACGATCGTAGGCAAGAAGGTCATAGACCGTCTCGTCTACAACGACCCTGTCACGAAGGAGAAGATCGTCCGCGAATCGGAGATCCCCTTCTACAAGAACCAGGGGCGCATCGTCTTTGGCTCGAACGTGAGCGTTGACCCGAAGAATATCGACGACTACATGGCCATAGGCGGATATTCCGCCCTCGCCAAGGCTCTATCTACCATGACCCCGGACTCCGTGCTCCAGGAGGTCAAAAAGGCCAACCTGCGCGGTCGCGGGGGCGGCGGCTTCCCGGCGGGCGTCAAGTGGGAAGGCTCCAGGAATGCCAAGGACCCCGTAAAGTACGTGATCGTCAACGCAGACGAAGGCGACCCCGGGGCCTATATGGACAGGAGCCTCCTCGAAGGCAACCCCCATGCGGTCCTTGAGGGCCTCACCATAGGGGCCTTCGCGGTCGGCGCCCACGAGGGCTATATTTACGTCCGTCAGGAATACCCCCTCGCCGTGGAGAACGTCAACATGGCCATAAAGACGGCGGAGGAGCTGGGCCTTCAGGGCAAGAACATCCTGGGTTCCGGCTTCGACTTCGTGGTCAAGGTGCACAGAGGGGCAGGGGCCTTCGTCTGCGGCGAATCGACGGCCCTCATGACCGCCATCGAAGGCAGGGCGGGCGAGCCCAGGCCCAAGTACATCCGCTCCAACATCGTGGGCCTCTGGGGCAAGCCCTCCGTGCTGAACAACGTCGAGACATGGGCCAACGTCCCCCTCATTATAAACAACGGGGCGGACTGGTTCACCAAATACGGCACCGAGACCAGCAAGGGGACGAAGATCTTCTCCCTGGTCGGCAAGATAACGAACACAGGCCTCGTCGAAGTACCGATGGGCACCCCCCTCAAGGAGATCATCTACGACATAGGAGGCGGCATACCGAACGGCAAGAAGTTCAAGGCAGTCCAGACGGGCGGCCCTTCGGGCGGCTGCCTGCCGGAGAACCTCCTTGACCTGCCCGTCGGCTTCGACGAGCTTACCAAGGCAGGCTCCATGATGGGCTCTGGCGGTATGATCGTTATGGACGAAGACACCTGCATGGTCGATGTCGCCAGGTACTTCATGGAGTTTCTTACCGACGAGTCGTGCGGCAAATGCGTCCCCTGCCGTGAAGGCATGAGGCAGATGCTCAAGCTGCTCACCAATATCACCAAGGGCAAGGGGAGGGAAGGCGATATCGAGACCCTGGAGCAGCTCTCCGAGACGGCCATAGAGGCCGCCCTCTGCGCGCTTGGCAAAAGCTCCCCGAACCCGTTCCTCTCCACCCTCAAGTACTTCAGGGACGAGTACGAGGCGCACGTAAAGGAAAAACGCTGCCCCGCCCTCTCCTGTAAGGAGCTTATCGCCTTCTATATAGACCCCGCCAAATGCAACGCCTGCACGACCTGCGCGAGGAAATGCCCATCGGAGGCGATCATAGGCGGCAAGAACCTGATCCATATAGTAGACCAGGAGAAGTGCACGAAGTGCGGGACGTGCTTCGAGGTCTGCCCTCCCAAGTTCCGTGCCGTGACCAAGATATCGGGCGTGCCCGTTCCGCCCCCCGTTCCCGAAGAATCGAGAAAGATAGTCAGGGAAGGTAAACAAAAATGAGCGATATCGTCTTTTCCATCGACGGCAAGGAAGTGAAGGCGAAGGAAGGGCAGACCGTCCTTGAGGTGGCCAGGGAGAACGGCGTATCGATCCCCACACTCTGCTGGCACGAGAAGCTGGAGCCCTTCGGCGCTTGCCGGCTCTGCATAGTCGAGGTGGAGAGCAGGGGATCGAGCAGGCTCGTCGTCTCCTGCGTCTACCCTGCGGAGAAGAACATATCGGTAAAGACCCGCTCCGAGAAGGTAGACAGGATACGCAAGATGATCCTGGAGCTCCAGCTTGCCCATGCGCCCGACGCCTTTATCCTCCAGGACTATGCCAAAGAGTACGGCGCGGACAGGAACCGCTTCGAGAAAGAGCCGTCCTTCTGCATCCACTGCGGCCTCTGCGTCCGCTACTGCAACGAGGTGAAGAAGGCGAATGCCATCGGGTTCGTCGATAGGGGGATAAGGAAAGAGATCAGCTTCATCCCTGAGATAGCCGCCAAGGAATGCTGGAGCTGCAAGGAATGCTTCCCCCTATGCCCCACCGAGGCGCTCCAGGCTGCCTACGTGCTGGTAGAGGCCCTGGCGTTCCCGCCGGGGGACGGGGCCGGGCGTAAGTAGGGAACACAGATTGGCCCCGGCGTAAAAAAAGGGGCGCAGGCAGGATGCCGGAGGGGAACGAAAGAGATAGACGGCCTCCGATAAGGCAGGCCCGCTGCCCTGGATGATATGAAGGTCATAGTCGTATCGGGGGCACGGTCGCATGTCGGCAAGACGCACCTCGCGCGGGCGCTCTGCAAGCTCCTTCCCGGCGCAGTCCGCATAAAAATAGGCCACCACGAGCGCAAGAAAAAGGACGGCGGGGACGATTGCCTGTACCCCATGGGCACGCCTTTCCCGCGCATCGCCGCAGACCACGCAGACGCTCCATTCCTTATAATCGAGAGCAACAGCATACTCGAAGAGATGACCCCGGATTGCGCGATCTATCTGCCGGCGAATGATGCGAAGCCGTCGGCGGAAATTGCCAGGCGGAAGGCGGACATCGTCCGGGGCGAGGGCGTCCCGGCGTCGAAGGTGGACCTCCTGGCGGCGCGCCTGGGGTGCGACGCATCGGTGGTCGAAAAAATCGTTAAGCTCGTCGGCGCGACGGTGGGATAGCAGGATACAATCCGCGGGTCTGCGAAAGCAGAGGCTAAAAAAGCTAAACCAATGCTTTTTGCGGCCGGACTCGCGCCTCTGGCGGAATCGCGATCTGCGGCGCCCTGCTCGACGTGTGGCCTCCGATGTACGTTCAGTACGATCTCCGGCCAACACGTCTCACAGTGCATCCACACCTCCCGATTCCTGGAGGCGCTCCTCCACGCCGCGACCGCCGCAATCGTATAGAGCGCATCCATAAGGCGGCGGTAAGAGCGGGCTGTACTACACCCTAGCGTGGGATGTAAGACATCTGTCCGAGGGGGAATGCTCCGCGAGCTTTGCTCGTGGAGCGCGCGGGGTTTACCGGTACTGCTAACGCTCCTGTGTCTGTTTGCGCAGCTGGTCGCTCAAAAGCTGCTGCAGGTTTGCCAAAGACTGGGTATTAGCTGCCCCCTCGATAGTCTTTACCGCCACGTCCTCTATCTTCTGGTATGCTTTATCCAGCTGCGCCGAAAGCCTGGCAATCTGATCGTGCTGATCCTTCAAGGTCTTATCGAGCGCCTCGACGCGGGTCTTCAATACGTTTCGCTCACCATCAAATTCCTTTGTAAGGAGATCTTCACGGCCTTTTGCCTCGGCCGTGAGCCGCTCGGTCGTCTCCTTCACTGCCTTCGCGACGGCGGACTCGAGCTCCTTAGGGAATCCGCCGGCCCGTTTCTGGAGGTCCTGAAGTTCAGATTCCTTTTCCGAGACCATTTTCTCCCTTGCCTCAAGTCCTTGTTCAACCTCGGCCCGTTTCGTCGCGATCTCCTTTTCGAGGCGCGCTTTTTGGTCCTCCAGGGCCTCTATTGCCAACTTCTGATCACGTTTGAATCCGTAGTCGAATTCTTCCCGCTCACGATCGCGCCGCTTTTTTTCCACCGCGTCCCATTCCTTCGCCGCCGCCTCCCTCGCCTGCTTCTCTTCCGCCCACCTGAGCCGGGTGTTCTCCATGTCCTGCGACAACTGTTCCTTGTCAGCGGCCATCTTCGTGTCAAACTCCTCCTGCTTTCTAGCCTGCGCCTCAATGAGCGCGGCCAGGGAAAGGGCGCTTTTCTCGATGCCGTAGAGTTCCTCCAGCTCCTTCTCCTTGAACCGGACTGCTTCCTCTATCTTCTTGAACCTGGATACCTCGTCGTCCAATTTGTCCGAGATTTGGGTGAGCATCTTGCCGATCTCTATCTTAAGGTCCGCTATCTGCCGGGACGCCCCGTCGGACGATGCCGCAAGCGCGACCTGGACTGCTTCTTTTTGCTTCTTCTCTTCGATCTTCTTCTCGGGCTTCAGCTCGGCCTCGTTTTTCTCTTCTAGCTGCTTGAGCACAGCGTGGTATGCATCGAGCATCTCCTGTTTGGTACTGGTCATCGACAGTTTCTTTACCTCGGGTCTCTTGCTTTCCATGGGCGGGGCCTCCTGCCGGGTTGTATGAGACTTATGCTACATTGCCGGCTCACGGCTATTGTAGTATGAAGCGGCGGTGGAACGCAATACCCGGCAAAAGCAGATCTGTTGGAGAGACACGCGTGTCAACAATTGAAGAGGCAATTCTCATCGAGCTTCAGAGGGCACCAGGAACTTTAGCTACCAAGCATTGCTTGCTCTTGATAGCATAATGTGCTATCATAATATCGTGAGAACAAAGCACCGGCGCATCCTTGAAGCGATCTTCGCGGTTCCCACGCGAGGAGGTATTCTGTTTTCCGACATAGAGGCCCTGGTGGTTGCTCTAGGCGGAGATGTTCGGGAGGGCGCCGGTTCTCGTGTCGTCTTCGAGCTTAAAGGGAGTCGACAGTACCTCCATCGCCCCCATCCGGGCAAGGAAGCAAAAAGGTATCAGGTCGAAGAGTTGCGCCAGTGGCTCGAGACATTGGAGGTGACACCATGAAAAATGTAATGAACTATAAGGGGTATACGGCTCGGATCGAATTTGATGAAAGGGATAATGTTTTTACGGGGAAGATAATCGGTATCGCTGACAGCATCACGTTTCACGGAGAAACCGTTGAAGAGCTCCGGGCCGATTTCAAAGCCGCAATCGAACACTATTTAGCCGATTGTGCAGCCACGGGTCGTAAGCCCTTAAGGACAGCTTCCGGGAAGTTGATGTTGCGCGTATCTCCTGAGGTTCACGCGAAAGCATTAGCGACGGCAAAAACCGCGGGGAAGAGCCTGAACCAATGGGCCGAGGAGGTCCTGGATAAGGCCGCTACGACAGCTTCCCATTAATCCGCTTCATTCCAGATACCCCTTCCGGGGCATAAGGCCGAGGTCTCCGAGGACATCGCCCGTGGCAGCGATGATGTCGCGGGGTATGCGGACCCCTGCATGAAGCATCGGCCCTTCTTTCGAGCCGGCGGAGGGGCCGAAGGCAAAGAAATGGTCGATGGCCTTGTTCGCGTTCGTGAAGGCATTGCCCTGGGGTATGGGCAGCACGAGGTCGAAGACGCGGCCGAAGGCGGCGCCCACCCTGTCCGACGCCTCCCCTGCGGCCCGCAGGTCGCCCTTCGCTGCGTCCTCTACGATGCCTGCCAGCCTGTCCGCGAAGCAGTTGGCCGTGCTCAGGAGGAAGCCGTCGTAAGGGCGGCCCCCTTCCTTGAGCCATCCCGCGTAGCCGCCTTCAGCGCCCCGCGTAAGGAAGACCCCGCCTTTCTCCACGCCGGAGAGGGCGACGCGGTCGTTCCCGCTCGTGTCCTTGAAGAAGATCAGGTTAGGATATTTCCCGGCCAGGGCCTCGAAGACGGCGGGGGCGACCTCGTTCTCCGTCACCTGGGGCAGTTGGTACAGAGCAGTGGGTAGGCCCCTGTCGAGGACCACCGAGAGACCGGCCGTTATATCCTCCTGTGTAAGGGCCTTACCCTTCGGCGGGCAGACGGTGAAGGCGGCGATGCGCGCGGCAGCGAGGCAATCGCCGATCTCCTTCTTCCCTATTATCGTGCGGGCGAGGGCAATGGTCCGGTCTATCTGCCTTACCATCGCTTCCGCGTCCGGCTTGAGGACGCCTGCAAGGAGGGCGAGGCCGCTCTTTCGCGCCTCTGCAACCGCGAAGCGCAGAAGCTCCTCCCCTTCCGCATCGTTCAGCTCCCACCCGTCGCCCGTCGTGCCCGGCACGAGGTATCCCTTCACCCGGCGGCTCATGTGGGCGAGATGGGCCGACATCCGGGGCAGGTCGATGCGGCCCGCGCCGTCGTAATGGGTTAAAGGCGGGCACCACAACCTGGGTATGCCCTCCGGGAAAAGGCGCGACATGATCGCTTTGCGCTTGCCTGGCGTATCGCTCACTAAAACCTCCCCGTCCCGCTACACCCTGAACGCTTTGTCCGAGCCTGCGTACAGTTTTCGCAGCTTCGGCTTCTCTATCTTCCCCGTAGGGTTCCGGGGGACCTCCCCGAAGAAGACCTTGCGGGGCCGCTTGTACCTGGGGAGCTTCTCGCAGAACTTGAGCAGCTCTTCCTCGGTGAGCGTCTTGCCGGGCGTTACATCGACCACTATCGCGACGATCTCCCCCAGCCTCTCGTCGGGGATGCCGATGGCCGCCGCGTCCTTGACGGCCGGGTTCGTGTGGAGGAAGTCCTCGACCTCTACGGGGAAGACGTTCTCGCCGCCCGTGATGATGACGTCTTTCGCCCTATCGACGATGTAGATGAAGCCGTCCTCGTCCTGGCGCGCCACGTCCCCCGTGTAGAGCCAGCCGTCGCGCAGCGCCTTCGCCGTTGCTTCCGGGTTCCTGTAGTATTCCCGCATGACCCCGTTGCCCCGCACGACAAGCTCCCCCGGCTCGCCGCGCGCCACGTCCGTCCCCGATGCGTCCACGATGCGGGCGTCCCAGTTGAAGCCCGGCCGCCCGATGGCCCCCACCTTGTGGATGTTCTCAAGCCCCAGGTGGACGACGTTGGGGCCTGTCGCCTCGCTCAGGCCGTAAGTCGTGTCGTAGGCCATGTCCGGGAAATATTTCTTCCAGTGCATGATGAGGGCAGGCGGCACGGGCTGCGCGCCGATGTGCATGAGCCGCCACTGGGAGAGCTTGTAGTCTGAAAGCTTCAGTTCTCCGCTGTCGAGCTTCAGAAGTATGTCCTGCGCCCAGGGCACAAGGAGCCAGACGATGGTGCCCCCCTCCTCGCTCACCGCCTCCAGCACCCATTGGGGGGAGACGCCCTTCAGGAGCACGGAGGGCGCCCCGACTATAAGGCTCCCGAACCAGTGCATTTTCGCGCCTGTGTGGTAAAGGGGCGGGATGCAGATGAAGACGTCCTTTTTCGTTTGCAGATGGTGGAGGTTCTCCGTGACGCAGGCGTTCGCCATGTTCAGGTGGGTCAGGAGTATGGGCTTGGGCTGGCCGGTCGTGCCGGAGGTGAAATAGAGGCCGCAGGGGTCGTCGAAGGTAAGGTTGACGCCGGTAGGCGTCCGCGGGCTTTCGGAAAGCACCTTCGGGAAGGCCTCCGCGTAAGGCGGGCAGCCGTCCCCCGCGCAGATATAGTGCTTGACGGAGGGCAGCTTCGCCCTGATGGGGTCGATCCTCTCGGCAAACTCCGCGCCGAAGACGAGGATGTCCGGCTCGGCAACGTCCGCGCAATACTTTATGTCGTCGCTCGTAAACCGGAAATTGAGGGGGACGACCCACGCCCCAGTGCGGACGATGCCGAAATAGGCGATGAGCCAGTCGATGGAGTTGTTCATCAGGTGCATCACCTTGTCACCTTTGCGGATGCCCCTTGCGGTCAGCGCGTTGGCGAAGGCGTTCGCCCCCTCGTCGAAGGCGCGCCACGTAATCGTCTGCCGTTTTTTGTCCGAAGGCGTCCTTTCGACCAGGGCGACATCGTCGGGGTACATCCTGCCGTTCCTCGCAAGCATCTCACCGATATGCACGTAAATATCCGCCATCTTTTCCCCTCTCGTTTGTGCCGGCCGTTTCGGCCTGTGGCGGCTCATGCGGCCGTCAGCCCCTTTTTAGGGCGCCCACCTGCGCGCAAGACCGCCGAAACTTATTGACACGGCGGTCTAACTAGGTCATGTATATTGACTGCTATTATACATGAAATAGACGACCCTTGGAAATGCTTGTTAAGCGCCCGCCATGGCGCAGATGGAAGCTGAAAGGAGTTGAAAAATGATACCGTGCGACTGGCTTACAGCAAAGGACGTATTGAGGGTGAACGCGGGCAAATGGCCCAACAAGGTCGGGGCTAAGGACCTCTACAAGTCCTACACGTTCAAAGAGTGGAACGAGAGGTCGTGCAGGCTGGCCAATGCGCTTTCAGCCATGGGGATGCAGAAGGGCGACCGCTTTGCCGCCCTCGCATACAACTGCGTCGAATGGATGGAGATTTACGCGGCTGCCGCGAAGGGCGGCTTCATCGTTGTTCCCATCATGTTCAGGCTCGCCCCGGCGGAGATGGAGTACAACATCAACCACAGCGAGTGCAAGGTCTTCATCGTGCAGGGCGGTAAGAACCCCAGGGACGGAAAGGACTACCCGTGGATAGAGACGGCCAACGCCATGCGGAAGGACCTCAAGACGGTCCGCACATACGTCTCCTTCAGCATCGACAACCCCCATTACGACGGCTTCGTCTCCTACGAGGACGCCCTGGCTGCGGCAAGCCCCGATGAGCCGCCTGTAAAAGTGGACGCCGAGGACATATGGATTATCATGTACACAAGCGGCACGACGGGCAAGCCCAAGGGGGTGATGAAGAGCCACAGGTCGCTCTTTTCCCAGTATTTCATCATGATCCACGACCACGTATTCGGCTTCGACGATACGAACCTCCTCGTCATGCCTTGCTGCCACATCAATTCCCTCAACTATTCCTTCGTCAACACCTGGGTCGGCGGCACGGTCATGTGCTACAACATGATAAGCTTCGACCCGGAGGACCTGCTGAAAACCTTCTCCGACCACCGCATCACCTTCACTTCCCTCGTGCCTACGCATTACATCATGCTCCTCGCCCTGCCGGACGAGGTGAAAAAGAAGTACGACCTGACTTCCATACGGAAGCTCCTTATTTCGTCCGCGCCTGCGCGGCGGGACACGAAGCTGGGCGTCCTGAAGATGTTCCCCAACTCGAAGCTCGACGAGGCTTACGGCTCTACGGAGGCGGGCTGCGTGACGATCCTCAAGCCGGAGGAGCAGCTCACGAAGCTGGGCTCCTGCGGGCGCGAGGTGATCGGCACCGACCTGATAAGGCTCTTCGACGAGACGGGCAACCTGATTACCGCCCCCAACGTGGTGGGGGAGGTCTATTCGAGGAGCCCGATGCTCTTCACAGGCTACTGGAAAGAGCCTGAGAAGACCGCGTCCGTCATGAAGGACGGCTACTTCACGGCGGGCGACATGGGCTACAAAGACGAAGACGGATACCTCTTCCTGGTGGACAGGAAGGCCAACATGATTATCTCCGGCGGCGAGAACATCTTCCCGTCGGAGGTGGAGAACTGCCTGGGCGGCCACCCGAAGGTGAAGGACGTGGCGGTCATCGGCGTGCCCCATGAGAAATGGGGCGAGGCAGTCATGGCGATCATCGTGCTGCACGAGGGGCAGACGGCGACTCCCGAAGAGATATCGGGCTTCTGCAAAGGCAAGATCGCAGGGTTCAAGGTCCCCAAGACGGTCGCCTTCATAAAAGACGAGGAGATGCCGAGGTCCGGACCCGGCAAAATACTCCACAGGGTCCTGCGGGAAAAGCACGGCATGTGGAAGGACAAGCAGTAGGCGCGCGGGCCGCCCGGATGCGCTTATCTTCCGGGCGACATGCGCCGATAAAGGCTGTTAGTACTTCTTTCGCAAGGAGGGGGTGATGGACCTTAAACAGGGGACAGGGTCAAACGTTACATCGCTCAATGCAACGGATGTCAGGCCCGACTGGGCCACGGACGACCGGTACGCCAAGTCCCTCGTCAACCACCTCACCCTCGGCTTGGCGAAGGACATGTATTCGGCGACCGCCAAAGACAAGTTCAACGCGGTCGTCCTCTCGGTCAGGACGGCCATGGTCCGCGACTGGATCAAGACGCAGCAGCAGTACTACCTGGCCGACGCGAAGCGCGTCTATTACCTTTCCATGGAGTTCTTGCTGGGGCGGCTCCTCAATTCGTACCTCATCAACCTCGGCCTGACGGAGCAGTACCGGAAGGCCCTGGGGGTCATCGACATCGGGTTCGAGGAGGTCCTGGAAAACGAGTGGGACGCGGCGCTCGGCAACGGCGGCCTGGGGAGGCTCGCCGCCTGCTTCCTCGATTCGATGGCGACCCTCCGGTATCCGAGCTACGGGTACGGGATACGCTACGAGTACGGCATCTTCAGCCAGAGGATCAGGGACGGCTACCAGTCGGAAGCCCCCGACAACTGGCTCCGCTACGGCAATTTCTGGGAGTTCCCCAGGGCGGAGCTGCTCTACCCGGTCCGTTTTTACGGCCGGGTGGAGAACTACGCGGGCGGCGCCGGCCGCCAGAGGTCGGCCTGGCTCGATACGGACGAGATCCTGGCGATGGCCCACGACTACCCGGTGCCGGGGTACAGGAACGGCTTCGTCAACACCCTGCGCCTCTGGGCGGCAAAATCGACGCGCGATTTCAACCTGGACTACTTCAACAGCGGCGACTACGTGAAGGCCGTGGAGGACAAGAACAACAGCGAGAACATCTCGAAGGTCCTCTACCCGAACGACCTCTCCCTAGCAGGCAAGGAGCTGCGCCTGAAGCAGCAGTATTTCTTCGTCGCTGCCACACTCGGGGACGTCCTGCGCAGGTACAGGAAGACCCACGACTCGTATAACACCTTCCCGCAAAGGGTGGCGATCCAGTTGAACGACACGCACCCCGCCATTGCGATCCCCGAGCTGATGCGCATGTTCGTGGACGAGGAGGACATGGAGTGGGACGATGCCTGGGCGATCACGACGCGCACCTTCGGCTATACGAACCATACCGTGCTGCCCGAGGCCCTTGAGACGTGGTCGGAAGACCTGATGGGCCACCTGCTGCCCCGCCATTTGCAGATCATCCGGGAGATCGACAGGCGGTTCCTCGTCCAGGTATCGCGCCGGTTTCCCAAAGAGCCCGCGCGCCGGGAGAAGACCGCCATCGTTACCGGTGAAGGCGGAGGCGTAGTCCATATGGCGAGGCTCGCCATAGTAGGCAGCCACGCGACCAACGGCGTCTCCAGGCTCCACTCCGAAATCCTCAAGTCGGACGTCTTCAACGATTTCTACCTGATGTACCCGGAGCGCTTCCATAACGTGACGAACGGCATCACGTACAGGCGATGGCTCATGGAGGCAAACCCCAGGCTTTCGGCCCTCATAACGGATGCCATCGGCGACGGATGGACGCGCGACCTCGGTAAGCTGCGCGACCTTGAGCCCTTCGCCGCGGACAAGAATTTCTGCGCGGCTTTCGAGGCGATCAAGCAGGAGAACAAGGCGAGGCTGGCCGCCTACCTGGAGGCGACGGACAGGATCATTATCAACCCCGCGTCTTTCCTCGACTGCCAGGCGAAGCGGTTCCACGAATACAAGCGGCAGCTCCTCAACGTCTTCCACGCGATCACCCTTTACAACCGGCTCGTCGATGGGAGGGAGGGCGATGCGTTCGTGCCGAGGACGATCCTGTTCTCCGGGAAATCGGCGCCTGCCTATTTCGTTTGCAAGCTTATTATCAAACTGATCCACAACTTGGCCGACGTGATCGCCGCTCACCCCTTGGCGAGGGATAGGCTACAGGTGGTCTTCGTGCCCAATTACGGGGTGACCCGCGCCCAGTACATCATCCCTGCGGCTGAGCTTTCCGAGCAGATATCGACCGCAGGCTACGAGGCCTCAGGCACGGGCAACATGAAATTCATGCTTAACGGGGCGCTTACCCTGGGGACGCTCGACGGGGCGAACATCGAGATGCTCGACGAAGTGGGAGAGGAGAATTTCTTCCGCTTCGGCCTCGACGCGTGCGGCGTCCGGGCACTCTATCCGTGCTACGACCCGGACCGGTGTATTGGGGAAAACGAGGAGCTGAAGCGCATCGTTATGCAGTTGCGAGACGGCTTTTTCTCCGCTGAGGACCCCGGGCTCTTCCAGCCGGTGCTCGACAGCCTGAAAAGCGACCGCTTCTTGGTGCTCGCCGACTACGCAAGCTACGTGGAGTGCCAGGAGATTGTGTCGAGGGCCTACCAGGACCGCGAGGCATGGACGAGAAAGGCGGTGATGAACGTTGCCGCCTCGGGCAGGTTCTCCAGCGACCGGGCAGTCGGGGAGTATGCGCGCCAGATCTGGGATGTCTCCCCCCTGCTTCCGGGGGATGGCCCGGAGGCGTCGGAGTAGGGCCAGGTGAAGCAAGTCGCGTAATTGTCGCGGCGTCTGCGACGACAAGTGAAAAGCGGTCGGACTCCTCCAGGCTTGGACTCGCGCCTCTGGCGGACCACCCGCATGCACGGTGGCACCTTTTCAGCACGCCCTTTACCGTGCGGGTACCGGCAAACCTACTTTGAACTGATAGGGCGGGGCAGCGCGTGAGCTCGACGTGTGGCCTCCGACTTACCACCCGCACCAACGGTGATACCTTTTCAGGCACGCTATTACTGAGCGGGTTCCCGGCAAACCTACTTTGAACTGATAGGCCTCCGGCCGCCACGTCTCACAGTGCATCTGCCTATCATCGATCCCTTGAGGCGCTCCCCCCGGGCTCGCCAACGCACGCCTTCATCCTAAGATCGAGTCTTCATACCCGTACTCTAGCTCACTGTAAGCCGAGGCCCGCCCCAGCCGCGACCGCCGCAATCGTATGAAGCGCATTTATAAGGCGGCGGCAAGAGCGGGCTGTACTATTACATAGGGTAGGATATAGAACGTTAAGCCTGGTATAGCGGCAGCATTGCCTATCGTCGTGGTCGTCCTGTCCGGATTAAACCCGTTGTCTCCTTCCGTGTTTGCATCTATTAATCCGCATAAATCGGCACAAATTGCTTGACTATCGTGGTATTAGGTGTTATCTAGCGGTAGGAAGCGGACGCAAAGTCCCGCCCGTGCGACGCGCACCGGCGCCTGAAAGCGCCGTGAGCGCCGGTATCCCGGTATCCCGATAGATGGAGGACGCGATGAAGAAGGCGGCAATCCTGTTTCTTGCGATAGTCTTTCTTTTTGCCTGTGGGGCGAGTGCGGCCGAGGTCGATGTCTCTGCTGCGGCAAGTCTGCGCGAGGCTGTCAACGCCTTGACGGACACCTTTGCGAAGAAGCACCCCGGCGTCGAGTTCCGCAGCAACTACGGCGCGTCTGGGGCGCTTGCCAAGCAAATCGAGAACGGGGCGCCGGCGGACCTCTTCTTTTCGGCGAACGTCGAGTGGATGGACTACCTGAAGGGCAAGAAGCTGATCGACGACAAAAGCGTCTTCATCTTTGTTTACAACGTGCTGGTCTTCGCGGGCAAGGCGGACGTGAAGGCCGCCAGGCTCCAGGACATCGTGCGGCTCGATAAGATCGCCGTAGGCAGCCCGAAAAGCGTCCCCTGCGGCCAATACGCGATGGAGGCCCTTAAGAACGCGGGGCTGGAAAGGCAGGTTGAAAGGAAGCTGGTCATGTGCCGGGACGTGCGCGAGTGCCTGCTCTATGCAGACAGGGGCGAGGTGGAGGGCGCGTTTGTCTACAAGACGGATATAGAGCTGGCCGGGCAGGCCGTCAGGATACTCTTTACGGTCCCGCAGGAATATTACTCCAGGGTGACCTATCCCGCCGGGCTGACCTTGGCGGGCGCCAAGAAGGCGGAGGCCGTCGCCTTCCTTAAGTTCCTCCGGTCCGCAGAGGCGAAGAAGGTCCTTTTGGAGCACGGCTTCGCGGTGAAGTAAGCCTATGCTCGGCTTTACCCCGGCAGATTATTCGGCCATCTATCTCTCCCTCAAGGTGTCGATCACTGCCACGCTCATATCGCTCCCCTTCGGCTTTGCCGTTGCCTATCTGATGACGTACAGGCGCTTCCGGGGCAGGGTGGGCGTTGATGTCGCGGTCAACCTCCCACTCACGCTGCCGCCCGTTGTGATCGGCTATCTGCTCCTTCTGCTCCTCGGACACCAGGGGCCTATCGGAAAGTTCGTGCTCCAGCCGCTCGGCATAAGGCTGATCTTCACGTGGAAGGCGGCGGTCATCGCCACCGCCGTGGTCGGCTTCCCCCTCATGGTAAGGTCGATGCGCACCGCCATGGAGGGGATCGACGAGCGGCTCGTCCATGTCTCCCGCCTCCTCGGCGCGCGGGCGCTCGACACCATCATGACCGTTGTTGTCCCCCTCTCCGTCCGGGGGATCATAGCCGGCTCGGTGCTCATGTTCGCCCGAGGCCTGGGCGAGTTCGGGGCTACCGTCATCGTGGCGGGCAACATCCCGGGCGTCACCCAGACCATCCCGCTGGCCATCTATGAATATGCAAGCTCGCCGAAAGGCGACGTGATGGCCCTCAGCCTCTGCGCCGTCTCCATCGCCATCTCGGTCGCCGTGCTCTTCTTCCACGAATGGCTCGGAAGGCGCGTTGTGAGAGCGGAATAGCATGGAGCTTCGCGTAGCCGCCCAGAAGCACTTCGGCAGCTTTTTCCTTGACGTGGATTTTGCCGTCCGGGGGGACCGCGTCGGCGTCTTCGGGCCGTCGGGGGGCGGTAAATCGACGATGGTGGGTCTCATCGCAGGGCTCGCTGCGCCGGAAAAGGGCGTCATCACCCTCGACGGCGACGCCCTCTTCGAGAGCGCGACGGGGCGCAACGTCCCGCCGGAGCAAAGGCGCATAGGCATGGTCTTCCAGCGGCCGAGCCTCTTCCCCCACCTGAGCGTGAAGGGCAACCTTCTGTACGGTTACAGGCGGTGCCCTTCTGCGCTGCGGAAGATCGATTTCGACGACGTGGTCGAGGTATTGAAGATCGGCGGCCTCCTCGACAGGGGCGTAAAGCACCTTTCGGGCGGGGAGAAGCAGAGGGTGGCCCTGGGCAGGGCGGTCCTCGGCAGTCCGCGCCTTTTGCTCCTCGACGAGCCGTTGTCGGCCCTCGACGACAGCCTCAAGTTCCAGATCGTCCCTTTCCTGAAAAAGGCGTGCGAGGCCTTTAGAATTCCGTACCTCTTCATCAGCCATTCACTTTTGGAGATGCGCGTCATGACGGACGTGGTCCTGCACGTCGCTGCAGGGCGCGTCCTGGAGCAGACCACGGCCGAGGGCCTCGTGCGGGACCGGATGAGCGACGGCACGACGGGCTACACGAACCTTCTGCGCCTGCCGGCGCCGCGCCGTCTCGACGGCCTGTACGCCTACGATTGGGGCGGCAGGGAGCTGTTCATCTCCACGGGAAGCGACCAGCCGGAGACGCTCTTCGAGCTTTCATCGAAGGACATTATCCTTTTCAGGGGGCGCCCGCAGGCGATCAGCGCCCGCAACCTGCTAAAGTGCAGTGTCGTTGACGTGTTTCAGGCGGGCGGCGCCGTCGGCATCGAGCTGGAGTGCGGAAGCGGCCGCCTCGTGGCCGAGGTGGTAAGGCAGGCGGTCGACGAGCTGGGCATCAAAGCAGGAGGCGAGGTCTATGCCGCGATCAAGGCAACGGCGTTCAAAAGGCTCGGATAGCGGGACGATCAAGATCGAGCCTATAGGGGTCATCCGCTCCCCCTACACGGCCAAGGAGGAGACGCCGATCCAGGGCGCCTTCCGGCAGGAGGGGGAGGGGCGCGTCGAGGTCTTCCCGGAATACGCGGAAGGGCTTAAAGACATCGAGGGGTTTTCCCATATCATCCTTCTTTACGTCTTCGACCGGGCCGGGCCTGTCGAGCTGGTCCGGCCCACGTTCCTGGACGACGCGGCCCACGGCGTCTTTGCGAGCCGCCACCCGTGCAGGCCGAACGGCATCGGCCTGACGGTCGTCCGCCTGCTGGGGCGGGAAGGGCGCACTCTGCGCGTGAGCGGGATAGACGTCCTCGACCTGACGCCCGTTGTCGATATAAAGCCGTATATACCCCGGTTCGACTGCTTCCCGGAGGCGGGGGAGGGGTGGATTGAAGGCAAGACGGAGAGGCCGAAGCCCCCGGGGCGGGAGTGATGTGGCTAAACGGTCTAATGACGTCACACGTCTGTTGCGAGGACTGAACTGCTGTCGGATGGCTTTAGGCTTGGACTCGCGCCTGTTCAGAATCGCGCTATGCGGCGCGCTCTTCGCCTTGCGGCCTCCGACGTACCGTCGTACAGTCTCCGGCCAACACGTCTTGCAGGGCATCCCCCTATCACGATTCTTCCAGGCGCTCCTCCGGAGCCGGGCCGCCGCAATCGTATAAAGCGCATTCATAAGGCGGCGGCAAGAGCGGGCTGTACTGTATCTCATGTGGCATATTGATACGTCGGTAATGTCAACCTTATGTGTCAGCAGGAAGATGGGATAGACTTCCTTTGTTTGATTCTCATACATGAACACCGCGTAGAGCTGGTAGCTCGGTGGTGTCCTAATTTGGGTTAGGGAGGGATAGGGAATGGCACGGATAGTGCATACTTTTCTCTTGACGGCAGAAGGTTTTAGGGAGTAATATTCTCTGCTACAATTTATCTCGCCCAAAGGTACGATGGTGGTCGGGGCCTTTGAGTAGCGGGAATCGTTGCCCAGGCACATTTAGTGTATCACTAAAGGTGTGCTCGGTGCCAGCGATTTTTACTCTATCTGTCTCCCGCCAGAACGGTGTACGCTTGGCTGATGTGTTTCCAAAACCCCCAACTGTTTCCAAAAAAGAAATAGACAAAGCTGGCGATAAACTAATTGCGCACCAGACAACGGTAGACGGCATAGTAACGGCGCTTTGTGCTTCTTTCTATCGGGGAGGACCAGGCATAGGCGCGGGTAGCCTTCGGGTGTCCCTCAAGCTCGTAGCCTGATACCGTACCGCTCCAGACGGTCTTATCTCCGAACTTCTCCACAACAACATCCTCTATGAAAGAGGCCGTGCAATGCAATGTCGGTTGATTTGACTTACAGGCGCCTTCGGGTATAGAGTTATGTAGCAACACTCTCGATGAGGGAGAATAAAAAGCAACGGTGAGGCATGGTTATCAAGCGCACGTGAAATGACATAGGGGCGCCGGGTGGCGCACTCAGCTTCGCCTCCATACGTCGGGTAATGGAGCAGTCTCTCCCCACGGCAGGTTAGCCTTTCGGGGCTCCTCCTTACGGCCGGCGTATGCCGGCCGTTCTTGTTTTTCGCCGTTTTAAGATTTGAAATGCGGCAGGGGCAAAAATCATTGTGAAAGGAGAGGCCATTGGAAGGAGGACTTACGCAGCACGCCCGCTTCGGGGGGTGCGGGGCTAAGATAGGCCCCGGCGACCTCTCGAACATACTCTGCGGCATCGATATCCCTGAAGACGCAAACGTGATCGTCGGGCTGAAGGGGTTCGAGGACGCGGGGGTGTACCGGATCACCGACGAGCTGGCCGTCGTGCAGACCGTCGATTTCTTCACGCCGGTCGTCAACGACCCGTACCGGTTCGGCCAGATCGCCGCGGCCAACGCCCTGTCCGACATCTACGCTATGGGCGCGAGGCCGGTGACTGCCCTCAACATCGTCTGCTTCCCCCCGAAAAAGCTCGACATAGGCGTATTGCGCGATATCCTCCGGGGAGGCATCGACAAGGTGCGGGAGGCGGGGGCGAGCCTCCTGGGCGGCCACAGCGTTGACGACGACGAGGTCAAGTACGGCCTCTCGGTAACGGGCCTCGTCCACCCCGACAGGATCGTGCGCAATGAAGGCGCGGCGCCGGGCGACCTCCTCGTGCTCACAAAGCCGCTGGGCACGGGCATCCTGATAAACGCCATGAAGGGCAACCAGGTCCCGCGGGAGGCGGAGACGCGCGTCGCTTGCGTTATGGCGACCCTCAACCGGCAGGCGTCGGAAGCCATGCTCTCCGCTGGCGCCCACGCTGCTACGGACGTTACGGGCTTCGGCCTCGCCGGACATCTCAAGGAGATGATAAAGGAGCATATCGGTGTGGAAATCTATGCAGGCAAGCTCCCGTGCTTTCCAGAGGCGGAAGAGCTCTCCGCAGCGGGGTTTCTGCCGAGCGGCTTTTACAGGAACAGGGACTTTTACACCCCCTTCGT
>Ga0326727_10012386_pt1 | contig 19441 bp, 12 predicted proteins | sample MB2enrmetagenome_FD_207643 | JGI IMG/M metagenome (GOLD analysis project Ga0326727, IMG submission 207643) | Lab enriched peat soil microbial communities from McLean, Ithaca, NY, United States - MB29MY | ecosystem: Environmental > Terrestrial > Soil > Wetlands > Peat | place: USA: New York...
CCGCCAGCAGACCGGGCGCACCCGCGCTTACTTCGACAAGCTGGCGTTTCATGATGGTTTGGAGCAGGAGATTTCGGAGTTGATCGCGGACACGTCGGCCATCTACAGCTTGAATGATTGCCGGGGCGGAATCATCTTTGCCACCCGCTTCAAGCCCCCGGCCCAGCAGCCGGTGCTCGTCCGGCTGAAATCGGTTTTTCCGCCCGCCCTGCGAAAGGCCGTCTTCGATCCCAACCTCTGGAACACCAACGGCACCACCGCGATGGACTGGTCGGCGCCCTCCACGGACGGCCGGCTCATGGCCGTCTGCCTCTCCGAGAACGGCAGTGAAAACGGCGTGCTGCATTTCTTCCAGACAGACACAGGCCGCCCGCTGCCGGACATCATTCCCGGCGTTCAATATCCGACCGGCGGCGGCAGCGCCGCGTGGAATGCCGGCGGGACGGGCATTTTTTACACGCGCTATCCCCGGCCGGGTGAGCGGCCCGACGCCGACCTGCATTTTTACCAGCAAATCTGGTTCCACAAACTCGGCGCTCCAGTCAGCGCCGACACCTGTGAGCTGGGCCGCGATTTTCCGCGCATCGCGGAGATTGGACTCGCCGCGAGCCAGGACGGCCAATGGCTCCTGGCCACGGTCGCCAACGGCGACGGCGGCGACTTCGCCCATTACCTGCGAGACGCCTCCGGCTCCTGGCATCAACTCACTCACTTCGAGGACGCGATCAAGGTGATCAAGTTCGGCAAGGATGCCGCGTTGTATCTGCTTTCCAAAAAAGATGCGCCGCGCGGAAAAATCCTGCGCCTGCCGCTGGCCGGTCCGGATTTGGCCAAGGCCGCCGTGGTTGTGCCGGAAGGCCGGGGCGTGGTGGACGATTACGAGCCGTCCGCCGGCGGGCTTTACGTCGCGGTGATGGAAGGCGGGCCGTCGCGTCTTTGGTTTTATCCCAGAAACCGCCCCTCACGCGTCGAAGTGTCCATCCTGCCGGTTTCGAGGGTGGTCGGGCTTCATTGCTGGCACGGCGACCAGTTGCTGTTTGAAAACGAGAGTTTCCTTGTTCCGCCCGGATGGTATGCATGGGAGCCGGGACTGGCCAGGCCGCGCCCGACGGCGCTGCTCGGTACTTCGCCGGCGAACTTTGACGACATCGAGGTGGTCCGTGAATTTGCTTCTTCCAAAGACGGGACACTCATTCCAATCAACATCCTGCGCAAGAGAGGCATTCAACTCGACGGCCGGAATCCAACGCTGCTCACCGGTTATGGTGGTTACGGCATCAATCTTGCCCCCACGTTCACTCCCACGCGGCGCATCTGGTTCGATGCCGGCGGCGTTTATGCCGTGGCCAATCTGCGCGGCGGCGGCGAGTTCGGCGAGAAATGGCACCTGGCCGGCAACCTCACCCGCAAACAGCATGTCTTCGACGATTTCATCGCCTGCGCCGAACATCTCATCCAGCGCAAATACACCAGCCCGGACAAACTGGCGGTGATGGGCAGCAGCAACGGCGGCCTGCTCATGGGCGCGTTCCTGACGCAACGGCCGGACCTGGCCCGCGCCGTCGTTTCCCGCGTCGGCATCTACGACATGCTGCGGGTGGAGCTTGACCCCAACGGCGCCTTCAACACGACCGAGTTCGGCTCCGTCACGAACGACGATCAATTCAAGGCGCTCCACGCCTATTCGCCGTATCATCATGTCAAAGACGGCGCCGCCTATCCCGCCGTGCTGTTTCCGTGCGGCGAAAACGACGGGCGGGTCAACCCGGCCCATTCGCGCAAGATGACCGCCCGTCTGCAAGCGGCGACGAGTTCCGGCCTGCCGGTACTATTGCGCATGACGGCCACCGCCGGCCACGGCATGGGTTCCTCGCTCAAAGACCGCGTGGCCGAACAAGCCGACATCTACGCCTTCATCCTTCAGGAACTCGGCGTGGACACCTCCCCCTGGACGTTCAAATAGCCCCTGGCTTTTCCTTAAACGAGCCAGCGACTTATATCATTCCAGATGCACTCATTGTGTCGGCCAGCGCGCACTTTGTAGCGCATGCATGTTTGGCTGCCAGAAATGAATTCCGTTGTGATGCGCTCTCGCGACGACACCCATGCGGCTGGCGACGGTGTTAAATCGCGGATGTCGCAAGAAGCGGCGCACGTAGTAGGCGGCGTCATCGGCCCTTGCATCCAGCCAAAGCAAACAGTAGGCCGGATGGCAGAATTCACGGCGAAAAAAGTCCTCGTCCTGGGTGAAAAAAGTGACCTGCCGCTGCCTGTGCAACAAGGGGAGAATGTTCTCATCTTTGACACCGAAATAGCCCGCATGATGGCCAATTTCCCGGAAAGGAATCCGCCACGCGCGAAGCAATGCCCGCTGATCGTCCGGGAAGTTCTCGTCCAGCAGATTCAAGCGGGAGCGAGTGCCGTCCGTTTGGAGAATGGAGGACGCGATAATCTGCCGCGCTTGTCCAGCCAGGATTGCCGCGAAAGTTTGACCGCTTCGCCCACGGCCGCAAGGGAAATCCGCCCGCCCCAGCGCGTGCTGCAAATAAACTCCCAAGATCGGCCTTCCGCCACGTCATCCAGCACCTGCCAGACCATAATGCGGGTGCCCTTGAACGTGGGTTTTCCGTGGCAGATTTCCGGATCAGCCACAATGTATTGGCCAAGCTCAACCCGCTCAGAAAGGCGCGGCGCAGCGTGGTTTTCACCATTTTTCATACTGAAAGTATTGTACCTCGCTCTTTGCCGCTTGGCAAGGAGGTTAATGGAACAAATATGTGAATATGTGGAATCTCCGCGCTTGAGATCGCTCATTTTTCTTTGGATGGCGTCAAACAAATAATCGCGAACGGGTCACGAACGGGTCAGGGTCACGAACGGGTCAGTCCTGAGCATGTCAACATTTTGCCTGTCGCGCCCCGTCCGCTCTGTCCACCAAGAAATACGGTAACGCCTGGAACTCCTTTGCATGAATGATCAACGCAAAGGCGCCAGGACTCAGCGCGGCAAGCCGCAACCAAATGATGTGGAGCAGCTTGCGGGGATGGCCGCGTAAAATTGTTCGAAAAATAAAGAGTTTTTGCAGATAGCACTGCGAAGAAATTGGGGCATGAAATGGGACATAGCCGCGGGTTGACGGAATCCTGACAGTTCATCCGCTGATCTTGCGGCCCGGACAGGCCAAGTCTTTGCCGCGCCCTCCGTCGCCGAAGCGGCTATGGCGGGCAGGCAGGGCCTTATATCCGTTTTTGCCAAAATCACACTTTTTTAAAAATTCTTTCAAAAATCTGTTGACGGCATAATATGTTAGATGTAATGTTCGTCTAATGAACTTTGAAATAAAGGATGAATGATGAGGCTGGAATTAAGAAATATGGATCAATCAGCGGAGTCGGCGCCATGCGCAAACCTCGTCCCGCCTCTTGCTTTGCGCCTTTCCTGTCCGCCTCAGCCTTGGCGGCGGCGGATGCCCTTGGCGGCTTTGCGTTTAATTCCGGCATCAAAAAATCAACCCCGTCGCACCGCGTCGCAGTCAGTCGCAGCGACGTTGGGGGAAGGCTTGGGAAATCCTAAAATGCTGAAGGCTTCCGCCGTCGCTCCCCAAAGTGGAGCCATGGCGGACTGGAGAAAGTTGTGAAAAACCGAATCGGAGCCAAACGAAGATTTAAGCTGTGGTCAAATCGAGCCAAGCTCAACTCGCCCAACCGGGCCAGTCAGCTTGCCCGCCGTAGCTGTTGCGGCGAAGGCGGGTCAAACCCGGTCAAAGTGGGTCAAACCGATTCGGTTGGTCAGGCTGGCGGTCAGAATCCATGCAAACCTTTAATAATGAATAACTTGCGAAATAAGCGGCTTTGGCCCGGTCATACCAAGATAAACTTAGTTAACTGTGGTCAAAATAAGCCAACCGGTCATTAGAGCTTGGACATCGGTCCTTCCTTTTGTACAGTCCTTTTATGGCTGAGGATATTCGTCCAGATCCCGATGCCTTGCTGGCCGCCATCCAGAAAGATGAGGCGGAAAAGAAACGCGGCAAACTCAAGGTGTTTCTTGGCATGGCCGCCGGCGTCGGCAAAACTTACTCGATGCTCCGCGCCGCCCAACGCGCCCAGCGCGAGGGCGTGGACGTCGTCGTCGGCTACGTCGAAACCCATGGCCGCAAGGAAACGGACGCCCTGCTCGTCGGATTGCCGGCCATTCCGCGGCGCAAGGTCGAGTATCGCGGGGTCACGCTGGAGGAAATGGATTTGGACGCTCTGCTGGCGCGTCATCCGAAGTTGGCGCTGGTCGATGAATTGGCCCATACCAACGTCCCCGGTTCCCGCCATGCCAAACGTTACCAGGACGTGATCGAGTTGCTCGACGCGGGCATTGACGTTTATACGACGATGAATGTGCAGCACGCCGAAAGCCGGGTGGATACGGTCCGGCAAATCACCGGCTCGACGGTGCAGGAGACGGTCCCCGACAGCGTGCTGGACGGGGCCGACATGGAGTTGATCGACCTGCCGCCCGAAGAACTGCTAAAGCGGCTGGACGAGGGAAAAGTCTATGTGCCGGAGCGCGCCGAGCTGGCCATGATGAACTTTTTCCGCGAAGGCAATTTGACCGCCTTGCGGGAAATGGCCCTCCGCCTGGCCGCCGACCACGTTGGCCAGGACGTGCATGAGTATTTGCAGGCGATGCAAATCACCGGCCCGTGGCAATCCGGCCATCGCCTGATGGTCGCGGTCAGCTCCAGCCCCTTTTCCGCGCAAATGATCCGCTGGACGCGGCGGTTGGCGGACAATTTCGATTGCCCCTGGATCGCCGTTTATGTTGAGCAGCCCCAGCCGCTGGCCGAGGCGGATCAGGAGCGATTGACCCGGCATCTGGCGCTGGCCCGCGAACTGGGCGCCGAAGTCATCACCACGGCCGATTCGGATACGGCCTCCGGAATACTGCGGGTGGCGCGGCAGCAAAACGTGACACAAATTGTTGTTGGCAAGCCGGGCAGCGACGGGGCGCTGGAGTGGTTTCGGGGCGGGAAATTGCTGCGGCGCCTGGTGCGTGAGAGCGGCCACATTGAACTGCACATCGTCCGGCCGGAACGCGCCGGGAGGGAGATTCCGCCCCGCTCCAGGACCTATTCCTTCCAGTCCGCGCCCTGGCAGTATGGCGCGGCACTCGGCGTGGTCGGATTTTGCACGGCGCTGAACGCTTTCCTCGACCGGATGGCGGTGGAACCGCACGCGCTGGCTTTGGTTTATCTGTTCGGAGTCGTTTTGCTGGCCTTCTTTGTCGGACGCGGGCCGACCATTTTGACTGCATCGGCCAGCGCGCTGCTCTGGGATTATTTTTTCGTGCCGCCGCGGGGCAGCTTTCGCATGACGCATTTCGCGGATGTCATGATGTTCGTCATGTTCTTCGTGGTGGCCCTGGTGCTGGGGCAGTTGGTCTCGCGCATTCGCTGGCAGGAGCGCGCCGAACGCCGCCGTGAAGAACGTTCCACCGCGCTTTACCTCCTGACGCGCGATCTGGCCGATGCGGCCAACGTGGATGAAATGGCGCAAAGATTGGCGCGCCAGGCCGCCCAAGCCTTCAAGGCCAGGATCGCCATTTTATTGCGCGAGTCCGGCGGCGGATTGGCGGCCACGGCCCATCCCGCAAGCACTTACCCGGTGTCCGAAAAGGAACAGAGCGTTGCGGCGTGGGCCTTTCGCTTCGGCAAAGCCGCCGGCCGCTTCACCGATAATCTGCCTTCCGCCGGCGCGATCTACGTTCCCATGCAAACCAACCGCGGCGCGGTCGGCGTGCTCGGCGTGGAATGGCCCGGCGACCAGCAACCGACCCTCGAACAGCGGGATCTGCTCCAAGCCTTCGCCCGCCAATCCGCTCTGGTGCTGGACAGGCTCCGGCTGGACGCCGAGGGGCAGCAGGCCCGGCTCGTCGCCGAATCCGAAAAGCTGAGCAAAGCGCTGCTCAATTCCATTTCGCACGAACTGCGGACTCCCATCTCGGCCATTGCCGCGGCGGCCAGCGCCCTGGCCGAACTCAAAGGCAATGAACCCCCCGCGCTGCAAAAGAACCTGGCCGGGGAAATTCAGGAGAGCGCCTCGCGCTTGAATCGTTTGGTGGGCAACTTGCTGGATATGACGCGCCTGGAATCGGGCGCCGTCAAGCCGCGCCTGGAATGGTGTGATGTCGCCGACCTCGTCAACGTCGCGCTGCGCCAGAATGAAAGGGAATTGGCCGGTCATCCTGTCAACCTCTTGCTCCCGCGGCCGCTGCCGCTGGTCAAAATGGATTTTGTGCTCATCGAACAAGTCATCAGCAACCTCCTGCTCAACGCCGCGGCTTACACCCCGCCGGGCACGCCCGTCGAAGTCACAGCCTGGGCCGCCTCGGACGCGATGGCGATTTCGGTGGCCGACCGCGGTCCCGGCCTTCCGCCGGAAAGTCTGCCGCATGTGTTTGAAAAATTCTACCGCGTGCCGGGCGCGCCGGCGGGCGGCACTGGCTTGGGCTTGTCCATCGTCAAAGGGCTGGTCGAGGCGCACGGCGGCCGCGCCGAGGCCCGGAACCGGCCCGGCGGCGGCGCTGAATTCACCATTTACCTGCCGCTCCAGGCCAGTCCCGAGCCGGCCCTTGAAGCCACCGTATGAGCGAAAACACCCCTCACCAGCCGAACGTTTTGATTATTGACGACGAAGTTCAGATCCGCCGCCTGCTGCGGGTGACCCTGGAAGCCAACGGCTACCGGGTCTTCGAGGCGGCCAACGGCCAGGAGGGCTTGGTGGAAGCCGCCCAACGCCGCCCCGACGCGATTATTCTCGATCTGGGGCTGCCCGACATGGATGGGGTGGCCGTTTTGCAACGGCTGCGGGAATGGAGCCAGGCCCCCGTCCTGGTGCTCTCGGTGCGGGACGGCGAGGACGACAAGGTTTCCGCGCTGGACCACGGGGCTGATGACTTCATCAACAAGCCCTTCAGCACGGCGGAATTACTGGCCCGGCTGCGCGTCGCCCAACGCCACGCCCAGCCGATTCCGGACAACGCCGTTTTTCGTTCCGGCCCCCTGGAAGTCGATCTGGCCAGCCGCATCGTCCTCGTCCGGGGGCGGGAGGTGAAAATGACACCCACCGAGTATTCGCTCCTGCGCCTGCTGGTGCGGAACGCCGGCAAAGTCGTGACGCACCGCCAGATTTTGAAGGAGGTCTGGGGTCCGAACTATGGCGGCCAGACCCATTATCTGCGGGTTTACATCGCGCATCTGCGGGAGAAAATCGAAGCCAGCCCCGGCCGGCCCGAATTGCTCATCACCGAGCCGGGGGTGGGCTACCGCCTGCTGCCGCAGGCGGCGGAAGCGCCCGGGCGCCCGGCCTCCCCGCGGACTATTTAGTATTGACATTCCCGCCATGGAGGGCGGCGGCGGGCCGGCGGGCCGGCGGGTTCAATGGATTCCCCGGGGGGGAACCGGGCCGCCCCCCCATGCCCGCAAAATTATTTGCTACAACTGCATTTTTTTCGTTGATTTTAAAATATTCCGGCTTAGAATTTAATGATTGATACGCGCGGCCGCCGCGGCAGTTCAAGCAATTATCGGCGAGCGCCTCGTTTTTTGGACCGTGGCCCCATTGAAACAGGATCGAAGTTTGTCATTTGAATTGACTGGAAAGGGAACCATGAAAAAGAAGCAAAAGCGAAAAAAGAGCACATATACGCGAAAAAAAATAGTTGACGAATTCACGGAGCTGCCGATTTCCCGGCAACAGAAGTGGCAGTTGCGCCGCGCCAAAGAAGGGCGTTGCGTGATTTGCGGCCAGCCCAAGGCGACCGCCTGGCATTGCCTGAAGCACGCCATTGCCAACAGGGAATGGGCCCGGAAGTATTCCGGCTCGGTGCGCCGCAACAGGACCCTGACCTATAAACTGGCCTCCAAAGCCAGGAAGAAGAAGAAATAAGCCCTGAAAATAATGCGGCGCGGACATCGCTGCCCGCGCCGTCGCTTTTCAAGGGATTTGCCTCTGCTAAGCGTCGTAGTAGAGGAAGAACTCGTACGGATGCGGGCGCAAGCGCAGGGCATCGACTTCCCTCCGTTTGGCGGCGATCCACATTTCCAGGAAGTCTGAAGTGAACACGTCTCCCTTCAACAGGAAGGCGTGATCGTGCTCCAGCAAGTCCAGCGCTTCGCCCAGACTGCTCGGCACTTGCGGCACCTTGGCCAGTTCCTCCGGCGGCAGTTCATACATGTTCTTGTCCAGCGGTTCGCCGGGGTTGATCTTGTTCAACACCCCGTCCAGCCCGGCCATCAGCATCGCCGTGTAACAGAGATACGGGTTGGCCGAGTTGTCCGGCGGACGGTACTCGATTCGCTTGGACTTCGGGCTTTCGCTGTAGGTCGGTATGCGAACGGCCGCGCTGCGATTGCTGGAGCTGTAGGCCAGATTGACGGGCGCTTCGTACCCCGGCACCAGCCGCTTGTAGGAGTTGGTCGTCGGACTGCATATCGCGCACAGCGCCTTGGCGTGCTTCAACACGCCGCCAATGTAATGCAGCGCCAACTGGCTTAGTCCCGCGTATTCCTTGCCGGCAAACAACGGCTTGCCGTTCTTCCACAAACTCTGGTGCGTGTGCATGCCCGATCCGTTGTCGCCAAAAAGCGGCTTGGGCATGAAGGTGGCCGTCTTGCCGTGCCGGCGCGCGACGTTTCGGATGACGTACTTGTAAACCATCATGTTGTCGGCCGTCTTGACCAGGGTGTCAAACCGGAAGTCAATTTCCGCCTGCCCGGCTGTCGCCACCTCGTGGTGGTGTTTCTCGATCTTGAGGCCCATTTGCTCCATGATCAGGACTATCTCGGTGCGGATGTCCTGCTGCGTGTCGTTGGGCGGCACGGGGAAATATCCCTCTTTGTGGCGGATTTTATAGCCCGTGTTGGGAGCCTCATCCCGCCCCGTGTTCCAGATGCCCTCCTCCGAGTCCACCGAGTAAAATGTCCCGTTGGCCTTCGTGTCATACTGCACATTGTCAAAAATGAAGAATTCCGCCTCGGGGCCGAACACGGCCGAGTCGGCCACGCCGGTGGACACCAAATACTTCTCGGCGCGCTGGGCGATGCCGCGCGGGTCGCGGGTGTAGGCTTCCTTGGTGCCGGGTTCGACGATGGTGCAGATCATCGACAGGGTCGGCACGCTGCAGAAGGGGTCGATGTAAGCGGTCTCCGGATCGGGCATCGCCAGCATGTCGGAAGCCTCAATGGATCTCCAACCGCGAATGGAGGACCCGTCGAAACCCAAGCCGTCGGTGAATGCATCCTCGGTCAATTCGCCGATGGGCACGCTGAAATGCTGCCAGATGCCGAAAGTATCGACAAACTTCACATCAACCATTTTGGCCCCTTGCTTGTGGGCCGACTCTATAACGTTTTTTGGGGTGTTCATGATATATTATCGTTTGTTCGTTTTCTGTTTTACGTTTCCGCGCCGGCTCGCCAAGTGCGTCTCTCGTCCGCGTTTATTGGCGCAACGGCGCGGTTAATTGTTAATTGTTATGTTGTTCACTTCATACCTGGTAACCTTCCTCGCCGTGTTCCTCCAAGTCCAAGCCAATGGTTTCCGTTTCTTCACCGGGACGCAGCCCAATCAGGGCCTTGACGACATAGGCGATGACAGCCGTGCCGACGGTGGCCAGAACGAGAGTCACGCCAACGGCCTTCAACTGCTCGAGGGCCAGTGGTTGAAAGAGGGTGTCCTTGACGTAATCCTTGAGGTTGTTGGCGAGGTTTCCATTGGCGGCGTTTCGAGCCAGCATGCCCGTCAGCAGCGCGCCCATGGTCCCGCCGATGGCGTGAACGCCGAAGGTGTCCAGAGCGTCGTCATAGCCGAACCAGCTTTTGACTTTAAAACAGAAGAACCAGGGAACCAACCCGGCGCAAATGCCAATAATCACGGAGCCACCGGCTGTGACAAATCCGCAAGCCGGGGTGATGACCACCAAGCCGGCCACCGCGCCGGAACAAAAACCGAGCACGCTGGGTTTGCCGCGAACAACCCACTCGGCCATCGGCCAGACAAAGGAGGCGACGGCCGTGGCCAGGGTGGTGGTGGTGAAAGCGTTGGCCGCAATAACGTCGGCCCCCACGGCGCTGCCCGCGTTGAATCCGTACCAACCCACCCACAACATTCCCGTCCCGATCATGCAAAGGACCATGCTGTGCGGCGCGAAGTTCTCCTTGCCGAAGCCCAGGCGCCTGCCGAGGATGAGGCAGAGGATCAGGGCCGACCAACCGGACGTCATGTGTACGACCGTTCCACCGGCGAAATCGATGGCCTTGATTTTTGCATTGGGATTCCAGACGCCGTTCATCATGCCGTCGATTCCCCAAATCATGTGCGCCTGGGGGAAATAAACGACAAACATCCACAGGAACATGAACAGGAAAATGGCCGAGAATTTCATGCGTTCGGCAATGGCCCCGACGATCAAGGCCGGAGTGATGATGGCGAACATCAATTGGTACATGGAGAACACGTTTTGCGAAACCCAGTAGGAGTAATCGCCGTTGGGACTGGAATCGACTCCCTTGAGGAAGGCAAAGCCCAGATTCCCGAAGATGGGGCTGCCTTTGTGGAAAACCAGACTGTAACCGCAGAGGAACCAAAGGATCGTGACCAGACCGGCAATAAGCAAACATTGCGCCAGGACGGAGAGAACGTTTTTGCGGCGAACCAAGCCGCCATAAAAGAGGGCCAAACCGGGCAGCGTCATGAACAAAACCAGGGCGGCGGAAGTCATCTGCCAGGCATTATGGCCCGGACCGGGATTGGGGATGAAGTTGCTTCCATCGCAGGAGCCCAGTTTGGACCCCACGTTGTTGGTGTTGTCGGCCACGCGGGCGCCATTGTTGATATACGCCTCCAGATCCGCCACTCGTTGTTCGAGGGTGGGATCAGCCCGTTGAGGCTCGGCGGCGGCAGCGGCGTGAACGAGCAGGCCGGCCATAAAAAGGGCAGTCAGAGTGGCAACAAAGAGACACATCTTTTTCATATGAATCGAAGTGATTGAGCGTTCGTGGTTTTAGATCGCGGCGTCGCCCTTTTCGTCCGTGCGAATCCGGATGATTTCTTCAATGTTGGCCACGAAAACTTTTCCGTCGCCAATCTTGCCGGTTTTTGCCGCGGCGACAATCGCGCCCACGGCAGCCTCGACCCGGTTATCGGGAAGGACAATCTCGATCTTGATCTTGGGCAGGAAATCCACCTTGTATTCGCTTCCCCTGTAAATCTCCGTGTGGCCCTTTTGTCGGCCAAATCCCTTGACCTCGCTGACCGTCATGCCTTCGATTCCAATTTCACTCAACGCGTCTTTGACCTCTTCCAATTTGAAGGGTTTTATAATCGCTTCGATTTTCTTCATTTTTTTTGCTCCAACTCTGAATGAACCCAATTACGAGTCAAGCAGTAAACGAGTCCATCCAGGAGTCAAGCAGTAATCGAGACCAGCCCAAAAACAAGCAGTAGATATGCCACCGACAGCCGGAAATTTGAACACTTCACATAAAGCGCCTGATTCCAACAAGATACAGCGAATGAGAAATCATTGCGGCAAAAAGAAAGATGTCGATTTATGCTCATCGTGAACAAAAACCGCTTTTATTGACGAGTTTTTTACGCGGAAGACAATCATTTTTATTAACGCTCCTCCGCAAAGGAGACGTAAATTTGGCTCGTGAGAATAAATGCGGAAGGAACACTTGTGAAAATGAGCATGAAACAAATTCTAATACCGCTGGACTTGATGCGCAGTCCGTGCGATGCCTTGGTTTATGCGCGAAACATGGCCGCTGACTCCCCGGTTTGCGTGACGTTGCTTTACGTGTTGAATTTAAACATCGTCTCCCCCGGGCGGCAAATTTATGACGAATTGCGCGCGGAAAGCGAAGCGGCTTTGCGGAAGCTGGCCCGGTTCTTCTTTGGAACGGACCGGGCGGCGCGCGTTGTCGTGCGCGTGGGCGCGCCGCATGAAGAAATAATAGCCGAAGCGAAGGAGCAATCAACCGATCTTATCATTCTGTCGGGTCCGGAACGCCGCACCTGGAGACAGCTTTTGCGCCTGGGCACGACACAGAAAATAATTGAGGCAGCTCCCTGCCCTGCCGTGGTGCTGCCGCGCCACCGGAAAGCGCCGCCTCAATTGCCGTTCATCCCGAAAGTAACGGAGGCCGCGCCGGAAGAAGCCCTTTTGCCGGCGGCTTGATCGCCCCTGCCATCGCCCGGTCATGCCGGCTTCCGGGCGATTTTCATCATCTCAGTTTTAGCCAGACTGGGCAAAAAGCAACTTTTGCCCGCTTTCCGCAGCCGCCTGCTCCCACGCTTTTTTTATACTTTTTTAACGGGCTAATCGAGAGGGATTAGACGGAAAAGCCCCTCCTTCAATGCATCCTGCTTACACCGATGAACAGCGGATGGCATTCCAATTGCTTGGAGCCTGATGGATTCGAGAACAACAAAAAATGAATCAAACAAGAAATGAACGAATAATTAAAGAATAATAAAAAGAAATATGCCTACACCACCATCATCACCACCACCGAAGACAGAAATGAAACCCACGTTGGGGCTGACTGGCCTCACGGTCAACGCGATGGCGCTGATAGCGCCGGGAGCGTTTTTGTGGCTAACCTTCCAGGAACAGGCGCTCTATGGCGCACCCTCAGCCGGGTGCGCGATGTGGTTCGGCTTTCTGATGGCATTGCTGTTGTGCTATGCCACGGCTGTCAGCTATGCCGAGCTGTCGAGGCTTTATCCCGGCGCCGGCTCCTCATATTACTACGCGGAGCAGGCGTTTTTGTCGAAGACGAAGGCCTACAGGTTTGCCCGTGTGGCCAAGTTCTTCACCGGCTGGGCCAGTCATCTGTATTATTGGGTGTACCCGGGAGTGATGGTGGGAGTTACCGCGCTGCTCGGCGGGTATCTGATGGGGTACTTCTTTCCCAATACGTTCAGCAGCACCTACAACAGCCCGTTGTTCATGTATATATTCTGCGTATTTTTCGCGCTCATTGTCTCCTGGATCGCATTCCGCGGGGTCGTTGGCAGCACGGTGGTGAACGTTGCGGTGAACGCGATACAGATCATTGCGCTGGTGGTCTTTGCCATCATCGCCATCGCTTACCGGTGCCAGCACCCGCAAGGCTCGACCGGCTTCCACCTCTCCAACGGGGTTGCTGTCAATTACCAGGTGGCCCAGACGCCGCAATTGGACGCCAATAACAAGCCGATGCCCGTGCTCGATGCGAATGGCAAGCCGACCAAGAATCCGGATGGCACGCCCGCCTACCAGATGACGGACGCCCAGGACAGCAATGGCAATCCCGTCCCCGCCGACGCCAACGGCAAGGTGGTAACGGCTGACAAGGCCGCGCCGTTCACGCTCGACTACGCCGGGGCATGGACGAAGGACGCGAACGGAAATCCGACGTTCAACTACCATTCGACCGCCAAGTCGGTCCTGGCGCCGCATGGCTTCAGCTACATCATCGTCCAGGCCGGCATCGCCATTCTCTGCCTGTGCGGATTCGAGTCGATCACCTCGCTCGGCGAAGAAGCCAAGAATCCCAAGAGGCACCTGCCGTGGGCCATTCTCCTGGCGCTCACGATACAAGGCGGATTCTGCTATCTGTTTGAGTATTTCGCGGCCAATTACTTCCTGAGCAGCGGCTACCCGCTGTCCACCGCCGGCGGCTCCAGCGCGCCGATAGGCGACATGATGGTGATCACCGGCACTTGGCTCTTCGGCAGCTTTGCAGCCGGCAAGGCGTTCATGCTCGTGGAGGCGTTCACGGTGTTTCTGGCGCTCGTCGGAACAACACTGGCCTGCCTGAACACAGGCGCCCGCGTCACTTACGCGATGGGCCGGGACGAGGAAGTCGGCGCCCACTTTGGGCTGCTCCACGACAAAAACCTCACGCCGCACAGGTCGATTTGGGTGCTCTGCTTCCTGTCGATCGTGATCGGCTGGGTGACGGTGACCACCTACCTGGCCGCGTGGGGCCAGCCTCCGGCGGCGCTTGACAAGCATAACATCTGGTACAGCTTCGGGATTTTCAGCCCGGCGTTCTATGCAAAAGTCCCCAATTCCTTCCTCACGACGTCGCTCATCAGCACGTTTGGGATGAATCTGCTTTATATGACGACCTGCGTCGTGGCGATCGTGGCATTCCGCGAGCATCATATGTTTAACGGGATCAAGCACTTTGTCATCCCGATTCTCGGCGTGATCGCGAACTTCACGGTCTTGCTGTATTACCTGGTGGGTCCCTTCAGCATTGCCGGCATGAGCTGGCACGAATCCTACATCGCATTCGGCGTGGCCTTGATCTGGTGCATCTACGGAGCGGTGTACTTCATGGGTGCGAGCAGGAAGAAGGGCAGGGAGATTATCTTGACCGCCAAGCCTGGACTGGCGGCTTGAACTGATTGCTTGCTGGGATCAACAGGCCGGCTGCTTCCGACGGGGCAGCCGGTCTGTCGTCTTGACAAAACAACTGTTTATGAATCAGGATGCGGGATGGATTTAACTTACGCCCAATTGTCCGTAACCGGGCCGGTCCGCGAAAAAAATGAGGACTGCATCGGGTTTTGGCGGCCGGAGACGCCGGAATTGGTGCGCACGGTGGGCATTGCGGCCGTGATTGCCGACGGGGTGGGAGGGACGGGACGGGGCGAAGTGGCCAGCCAGCTTGCGGTGCAAACCACGGTCAACGCCTTCAAGGGAACCGTGGCGGAGACGGAGCCGGCCGATTTGCTGCGCAAGATTTTCAACCAGGCCAACAGGCTGGTCTATGACGCCTCGATGCATCACCACGAGGAAGGACGGATGGCGACGACGCTGACGGTGTCGATTTTTCGAAATGATGAAATCTCGATCGGGCATGTGGGAGATTCACGGGTCTATTTGATTCGCGACGGGACACTGCGGCGCTTGACGTCCGACCACAGCTATGTGGCGCTCCAGGTCAAATTAGGGCTGGTCAAGGAACGGGATGCCATGGCCAGTCCGATGCGTTCGATGATCACGCGCAGCATCGGGCAGGATTTGATCTGCGCCTATGATCTCTTCAGGGCAACGCTGGCCAAGGGAGACGTGCTGGTGCAATGCACCGACGGACTTTATTCCGTTGTGCTGGACGATGAGATTTGCGATGTTGCGGAGCATCTCGCCCCGGCGCAGGCCTGCGCGGAATTGATCGCGCTGGCCGAAAAGCGGGGGGCGGAGGACAATGTTTCAGTTCAACTGATCCGGATTAATGAGATCGAACACCGCCATTTTTATCGCGGCGCGCCGTATTACGTAAAAGCAAGCGTGCCTGCTGTGAGCAATGAAATTCAACCCGGCCAGGTGCTGGATGACCGTTTCGAGATCACCGACCTGATCAACCGAAGCGGCATGGCCTCCATTTTCAAGGCGAATGACCTTCAAACGGGACTGACCGTGGCCATCAAAGTGCCGCACATGCAATATGAAAGTGATGCCGCCTCTTTCTCCCGCTTCGAGCGCGAGGAGGAAATCGGCAAGATGCTGCACCATCCCTACATCCTGAGAATCTTTGCCGTCGAGCCGGAGAAAAAGAGCTGTCCCTATATCGTGATGGAATACTTGCAGGGCCAGACCCTGAGCGCGCTCCTGCGCGAAGTCCATCCCTTGCCGGAGCGGGATGCGGTCAGAATCGCCAGTCGCATTTGCGAAGCGCTCGATTACATGCATTTTCACGAGATTGTCCATCGCGATCTCAAACCGCAGAACATCATGATCTGCAACGATGGCAGCATCCGCATCATGGATTTTGGCATCGCCAAATCCCTGAAAATGCGCCGCATCACCTTCGTCGGTTTTTCTCCCAGCATGGGGACGCCGGATTACATGGCGCCGGAGCAGGTCAAGGGCAAACGCGGAGACGAGCGGACGGACATTTATGCGCTGGGCGCGATGCTCTATGAAATGTGCGCCGGGACGACGCCCTTTGAAGGGGAGAGTCCTTACGCGGTGATGAACGCCCGGCTGACCGGGGATCCGATTGCTCCGCGCAAGGTCAACCCAAAGCTGACCCCGGCGGTGGAAGAAATCATTCTCCACGCCATGGAACGCAATCCGGCAGAGCGGTATTCATCGGCTGCCGCCATGAAGGCGGAATTGGACGATTACGAGAAAGTCGAGTTGGCCGGACGTTTCAGGCGTCTGCAAAGGCCGCAATTGTGGAAAAGCCGGTTTCACCTTTTGCCATTGATCTTGCTTTTAGTCTTGACATGGCTGGCCGGTTTCCTGCTGATTTTTTGGTATTTGAAACACCATGGGAAATAGCCGGTTTGGCCCGGCGATGATCGAACAAAAACAGTATCAACGCCATGTCTGAAAATACAACATGGATGCTCCTCGCAGGGATCCTCGTCCTGCTCATGCAAGGGGGCTTTGCCCTCGTGACATCCGGCCTGTGCCGGGCCAAAAACGCCGGGCAGGCCGTAACGATGAATTTCATGATTTACCCCCTCGGCATTCTCGGTTTTTGGGTTTGCGGATTTGCCCTCATGTTTGGCGGCGGGCCGCAGGAGCCGGTCTTGGGCGCCGGGCAATGGCTTTTGGGTCACGGTCCGCATGGGCTGGACAAGGAATGGGGTCCGGGGATTTTTGGCCATCGTGGATTTTTTCTCAGTTCATTCGGCTTCGATCCGATGGTTTTTCAGTTGTTCTTTTATCAAGCCGCCGTCGTGGCGGTGGCGGCGGCCATTCCGGCCGGCGTCATGGCGGAGCGTTGGAGGTTCCCGAGTTTTATACTGTACGGCTTCTGGGCCGGGGCGCTGCCCGTTGCGCTGTTCGGCAACTGGGTTTGGGGGGGCGGCTGGCTCTCACGGTTGGGGCAAAATTTTGGCCTGGGCCATGGCTATGTGGATTTTGCGGGTTCATCGGTCGTCCACATGGCTGGAGGCGTCGTCGGATTGGCGGGCGCGGTCGTGCTGGGGCCCCGCCTCGGCAAATACGCCCGCGACGGACGCCCCCGACCGATGCCGGGGCATAATCTGGTTTATGTGGCGTTGGGAACATTGATCCTGGCCGTCGGCTGGTTCGGCTTCAACCTGGGGCCGGCGCTGGCCGGGGCACATGAGCGCGTGGCGGTCATTGCCGTCAACACCCTGCTGGCGTTGGCAACCGGCACGGTCGGCGCCTGCGTCGTGGTGATTACGAAGTTTCGCAAGCCTGATCCCTCGATGCTGTGCAATGGGATGCTGGCCGGATTAGTCGCCATTTCAGGGCCATGCGCCTTTGTCAGCCCGGCGGGAGCGGTGATTATTGGCGCGGTGGCGGGCATCCTGGTGGTTTATTCCGTCATTTTTTTCGAGGCGAAGTTGAAAGTGGACGATCCGGTGGGGGCCATTTCCGTGCATGGGGTCAGCGGCGCTTGGGGCGTCCTGAGCATCGGCCTGCTGGCCAATGGCAGTTACGGGGCCGGCTGGAACGGGATCCACACCCTGGCAAAAGACGGTTCGGAAATGGGCGTGGCAGGCGCCTTTGGAACGCTTTTTGGCAGCCCGGCCAATGACTGGCCGCAATTGGGGGCGCAATTCGTGGGCGCGTTGACCTGCCTGATTTTTATCGGTCTCTTCGCGTTGCTCTGGTTCAAAATATCCAATCTCATCGTCCCGATGCATTCCAAACGGGAGGATGAAATTGCCGGGCTGGACCTTCCCGAAATGGGCGCTGAATGTTACCCGGACTTCCACCTGACCGACAAAGGCGCGCCGCGCGGCGATTGAGCCGGTTTGCACCGTGAAGGTCTGAGGAGGGAATTGCCTTCCGCCGTTTCCCGGCTTAATCTTGCAACGGATGAGAAGCGTGCCGCGATTCTTGGTTGGTTTGGTGTGTCTGGCGTTGCCTCTGGCAGCGGTGGGCGGCCCCCCGCCTGCGACCGGAACGAATGCCCTCTACTGGCGCGTCAAACAAAATCAGGTCGATGCCCAAATCCAGGAATGGACCCTGCCCAAGCTGTTGAAAAAAATCGCGTCGGCCACGGGTTGGAAGGTTTATGTGGAGCCGGGCACAACGCTGGAGGTTTCGGCCAAGTTTAAAAACCTGCCGCAGGACGAGGCGTTGCGGCGCTTGCTGGGCAAACTCAATTATTTCAGGGACGAAACCAATGGCGTCTCGCGGCTGTTTGTCTTTCAGACCGTTTCCAAGGCCGCCACGCAGAGGGTCCAGGCCGAAAAAAAGGATTACCGCATCCCCAATGAGCTTCTGGTCAAGCTCAAGAGGAATCCGACCAATTCCATCGACCAACTGGCCCGACAGCTCGGCGCGAAAGTCATCGGCCGCAACGATAAAATTGGCTTCTATCGCCTCCAATTCGCCGACGGCAGCACGGCGGACAGCGCGCTTCAATCGCTGGCCGGCAACCCGTCTGTCGCCGCGGCGGATTCCAATTACATCGTGGACCCTCCAACCCCCTTCCAACTGACGCAGGCCGGCCCGGCCCCGGCGGGTCCGCTCTTCAACCTGAATCCTCCGGACGTGAACGGCCCGATTGTTGGTTTGATTGATACAGCGGTTGATCCGCCGGACCAATTCCAGAAGTACATGCTGACGCCCGTCAGTGTCGTCGGCACACCCGATCCGCCGACCGGCGAACCCTCGCACGGCACGGCCATGCTGGAAACCTTGCTCGGCGGGATGGCCGCTGATCCGTCCATGGTTCAGCCGGTGATCGTTTATTCAGGAGGCCAAAGCACCACGACCTATGATCTCATGAACGGAATCATCCAAGCCATCAATTTGGGAGACAATCCGATCAGCATCAGTTCGGGCGGCACGGGCGACAGTTCGGTGCTGGGAGATTTGATCCAGGAGGCCGAGCAAAAAGGAATTCAGTTTGTCGCCGCAGCGGGCAACACTCCGGGAACCGAAGACACCTATCCCGCCGCTTATCCCGGCGTTCTGGCCGTCACCGCCTCCGGCCCCAACGGACAACTGGCATCCTATGCGGACGATGGAGAATTCGTCCGGGCAATAGAGCCTGGAACCGCGCCGGTTGTTTATGACGGTCTGGAATGGATCGTCCAAGGCACTTCGCCGGCCACGGCGACGATGGCGGGGTCGATCGCTCTTGCGGAGAATCAAAATCATATTTCCGCCCAGGAGGCGGCGGCCCTCCAAGCCCAGGCGCATCCTCCTCCCAAGCCGTGAAATCCTGCTTGCGGCAACAGTCCGCATCATCAAAAATGTTGACATGTGAGGAACTGGCGCCTTCAGGACGATACTTGCCCCGTCCATCCGTTTGAGGCAGCAGCGCCAGGACGATATCGCCCTCCTTCATCGCTTAGAGCGGTTACACAATTCATATAGCGATTTTTATGGCCCGCAGAACACGCAGATGACGCAGAAACGGAGACGAAAATTCTTTTTCTTTTCTGCGGGA
>Ga0326727_10012389_pt1 | contig 19435 bp, 20 predicted proteins | sample MB2enrmetagenome_FD_207643 | JGI IMG/M metagenome (GOLD analysis project Ga0326727, IMG submission 207643) | Lab enriched peat soil microbial communities from McLean, Ithaca, NY, United States - MB29MY | ecosystem: Environmental > Terrestrial > Soil > Wetlands > Peat | place: USA: New York...
TCTCGGGAGTACCTCTAGTTTCCGCTCAAACAAGTTGTTGATTCTATGGGCGCGTAGCTCAGTTGGTTAGAGCGCCTGCTTCACACGCAGGAGGTCACAGGTTCGAGTCCTGTCGCGCCCACCATTTCCTTTCAAATGTTTCCGCATGTAGCACTTCCCGCCCAAACGACAATTATGGGCGGTTTTGGGCGGAAATTTTATCGTTTTCGCCCCGCTTTCGCCTCTTCTTGCTCATACTTTTTGCCCTGATTCTCGATCTCTGTCTTCATTTGATCGACGAGCTTGTTGACCTCTTGCTTCACGCTTGCCGGGATCACCTTGCCGTAATAGAGGGACATTCGAGCTTCGGTATGCCGCATCTGGCCTTGAACGTCCTTAGGTGATGCACCCGAATCCAACGCCATCGTCGAGAACGACCGGCGAAGCATCTGATGGGTGATGCCTTCGAGACCAACGGCCTCGGCGGCCGGTTTGAGCACACGCTTGAGGTAGTTGTCGTAACGCATCGGCGTGTCCCGCTTCGATGGGAACATGAAGGCTTCCGGCCGACCGTCGCCACACCACGTTTTCCATTCGCGGAGAAGTTCCTGTACTCCCGGCGGCAAGAATACAAAACTGTCGCTACGCGGCGTCTTCGGGTCGTCCAAACCAGACTTGCCGAACGCTTCGTCAATCCGCAGAATGTCGGAATTGGCCCAATCGTTCCACCGGAGCGCGAACAATTCCCCCGGGCGTAAAGCACAAGCGTAGAGAATCCACAGGATCAGCTCGTCTCGGCGCTGTCCCTTATCGCGGAAGTAGAGCAGAAGAGCACCGATCTGCTCGTCCGTCATGAACCGCTGGTCCACCTTCTTTACCCGTTTCGGAACTCTGACTTCGGTTGCGTGGTTGTAGTGAATTAGGCGACGCTTCATTCCTTCGTTAATCGCAGCTCTCGTGAAGATCAGGAGGTGCTGGATATACGACCTGGATTTGCCTTGTTCCGCCAATTCGGAGAGCCACCCCTTAATGAATTCCTTCATCTCCGGATTACCGAAGTCCCTCGCGGGAATGTGGCCCAGCTTCGCGCGAAGGATATTGAAGTACATCTGGTTGACTCGAATCGTGTTCTTTTTCCAGTCTCCCTTGCGATCAGCCTCGACTCGTGCGAGAAGGTAGGCGAAATTCGATTCGTTATTGGGACTGATTGTGGGAGCTACGGTCTTGATGTGGGTAGCGAAGAACTCTCGTATCCGCTCGGAAAGTTGATGTTCGGCCGCCTTCGCCCCCATTGAGCGAGGCCCGAGAACTATGCGCTCGTCGCGCGCTTTCTGAGTGCCATCCGGCAGCCGCCAGTACGTGGTGAACCGACCATGAATCTGTGCGCCACGTCTGTCCAGCCAGCCGCCTTGGTCCTGCCCGATCGGCAGAAGTGTCCATCCAGAGCGGTCGAGAATCTTTGGCATGTTGGCTTACCATCGCTTTTGTGCGACCGTGCGGTGCCGGGCAAGTTCGCGCTGGTTCCGGATGAAGTCTTCGATATCAGTCATATGAAATCGCACCAAAGCGGTCTTACCTTGACCCAACTTCATCGCTGGAAGACGTGGTTCTTTGCCATTGGAATGTTCTCGGACCCAGGATTCGCTCACATGCAAGAGCCGGGCCACTTGCCTGGCGTCCAGCAGAGTCGCCGCGACAGAAGCCGTTTCGGTGTAGCTGGCGGTCATCCTGGGTGTTTCGGAGTTCGGGGCTGCCTTCACCGGCAGCCTGTTGTTTTCATAGTCCATGAGCATATCCGGTTTATTCCCTTGCGCCGGCCCCTTGTCCACTGCCGTCGTTGGCGATTCGGGATCGAGCTTGAAAGCGCCGATCCAAGGACTCGAGGCGCTCCAGCGCGTCCAACAACTGTAGGCCCGCTTCCCGCACATGAATGCAGGGTTTGGCAAACTGTTCCGTGTGCCTGATCGCGAATTTAATTCGGTCAATCGCCACCCGAGCTTGATATGCCATTTCGAATTCCATCGCGGAAGGTCGCGACTGCGCCTCTGCTTCGACGGTTCCGACAATTTGATGCATCACTTCTGAGCTCATACACCTTCACCTAATTCCTGTAGGAACTGCGATCGCCACATACAGTTCGCAACCGGGGGCGAAGTTGGCGCCCCCCCCTGCCTGCCCTTTGGGAGCCCCCTGCCGTGCCATGGTGCAATACTACGGCAGGCTTCGCAGCCCGCCAAAACCCGGCTTCAGCGTGCCCAATCCGGTCCAGGTTCTCTTGGCGGGTTATGAGAATCCTTGCGTTCGTCCTTTCTAGTAGCACGCGGCGACCGAAGTAAAATGGCTGCCCCGGAAATTCCGAGAATCTCGGCCCACACCGTGGACTTCAGCCATACATGTTGACCCTTCCGCCCTCGCAACGCCGACGGTTTTTCGGTGAAAACCGAATCTTCCCCTAGAATCCTGGCAGAGGACACAATCCAGCGTGTTTCTATCGATTGATGAGCTCCGCCAGAAATTCAAGGAAGCCAAGTACATCGTTGATGAGGTCACGCTCTCCCAGGTGTACGTAGCGGGAGAGCTGAAGAAGCCGGTACTGATTGAAGGGCCGCCTGGCTGCGGCAAGACAGAGCTGGCGAAAGCCCTGGCGTTTGCTCTTGACACGGTCGTGGAACGACTTCAGTGCTACCCCGGTATCGATGAAGAAAAAGCCATTGGAAAGTTCGATACCGCCCTGCAAAGGCTGTTCCTCGAAACACAAGCGGACCAACTCGGCACGGATTGGGAGTTCATTCGGGGCCGGCTCCATACACTGGACTTTTTCGTTCAAGGCCCAATTATGCGCGCACTTCAGTACATATCGAAGCCGTGCGTCCTGCTGATCGATGAGGTGGACAAAGTGGACGAGGAGTTCGAATCGATGCTCCTCGAAGTCCTCTCCGAATGGCAGCTCTCGATCCCGCGGCTCGGGACCGTGCCGCACAAGACAATCCCATTTGTCATCCTCACGTCAAATGAAGTCCGCCGGATTGGCGACCCACTGCGGCGCCGGTGCGCCTATTTCAGAGCCGAATTCCCGACCGTCGAACGGGAGGCGGAGATCTTGAAAACGCGGAGCAGAACGGGAAGCGCCGCGCTTCAGCGACAAATCGCCGGCCTGTCGTATGCACTCCGGGCTTACCGGATGGAAAAGCCCCCGTCGATAGCGGAGATTCTGGAACTCGAGCAGGTGCTCCACATTATGCGCATCAACGAACTTGATGCGGGAATGCGGGATCTTCTACTGCCCTTCCTGGCAAAGACCAAAGAAGACCGAAAGCGATTGACCCTTCAGGATGGCTTTGCCTCTCTTGTCTTGAATGCGAAATCCCACGCGTCGAGACTCGACAGCGCGGATCTGGTGGGAGCCGGAACGTGAAGATGGCGCTTCTATTCTCGCTGCTATGCTGTGCCGCCCATGGCGGTCAGCCCGCCTGTTCAGCGCCTCCGGCGGCCACGCTGCTCGATATCGAAATGTGCTGGACCGATTACTACGCGCGAGCGTACGGCGTCCCCCTGGAATTCGCCCAGGCTGTCATCGATGTCGAATCGGCCTGGCAGCCGTATGTGATCTCTCCGAAAGGCGCGGCGGGGCTCATGCAGCTCATGCCGGCAACCGCGTTCACCTTCGGCGTGACCAACCGCTTTCGGATCGAAGAAAACATTCGTGGCGGGGTTGCATACCTTGCGCATTTAACTCGACAGTTCGAAGGAGACTTCCGGCTGGTGGCAGCAGCCTACTATGCCGGTGAGACACGGATAAAGAAGCTAGGGCTCACGTGCGCGGATGCGGACATCTTTCGCTACGTGCACGCGGTCCAACTGTTCTATCAGAAACGGCAGATGGTCGCAAAGACCACTGCCGTGTACGCAGCCAAAGGAGCAGAACATCCATGAAGAATCTGAGAATAGTGATCGGCGGCGCCTGTGCGTGCTTGATTGCCAGCGCCCAAGTTCCTGTGGTTCGCCCGCAGGTGGCGGGTCGAGCGGTTCAGGAGGGCCAAGTCACAATGGTGTACCTGGCGCCGCGATTTGCGACTGCCATTCGAATGCCGGACGCCGTCAATTCCGTTGTGCTCGGTGATCCCGACTCATTCACGGCCGAGCACTCGGAACGAGAGCCGCAAATCGTTTTCGTTAAGCCCATTACGGCAAAAGCGGCGCAGACCAACCTTCTCATTTCGACAACTCACGGCTATCAGGCGAATCTGTTGCTCATCAGCCGCGGCGAATCGACAGGAACGCAACCAAATGTTGATTTCATGATGAGATACCGTCCGGCTGGGAAATTTGTCATCGAACCAAGCGCACCTTCAGCATCGATTGCTCAAACCGTTGCCTTGCCAACGTCAGTGCGGATACCGGAGCCAACGTCCAAGACCGGCACCACGGCGGTGGCGAGTGCATCGACCGTCGAACCTGCCTCCCTCAATCCTGGCAGGACTGATGCCTCCGAGAAAGCAACGCCGCCCGCGGTTCGGCCGACTACCCAGAATGCCGACGCAGAACTGGGACTCGACAGCTTGCTGCAGCGCCAGCGGCAGGCCCCGCTGCCTGCTCTTTACGGCGAGAAGCCGGGGACCGCCCCTCCGGGCAAACAGATGCTGAAGGCCGGCGTAAGCGAGGTCATCGATCAGGGAAAGGAAGTGATAGTGCTGTTTTCCGTGGTGAACGTGCAAAACCACCCGGTCGAGGTGATGCCACCACAGGTGCAACTAGGGGGCAAGGTAAAGAAGGGGACGATTCGGCGCCACTACGTGTGGTCCAACTCCGAACAGTTGCCAGTGGAAGATTTCCGCATGAGCCAGCGCCGGATCGGCGCTGGGGAGCGTGCCGATGGCGTCTTAATTTTCCAGCGGCCGAGTTTCAAACAGTCCAACGAAACGCTACTGCTTCAGATGGCCGATTCCGGAGCCGTTGACCGACCGGCCTTAGCGCCGATCGGTTTCGGAATCAGCAGTCTTCGAGAGAAAGGAGCCGAATAGAATGACACCGCAAATGAACAAGACCGAGGGCCTACCTAACGGCGCCGAGCCGGACGCAACGCAGCGGATCCGCGTTGACGCAGCAGAACAGCTCGAAACGCCCGAGCCGCAAGAAACGAGAACAGTTTTTGGATCGCTTCGAGATGCATACGGGCGTGCCCGGGATGGGCGGAAGCGGGTTCAGCCGGAAAAGCAAAGTCGAACCGCGAAGAGCGTAGACCGAAGCAAAGGCCTATTGCTTCTCGCAGTCGCTGTCATCGTCATGATCTTCGTGTTTCTGGGCATGTTCTCAAGTTCGAGCGGAACGAAGGATCGTGCGGGAAACAGAACGAAACCGAGTCTCGGCAGGCCGAGTTCCAAGACCGGAGCCGCAGAAAACCGGGGGTCGGTGACGCCGCTGCTGAATGCGGATGTGAGCGGTCAGGATGGGAACAGCGACCAACTCAGCGCAGATGACGTAAAGGCAACTGGGCGACTACGCGTTCATCCCCAGCCGAAACCTGGAGATACCCTCGCTAGTATCCCCCCAATGGACCCGGCTCTGGAGGCGTATCAGCAAGCGAGGGCTGGCAACCCTATTCCGCAACCTCCGCCAATGGTCGCAAGCGTTCCGGTAGCAGCGCCAGTACCTACTCATAATGACGGGGACGCCCTCAAGAAATCCTCGCTGGTGTTTGTCAGCGCCAATTCCGCCGCCTCCGCGAGCGCGGTTCGGCCGGCGTCGATGACGGTCGAGCCAGCGCTACTGGAAAGAAAGGCGACCGCTCTCCTCCCGAATGGCAGCCGTCTAGTGGCGCGGCTGCAATCCGCCGTCAGCACAGCCGTCAAGGCGCCGGTGGTTGCCGCCATCGAATACAACTATGAGAGGGATGGTGAGATCATCATCCCGGCGGGGGCGAAAGCCCTTGGGGAACTCCAGCAGGCGAACAGGAACGGCAACATTGGGATTCACTTCCACACGCTCCAGCTGCCAGATGGAACTACCGAGAAGATTGACGCGGGGTCGATGAGCCTCACCTACGGCCCGCTGAAGGGCTCCGTTTCGGGCGGCAACGCAGTGAAGCGGATCCTGGTGCGCTCTCTGACTGGTGTCGGAACGATGGCGGCTTATCTGGTTGGCGGGCCGGGTGGCCTTGGAGGGGCCAGCGGCCAGCTCGACAACAGCATCCTGTTGCGCGAGCGCATCGCGTCGAACGCTGGGCTCGCCGGCGAGCAGGAGTTTGAGGGCCTTGCCGCCAACGAGAATATCGTTGTCTCGGTGCCGGGAAACACCAGGTTCTTCATCGTTCTGCTGGAGGGGAGCGGGGAGAAATCGCTCGCCAGAACAGCACCGACGGGTGCCCGCAACGCAACGGAGGTCGCAACGAACGGCAGCTCGCGGCTACCATCTTCTGAGGAACTCCGCGAATTGATTGAGCTGAAATCGGAGCTCAATCGGATGTATCAAGATGTGGCGGCCACGCGGGCGGCCGGCACCACAGCGCCAAATGGCCAACAGTAATCTGCGGAAATTGAGACTGTGCCGAACAGCACCAGCGGCGATCCCAACTCGCGCCCAATCTGCGGTAGATTGGGCGCAAGGGAGGGGCACGTGCAGCCGAGGCAGGATTCTCGGATTGCCGAGTCGTTGGCGTCACGCCTGGAGCATATCGTCGGGCACTTTGCGCGCGAACACCTCACCATCGGAATCATCCTGCTTGTCCTCGGAGTTTTCGCGTTCCAGATCAGCCCGTGGCTGGCCTGGTTCACCGTCGGTAGCGGCCTTCTCCTGCTGACCTGGCACATTCGAATGCAGGGGACATACCGCGGGTTGCTCTACTTCATCACCCTCCTCCCCGTTCTCCACTGGTTCAACTCGATCAACGAGTTCCTCTTCCACGAAGACGCTGTGACCGGCATGGTGGTTTCTCGCGACAGCGCTTCTCCGCTTGAACTGACGTATGGGCTGATTTTTGCGGCGGTCACTGTCGGGGGCCTGATCTTCGTGATCCGACATCGGCCTCGCGGTCGTGGCATACAAGCCGCCGCAGGGGGATCCGGCAATCGCCGGAACAGCCAGCCTCGGTGGTCCAACGTCCCGGGGCGAACGTTTGCCGACGTCGGCGGCATGGACGAACAAAAGCGGCGGATCAGCGCGGTCGTTCAAAACCGGCTTCATCCTGAAAGATTCAAACGGCACGGGGTCGTTCAAAATGGCATTCTCTTGTATGGACCTCGCGGCACGGGCAAGACCTTCCTGGCCGAGGCGACGGCTGGTGAGTTCGGGATCAACTACTGGTATGCGAAGCCGACCAGTCTCGTTGAACGCTGGATCGGTAGCAGTGAGGCAAATATCCGAGAAATATTTGCCCGCGCTTACGCACACCGGCCGGTGTTATTTTTCCTGGATGAGATCGACTCGATAGGCACCCAGCGCCAGCAGTTGGGCCGAGATGACGACCGCGGGGGAGGCGCCAAGCTCTATAACTCCGTGGTCACCGAGCTAATGCAGTGCGTCGACCAGTATCGCGGCGCCACCGGATTCATCCTGATGGCAGCAACGAACTTTTACGAGGGCTTGGACGAGGCGCTCGTGAGGGACATGCGCTTCGATGAGAAGATTCGTGTGGACCTCCCCGATGAAGCCGCGCGGGCACACATCCTCGCGGCGCAGTTGTCGAAAAGACCCTGGACACCATTTCCGGTTGAGCCCCTTGCGAACCGGACCCCGGGATGGAGTGCTGCGAAGCTCACGGGTTTGGTGAATAGAGCCGCGTCGAGTGCCGCGCTTGAGAATCGCCGCATCGAAGAGCGGGATCTGCAGCGAGCGTTCGACGAAAGCGGCGGCGGCGACCGGCCGCTGATCAGGCCTGTCGGTTGGGACGACCTCATCCTCCCTGCCCTGGTCGAACGGGACCTCCGAAATCTGATTCGACTGATGGATGCTCGTGAGGCCGATAGGCTTAAGGTCCCAGTTCCCACGGGACTACTTTTGGTCGGCCCGGCCGGCACAGGCAAGACTTCCATTGCACACCTGATTGCTACCCAGACGCGCCGCAGCTGCTACGCGATCGCTCCTGCTGATGTTCCCACTGCCGAAAGGCTTGTGCAGGTCTTCGCCCGGGCCCGTGAGCACAGCCCCTCCATCCTGTTCATCGATGAGTTGGACGGTCTTCTGCCGCGCGGCGACAATGGCTACTTCATGGGACAGCACCAGCTCCAATTCGTCGAGCAGGGTCTGATGTTGATGAGCCAGCTCGATCCTGGCAACCAGGTGTTCCTCGTCGGCACGACAAATCACATCGACAATATCGATCCGCGAGTGCTCCGCGGCGGACGGTTCACCGAGAAAATCGAAATTGGCTTTCCCGACGACCAGGGCTACTTGCGCCTCATCGACGAGTACCTGGGACCGATTCCGCTTGCCACCGGTCTTGCCCGCGGCGTCATCCTCGGCCGGATAAGGGGCATTTCGCCTGCGGATCTGCAGGCCCTGGTGGCTACGGCGAAACGGATGGCGATGAATCGAATGAAGGATGGCGACGCGACTTTGCCGCCGCTCATCTGGGACGACTTCGAGCTTGCTCTGGAGCGGAACCGGATACGCCTTTGAAGCTTAGGGGGCCTGGAGTTCCTCGGCCAACCCGGCGGCTGTGCGCCGTGTTTAGAATCGCCGGGTTCTGCGTAGGGGCCACCAATACGGCGTGTGGAGACTGCCAGGACTGATCCGGCGAGACTTCCTCGAACCGTCGTAGCAGGGCCTGCCTGACGTTAGTCGAGAGTGTCGGAGAGCGAAGTAAGCTAAATTGACAAGAAATCGGAGTCTGACGCCAGGGGCTCGCAAGAGGTCGCATCGGCCAACGCAGCGGCGTTTGCTTTTGAGTTGCTTGGCGCTTTGCCGAACCCGAATATGCAGGGGGGGCCAGTGACCGTCGTCGCGAATGAATTGGATGACGGTGCGCTATGGTGGCCTGCGCTGGAGCGGGTTGCGGTGGAACTCTATCCACGTGGACCGACCGACAACGAGATCTGGACTCGTGCCGGTGGCGATATCTCTGTTCTGGACCTGAACGTAATTGGCAAAGCGGCTTGGCATTCGGCGCTCCGAAAGCTCCGGTCCGGCGGTGGCGGTCGTTCCGCATCCCCACAGTCCCTCGTGAGAGCCATGAAGGACGACTTCCCGAACAACCCAAGCCTCGCGTCCCTCTGGTAAGCCGAGTGTTCACCTAAGTTAAGTTAACACCGCTTGGACTGCCCTAATGGGCAAATGGACCGTCGGTAGAAGCCACAATCGGAACACTGCAGCTACCTTCTTTGGTGGCGTTCGATTCACGTGAGTTGATCTCGGCGACGCTAATCGCGCTGGCGAGCAGCGACCGCTTCGACTTGACCGTTATCGTCCCCGCGGCGTGTTCAGTCGCGACGGCCTGAAACTCACCACATACGGCCTTCGAGGAAGGTTTGCCGGATAGAGAACGATAAATCGGATTGTCAGCTGTAATCCTGGCGGCCGAGGGCCTCAGAGTTTAGCCGCCCCGAGGAATTAGCGTCGGCGCCAAATCACAATCTGGAAAGCATCGGGCCGGTCAATGCGACCTCGCCCCATGACCGCCGATCGGAGTAGTTGGCAGCACAAATACCGACCAACGTTGACCGTAACGTCGCCGCCCCTTCGACGCGGTTTGTATCCGCGTCGGTCAGCAGCAACTCCACTGCATCACGGCGCGATCGGGTCCACCCGGCGCTGATTGACGCATACCGTTGAAGGCCCGGTGATTGCATTGCCCTTCACACCTCAGAACGGAGACCCGTCGGCCCCATTTCACACCAACGTCCCAGGATCCGTCTCGCGCCGTTTTTTGAGCTTTGCGGATCTTGCCATAGCATTCTCACAAGCCCCAAGTTTCCATGCACCGATGGCGGAATGCAGGTCGCCGCGGCGAGGGGCAGAATCCCGATGGAGGTCTACAGGTAAATGAAGCAAGCACGTATCGCGTTCATGGCGCTGGCAGTCTGCCTTCTGATGGTGTGCCAGTCCGTGGCTCTCGCTCAAAACCTTGGCGCTGCGCCGCAGGTCAATGTTGCAGTCCAAGGTCAAACCGGGGCGCAGCCGGAAGGCGCGTTCCTGAACTTCGTCAACTGGGTTGGCAACGTCATCGCTCCCGTGGGCGCCGGCGTCGCCGTGGTCGGTGGAATCGTCTCATATGCCGGCGGCCGAGGATACCTCCGCTGGATCGGGACGGCCCTGGGACTGCTGGCTGTCTCGGGTCTGACCCGGTTGCTGGAGTTCTGGATCGCGCAGGGAGGCGCGGGAATTCCATAGGCTGCAACCACGACGGAGGGGCGAGTGGTGCCGCGCGGTTTCGCCATTCGCCCAGCATTCTTCGAGGTCTTCCATGAATTTGATTAATGACGGAATCGGCTTATTGCTGGGCTTGGCGCCGGTCGCGGCGTTGGTGGCACTTGTGCTCGCGGGCCTCGCGCTTCGGAACCAGGGATCGATGCTTCAGAACGGAAGGTTCGGCTTGTGGATGTTTTGGGCGGCCGTAATGCTGACATTGCCGCAAATCCTGAGTTGGTTCTCCGGTTTCGGTGTGCCCGTGCCAATCTCCCCCGGCGGAGGCACAGCGCTCCTGAATCTGGTCCAGGTGGACGTAACCAATTTCGTGAATCAGTTTGTGGTCGGTTACTTCGCGCCCGTGATGGCCGCGTGGCTGGTCCTTCGCGGCGTGGTGGAGATTTCCGAGGGGCGATCCCCGCTCTACTCGATTCTGGGCGCCATGTTTCTGCTGGCCGTCGTTAGCACGCAGGTTCTGCTGCAATCGTGGAATTCCGGCACGAAGTTTGCCACCGCCGACGTTCTCGCGGGCTTGTGGACTTACACGGCGAGCCGAATTCTTCCGGTCGCCGCCGGCCTGGCGATCATTGGCGCCATTTTGAACTTCGCATTCGGTAAGCCTGCCATGCGGCTGATCTGCTGTGCCGCCGGATTCCTAACCGTGTCCGCCTTGTGGCGGTTGATTGTCTCGATGATGTGACGCGGCGAGCTTATGAACCTTCTGAATGGGATTACCAATTTGACGAACTGGATGGGCAACGTCATCATGCCCACCGTGGCGGGGCTATTCTTCGCGATTGCGGTCGTACGGTACGCGCGCGGGTATCCCCATCAGTACATCGCCTGGTCGGGTTTAATGTGCCTGATGGTTTCGGGCCTGTTGCGCGGCCTCGAAACATTCGCGTCACAGTCGGCCTGGAACAACCCGGACACCATTTGGACAACGCTGCGCGGTCTCGTGAACTGGACCTGCAACGTGTTTATGCCCGTCTACGCCGTCCTCCAGATCGTGCAAGGAGTACTCGCGTACGGTGGAGTCGGCCATCGCATCTACCACGGAAGTCCATGGATCAGAAACTTTGCGGCGGCGGGAATGGCGCTGGCCCTGTCTGGCCTGTTGCGACTCGCGGAGTTCTTTGTTCAGAGAGGCGTTGGAGGAATCAGATAATGAGCGGGCTGAATATCACGCACGTCCATCGAAACCTGCACACGCGCGTCACATTTCTGTACCTCGAGTTCGAGGATGCGTTCGTGGTCCTGGGAATCGCTGCATTGACGAATGTTCTCGGACGGTTCCTGCACAGAGAGGTCGCGGGCATCCCGCTGAACGTATTCTTGCAGTACATCGTTCCCATCCTGGCGATACCGCTGCTGATCGCATTCAAGTACGGAAAGCCCAGACGGTATCTCTTCGACTTCCTGGAGTGGCACACGAAGCCGCGGATCTATTGCGGCATAGAGCGGGATTCTCAGCAGAAGGCGATGTACCTGAAGGAGGACGAACCGGAATGCCTTTAACGATGCGACAGCACCAGGCGGATATGCACCGGCCGGCATTTTGCGAGCTACTGCCGGTCCGCGACTACCTTGACAATGTGATCGTCCGGTCAAACGGCGCGCTTGTGGCCGGCTACGATCTCGGTGGAATCAACTCCTACTACCATTCGGACGAAACACGAAATCAAACGAAGTATTCTCTTGAGGCACTGGTGCGGTCGTTGACGGAACGGTCGATGCGAATGCAGGTGCGCTTCGAGGTGGTCGAAGGGTTGGGTGAGCTTCCGGCCCGCTACAGGGACCAACTCCGTTCGGACAATCCGGTGGTGCAGAGCCTGGACCGAGTCCGGCTTGCGGCCTGGAAGCAGAAAGAGCAGTCAGGCTTCTATCTCACGCCGATGCTGCATGCGTATTTGTATTGGGATCCACGGATTCATCACGAGGCTACCGAGAGCGGCGCCGGGAAGAAACTGAGCAAGGTGGCGGGCGGCTGGACGGCGTCCGCCGCGAAGTGCATCCAGCGGACGCGACGCGAACACGAAGATTTGATTTCGGAGTTCGAGTCTATCTTGAAGGGCGTTGAGCAGACACTCAACACGACCGGCATGGCCGTTCGACGGCTCACCGATGAAGAAATGTTCCTGGAGCTGAAGCGTGCAATGAATCCGCTGCTGGGCGACGACATCGCATACCGCCGGCCGGAGTTGACGATCGACTACCGGAGCGCGCGGGAACAGGCGGCGAACACCCACATCGAGGACGATCAGGAGACTTACATCAAGATCGGGGGGCTTCTATACTCGTTCCTTTCTCTAAAGGATCTTCCCGACGCGACCTACCCCGGTATCCTTCGCGAACTGCTTGGGCTCGACTTCCCCATGATGATCAACACCGAGGTCGCCATCCCGGACCAGGCGGAACGGCTCAAGCTGTTCAAGGGGCGGTTACGCCGCATGACCGCCGCGCAGCGCGACTCCAAAGGCGGGTTCAAGGTCAACATGGATGCGCGGGTTGCGGAAGGGCAACTGATGCAGACCCTCCAGGACCTGATCTCAAGCTCGCTGAAAAGCGCACAGGTCAGCGTCGTCATTGCCGTGAGAACGTCCACACCGATCCAAAGTCGCCGGGATTTGGAGGAGCAGGAACGAGTGCTTGCCGATCGCCGGCAGCGGGCGCTTCACGCCATCATGCGGATGAATGGCGCCCGGGGGCTGCCGGAAGATTTGGCGAAGCGGCGACTCTACATCAATGGACTGCCGGGAATGACGGAGGAGAATAAGCGCGAACACGACTGTTTCACGCTGCACGCAGCGGACCTGCTGATGGTGGAGTCACCCTGGAAAGGGACGCCGAACTCACCGCTGATTCTGCTTGAGACGCCGTACCGGCAACTCGCTCCGTTTTCCCCGTTTGACCCCGGCCTGAGCGACGCCAACGTGTTGATCACCGCAAAATCGGGCGCCGGCAAGACGTTTATGGCGCAGATGTTCCTGACAATGATGGCCCGCCTCAACCCGCTCATTTCGATTCTGGAACGGGGGAACTCGTATCGACCCCTTGTCGAGCTGATGGGAGGCCGGTGTATCGACGTGGACCTTGAGGGCGCGGAAACGCTGAATGCGTGGGATCTTCCTCCGGGAACGACCGTGCCGTCCAACGACAAACTGGCTTTCCTGAAGAATCTGACGAGGCACATGATCGGAATGAGCAGTCCGGCCGCCGACACTGCGATTCTGGACAACCTTCTAACCGACGCCATCGTATCGACCTATCAACGCTGCAGGACCAGAGAAGATAGGCCGGTCCCGACCTTCAACGATCTTCGACAGGAGTTGGAAACCTGGCGAGATGAATCTGAGGTGGAGCGAATTCGCGACGAAGCTCAGCTCGCCGCAGTGAAGTTGCGGGAATGGACCGGGGACAAGGTGTATGCCCGGCTCTTCGACCAGCCCACCACGATCCGGACGGACGAGAACTGGCTGTTCTTCAATGTCGAGGGCTTGACTTCCGACCCGAAGCTCGAAAGCTCAATGAGCATGATCATCGCGCATGCCATGTCGGAACGAGCGTCGGGCAGAAGCGGGCAGGCGAATATCACCGTTCTCGACGAATGCTGGTCGCTTTTGGAGTCCCCTGTGTTGGCGCCGCAGGTCGAGCAGCTATTTCGAACGGGCAGAAAGCGCGGAGCGAGTATTTGGGGCATCAGCCAGGCTCTGGAGGACTTCGTGGGAACAGAAGCCCGGCCACGTCAGCACGGGCCGGGTATCGTCAAGAACGTCTCGACCAAGATCATTGGGCAGCAGCAGGGTGACCTGACGCCGCTCGCCACTTATTTGCACTTGAACCAGACGGCCCTGAACGAAGTGCGCGGCTTTAGCGCACCCCGGAAGGGGAGGAAGGCCCAGGCGCTTCTGGTGCTGGGTGAGAAGGCGGAAACGACTCAGACGATCAACATCGTGCCGACGCCTGTCGAGTATTGGATTTGCACCACGTTCAAGCGGGAACGGATGTACCGATCCTGGTTCCTTGAGACCAACCGTGGCTTGCCCCTCCTTCAGATTTATGAAAAGCTCGCGGCGAAATTCCCGCTCGGTTTGGCAGACGTTTCGGAATTGCCGGAGGAGATGTCCGGCGCGGTGAAGACAACTGCCGCAACCGCGGTGACGAGGTGAATGTGTCATGGAATTCTGCAAGAAACTCATCGCATCGTGTTTGGTTGGACGGGGGAGGTCCACGATCGCCGTCTTGCTGGTGATGCTGATCGGATTTGGACTTATCGCGCCTCGGCCGGCGGTGGCGCAAATCGGAGCATTGGGGGTGGGGGCAGCCGCAGCAGCCGTCGTCAGCCTGATTACCAAGACGATCGGCGCTCTGTTTGGTACTGCCAATGGTTTGCTGGGTTCGATCACCAGTTTCTTTCAAGCTCTCGTCAACCTCTGGCAAAACACCGTCTATCCCATCGCTCTCATCAACCAGACGCGCATGCTGGTCACGCAGCTTATCGCGCAGTTTCGCGGGCTGATCACGGCAATTGACAACATAAACGTCCGCAGCGCCACGCTGCCGAATCCTTCCGCGCTTGAAACGATCATGCGCAACCGGTCAATTACGGATTTTGGCCAGTTCAACCAGACGTACAGAACAACCTATCAGCAACTTCCGCCGGTGACAGATATTGATCCCGGCGACCGTCAGCGGGTAGACATGAGCGACGCGCTGGCGATGGACACGTTGAAGACACTGAAGGCGTCCGATGACATCGTGAATCAGACGCTCCAGGCATCGCAAGTCATTGAGGACGAAGCTGCCCAGGCGGCACCCGGTACGGCAGCATATCTTGCCGGCGCCGGGATGGTGGCGGCGGTTGAGAACCAGGCGATGATGCAACGGATGCTGGCGGCCGAACTCCGCGAGGAAGCCGCCATCCTGGCGCACACAAATGCGATCCGAAAGCGCCAGGCTGACATGGCCAACCAGTTCGGCCAGAACACAGCAAATTTATTCAAGTAACGGGGGAACAGTATGGATCCGAAATGGAATATCTTGACAGCGTTATGGGAACACCGGAAGGTGCTTCTGGTTTTGGTGTTGATCGTATCGTTGATCGCACCCCGGCCCGTAAGGGCGCAATTCGCGATTGACTGGCCTGCCATTATTGCAGCTATCAACAGTATAGGAACCGCGATCGCCAACACGATCGGCCCGGCGTTACGCGCGATCAATGGGGTGCTGGGTACGTTGAATCAATTGATGAGCAGCCTGCAGGCGTTCTTTGTGAATATTGTGTACCCACAGGCTGCCATAACCCGCGCGCAAGGCTTGGTCGGCGCGGTGGGAGGTTTATACACCCAGAGCCAGGCGATCTCCGGGGTGAACGTGGCGAGCGCCACCCTGCCCAATCCGCAGCAGCTTGAACAGCTCCTGCTATCTCGGAACCCGATGAATGTGCCGGGTGTGAGCGCCAACTACCAGACTGTCTATCAGACAGTGCCCGTTCCACAGAACGCATCGCCGCAGACCCGGGACCTGATCGACATGAGCGATGCGGCAGCCCAGGCTGCGATGAAGCGAGCCATCGCCATCGACGCCATCGCCGACACCGAGATGCAGGCTGCAAACCAGATCAATAACCAGCTTGCGCAGGCCGCTCCAGGCACCGCTCCGATGGTTGAGGCCGAAGCCGCAGCCTGGCTCGTGCGCGCAAATGCGTACACTCAGTCCGCTCTCGGGGATGTGATGCGGGTTCGGGCAATCACGCTGGCTAACAGCGGGGCGCAATTGAAGTTCAACGCAGCCAATAGCGCCCAGATCCGCCAAAACGCGCTGGACTCCTTGAAGTGAGGTGGTTCGATGTTCTATTTCCAGACAATGTTTCGACAGGTCTACAACGGAATCACCGGCTCAGGCGTGTTGCCGGCCGTCCAGCAAATTGCGGAGGCCATCCTTCTGCTGGCGGCGCTTTTCGCCGTATACGAGGCGTACGCCAAGGGAGGAGACGCCCGAACTCTGGCGTTAGCGGGTGTCCGCTACCTCATCATGGGCTTGCTCATCAGCCAGTATCCTAACGTCTTCATCAATGTAAACAATGCATTCGCCAACGTTGCCCAGGCGATTGCGCCGACGGATGTGTGGACGAACTTCCGCGACCAGGTTCAAGGCTATATGTCGGCCAACAATGGCCAGGGTGCCTGGTGGAATTGGGTAGTCGGCGGCGTAGCCGGGGCGTTCAGCCTCATTTTCCAAGCGATTGCCGTCCTGGTCTTTCCGATTTCCTACGCTATCTTTTCGTTCTTCTATAGCATGTACGGCGCGGTTCTCTATGTCGTTGGACCGCTGGTGCTGGCCTTGTATCCCGCACTCGGCGTCGGCCAACTGGCAAGGACATTCATGGTGAATCTGATGGTGTGGAATGCGTGGGGCATCGTCTACGCCATCATCAGCCAGTTGTTGACGATCATGAGCGCAAACAGCCTGAACAGCATTTTCACGTCCCAGAGCTTCGGTGGAGCGTTTCAAGGTGCAAGCCAAATGCTGCTCATCTCGCTGTCCAGCATCCTGCTGTCCATCATGATCCTGCTGATTCCGTTTATCGCAAAACGGGTGGTGTCTGGGGACATCGGAAGCACCATGTTAACCGTAGCGGGGGTGGCCGCTGCCGCCGCGCAGACTGCAATTGCCGGATGGGCTGGAATGCAGGCCGGTGCAGCGGGCGGCGGCCCCGGTGGTGGTGATGATCGAGATGGCGGTGGAGGTGGCAACAGTGGGTCGAACCGTTCACCATCGCCGCCATCTGACGGGAGCAATCCATCAGTAGGTGGTGAGGCCGCAGCGTCGGGACAAGCTCCGTCGGCTCCCAGTGGCGCCGTGACAGAAAATGGCGCCTCCGGCGGGGGCGCAGTAGCCGCCGCGGAGAACCGGCAGCCGAATGACTCTTCCAACGCACAGCAGCCGTCGCAAGGCAGACCCGGGCATTTCGGGCATTACAACATCCCGCACGCCATCGGATGGACAGTTGGAACCTGGGCCGGCGCGACCCGCCGGACGGTGAGCAGCGCAGTCAGCTCGAGCCAGAGAGAACGATAGGAGGACTAAGCATGAAACCAAAACAGGCCGGCGCACTGCCCGAAAAGACCGGCTATACGAAATACTTCGAGCACGACGGCGCCCTGCGGGCCTATGCGAACCGAATGATGTGGTTCGGAATCTCGGCGGTAATGATCTCATTTGTTCTGGCGCTGCTGGTTTTCTATGTACGCGTCCAGCCGCCGACCGTAATCCGGATTGCCGCGAACGGCGAGGCGTCGGTAGTCAGCGGTGCTACGACAACGCCTCGGACGCCCCTGGGATTCATGGCCGCCTTGGCCGCAGCTTCGGCTCCCGGCGAACAACCTGCGGACATTGAAGGTCGCGCGGTGGTTCGCAGGTTCTTGGAAAACTACCTCACGTACACACCCACGACCATGGAGAAGAATTGGGCCGACGCACTAAATTTGATGACGCACAACCTGCGCACATTAACACTGGACCAATTGCGCGACCAAGACATTGTCTCCAAAGTTCACGACGACGAGATCACCTCGACGTTCAAGCTCCGATCCCTCGAGCCGGTGAAGGGGCAGCCCTGGACGTACATCGCATTTGGAGTGAAGGAGGTTCATCGAGTACACAACAAAGCGGAATTCACCGACCGGCTCGTCGCGCGATACAACGTTCGCCTCCTGCAAACAGAGCGATCCGAGCGAGTCCCGAGCGGGCTTCTTGTGGCCGAATACGGAGAGACACAAATGGTGGGCGAAAAAGACAGCGGATTGGAACAATCCAGCGCGCTGATGGATGGTCAGAAGCATTAAACGATTTCTGTGGCCGGTGCACCGGGAAGATGCGTATCTCGCCCGAGCTGCGAGCCACCGAACGCCGGCCAGGGGCGATGCCTGGTGATCCAAAAACCAAGGAGGGACGCGGAAGAACCAAAGAAGGACGCGGAGAGAGCGGCTCGTGAGCCAAAGGGCAAGCGAGCCGCAAAGCTATGCCATGGAAAGGAGAACAAAAATGGGAGCAACTGTACCAACGACGGCAGATGCGACGGACCGCAGGGAGCCGGAACCCAGGTTTACCGGAGAACCCAGGTCCACCAGGGAGCGCAGTACCCCCAGCGCAAAACCGGCCGAAGATCCGGGCAATCGTCGCGGCGGAAAGCGCCGGCGGGCGTCGAAAGAGAACGAGGGTGGCGGTAAGGTTCGGTACTTCCTGACCAAACCGACCAGCAACAGCACGCCCGAACTTGGCGAGGAAATGGGGGACGAACACCAGGCCCTTCTCGCGGCGCACAAGGCCGATCAGAGCTTCGTAACGGTTGAGGAATGGACGGCCAAAGCCGATAGGCGGAAAGGAGTGACGGTGCTTGGGAAGGATCCCGTCATCCGGCATTAGGAGTTTCATACGATGATCATCTGGCTTCATTGCACAGAGTGAATCTGTTGAGGCGACCCGGAGCATGACCGGGAAAGTGCTGGTTCGGCGACTCAATCGAGTTCCGGCCAAGGTAACCACCTTCGCACGGGACTCAGGAGTTCGCTGACACCAGCGCCTTCTTGCTGTCCTGTGCTCATCCACAGAACAGCAAAGGAGAAGAAATGTTCCTTCACCGAGTGAAGATGAACTGGAAGAAGCACCAGACGCTGACTTTGACGATCCTGCTAGTTGCTCTGGCACGAATAGTCCTGGAAAACGTCTTTGGTGACGGCCTGTTCAGCGACTACGCCACTCTCAAGTTTGGCGTGGTGGTAATGGCTGCAACATTGGCCTGGGCGTTCCTCAAGACCGGCTGGGAATTGGGCACGTTCCACTACAAGAGGCTCTGTACCTTCATAGGTGCATTGCGCAAGTTCTGCCGCGACTACTGGAGCAAAACAGCGGCAGTGTAAACGGCACCGATTCGAAAGATCGACTGCCAGGCTATTTCACAATCCGGACCCGGCTCTCTTGAGCCTGGGCAGGGGAAGTCCTAGAAAACGTTCCACCCGCTACAGGCAGAGAGGGACCGCGAGGTCTCCCGTTCTGGCTGTAGCCCAACAGACAGAACAAAGGAGATACGCAAATGTCCATTGTGAACAGAACCAGT
>Ga0326727_10012391_pt1 | contig 19433 bp, 15 predicted proteins | sample MB2enrmetagenome_FD_207643 | JGI IMG/M metagenome (GOLD analysis project Ga0326727, IMG submission 207643) | Lab enriched peat soil microbial communities from McLean, Ithaca, NY, United States - MB29MY | ecosystem: Environmental > Terrestrial > Soil > Wetlands > Peat | place: USA: New York...
CGGCCTCCGGCACATGTCTGGAAGCATGTTGATCCAGGCCGGCGCCCCTCTCTCCTACGTGCGTGATCAAATGGGGCATCCGAGCATTAAGATCACGGTGGACATTTACGGTCACCTGATTCCCAGCGCTGACATCGCGTGCATGGACCGCTTGGAGCAGGTGGCAACAAGTCCGCAATGATCCGCCTCCCAGGCGCAACCAACGGATAAGAGACCGAAGAAAGATACAGCGGAAATGCTTGAGGATTTTGGGGTGGGTGACGGGGTTCGAACCCGCGACGTCCAGATCCACAGTCTGGCGCTCTACCAGCTGAGCTACACCCACCACACCCGCGGGGTTTGCTTACAAGCGGCCTTCATACCTTTGTAACACCGGGCAGGGATGAGTGTCAACGGAAGGAACTTGCCTACAGTTAGCGCCCTCGTCTGCGCCTGCGAATTCGAGTTACAAAAAACCAGACTGCGACAACCAATATGGAAAAAAGCGCCCAGATTGCTGCGGGATGCGTCACATTCTCTTCGCTTGGTTCCGGCATGACCGGCGCATATTATCACAAGGTTGCAAGTCCAGTGCCAAAGATTTTCCAAACTGAGACACTACCAACTTGCCAGGCGGAAAACCAGGAAGAATATTCCGGATGATGTGCTACGATTGCACGCTCAGCGTGCATGGCTGAATAGGATAGTGCTGGGAGTGAGAAATGCGTGTGGCGCGTCCCTCATCCTGATCGGAAGCCGTTGGCCGACTGGCTGGCGTGAACGACGCTAGGAAGGCCATCTCCAACGGTGAGCTGGGCTATGAACTGGATGATGTTTGCGTCTATTTGCTGGAAGGGTTCGGAACTGTCACAGGACGGATCACAATAGTCAGGAGGCAATTGCTAAGATGAAGTCCCTAAAAAGTATGTTGCGCGAGCAGAAGCTTATGGTTGGACTGACCACAACCCATGTGACGCGGCCATGGCTGGCAAAGCTCTGGAAGTATAGTGGCTGTGACTTTGCGTATCTGGAATATGAACATGGCTTCTTCAATGAAGCTCAACTTGCCGACTTTGTTCTGGCGTGTCGTTCGGAAGGGCTCCCGGTGGTTTCGAAAGTGCCGGAGTGTTCGCGGACCCATGTGGCAAAGTTACTGGAGGCGGGCGTCACGGGGATCCAATTGCCCTGGACGGAGACCAAAGAGCAGATTGACCGGCTGGTCTCGTATGTAAAGTATCCTCCGGTGGGGATTCGGGCGGCCGCGCCGGGATACGGGAATTGCGATTACAATCCCAACATCGAAGGACCGGCCTTTATTCAACTGGGCGATCGTGAGACGGTGGTGCTGGCGCATATCGAGACCCGGCGAGGAGTGGAGAATGTGGAGGCGATTCTGTCCAACCCGCACGTGGATGTAGCCTTCATCGGGATGTATGACTTGTCGGTGAGTTACGGGCAGGCGGGGAACGTGCGCAATCCCGACTTGGTGAAAGGCGTCGAGAAGGTGATTGCATCGGCCCGCAAGCACGGCAAGGTTGTGGGTATGTACGTTTACGATGCCGAGGTAGCGCGGACATGGTTCGAAAAAGGCGTCACCTTTTTCGAGACCCTTAGCGAAGTGGATATGATCAATCAGCGTGCCGGGAGCGTGGTGGAAGAGTTTCGCGCTATCTCAGGGAAATAGGGCATCGGGCGCGTCGATCATTCCAATTCTGGTGATGGCGAGACTCCTTATAGCTCCTGAAATTGAGCGGAGGGCAGTGATACGGTGAATAGTCGCCAGCGTGTTCTCGCCGCGTTGCGGAAAGCGCCCCTGGACCGAACGCCGGTTTGCAATCCGACTTCGGTTGTGACCCTGGCCCTCATGGATTTGGCGAAGGCGCCATTTCCACAGGCCAACCGTATTCCCGAGCTAATGGCCCGCCTCGCCGCGACCGGCTGCACCGAGCTTGGGTTCGATTCCATCATGCCGGTGTTCTCTGTGGTTCAGGAGTCTTCCGCTCTGGGCTGTAAGATTCAGTGGGATCTGAAAGATAACTGGCCGACTGTGAACATGCTCGATCCGATCTGGCAGGGGCCGGAAGACATTAAGATTCCCTCGAATTTCCTGACTCACAACGATACGAGGTGTGTTCTTGAGGCCATAAGGATCCTGAAAAGACAGTATGGCGAGGACGTCGCGATCATTGGGAAGGCAATGGGGCCATGGTCTCTCGCTTATCACTGCTTCGGGCTGGAGAACTTTCTCGTCATGTCTATCGATAACCCTGGGAAGACGAGAAGCTGTCTGGACAAGTTAAAGGAGGTGACCGTTCAGTTCGGGATGGCCCAGATCGAAGCGGGGGCGGATGCTCTAACCCTGCCGGACCATGCGACCGGCGACCTGGTAAGCGCTCGGTGCTACAACACGTACCTTCGTGAGATTCATTCCGAGTTAGCGCAGCGGCTCCAGGCGCCCTTGATTCTTCATGTTTGTGGACGAACCTTGGACCGAATGGAATCCATTGCGCGGACGGGAATGGCAGCTTTCCACTTCGACTCGAAGAATGATCCGTTGCAGGCTATCGAGATCGTTCGAGACCGGATTGCGCTGGCCGGGAACATTAATAATCCCGTCACCCTGCTTTCCAAAGGACCTGAAGAGGTTCGCCGGGAAGTTTACAGAGATCTTGAGGCCGGAGTGCGGCTTGTCGGGCCGGAGTGTGCCGTTCCGCTGCAGACCCCTGTTGAGAACCTCAAGGAGATTGCCAGTGCTGTCCGCTGCTGGCATCAGGAACACCCTGGCCCTGCTCACCCTACTCCTTGATGTCAAGATCGGCGCGACCAGTCGAAAGATTGCAATTCTCCTTTGGAGACGCCATCCGGCGGAACGCATTTCCCGGCGCAGATTCATTTTCGCTGAGTTTCCGCGCCTCTACATTTCACTATTAAGGGTGCATCCGTATATACTTATTAGTTTTGCTGTCAGTGCCGAACGATCGGAGATAGGGTGACCAGCATCGAGGGGACAGACCAGCGTCGCAACGGGCTGTTAGCGGGGATTAAGGTTCATTTTTTTCCAAGCCTGCGCTACTTGTTCGGGACCGAAGCCCACGCTTTCGCGTTCGCGATTGCCGCAAATGTGTACCTTTCTTTTTTCCCGTTCACGCTGATGCTGCTCACCGTTTGTCGCCGGTTGCTGCACTGGGAGAGCGCCTACCGCGTGATCCTGGATCTCTTGCGGATCTACTTGCCTGTGGGAGCGGATTCCATCATTAAGAACCTTTCTCAGCTTGTCCAAGCGCGTTCCCGGATTCAGGTCATTTCTGTGGTAATGTTGTTTTTCACGAGTTCAGGAGTCTTTCTCCCTCTGGAAGTCGCGCTGAATCAGGTGTGGGGCATTCCGCGAAACCGGAACTTTCTGAAGAACCAGGTGATCTCCTTCTTTTTGGCTGTCGCGACAGGTCTTATGGCGTTTGTTTCAATTCTCCTTTCCGCCGGCGTGAAATGGCTGCTGATGGCGGCTCTTGGATGGATCCCATTCCCGGGGTTGATCCAGTGGGTCTTGCGCGGCGTACTGGAAGCAATCACCATCCCGTTCGGCATCGCGGCGTGTTTCGTGATTTATTACTTTCTGCCGAACGGCAAGGTCCCGGTCAGCCGCGTTCTTTTCGCTGCCGTCATTGGCGGCGTGCTGACGGGAGTGGGCAAATTCGTCTACATGCAGACGCTGCCGCTCTTTCGCTTCCGGGAGGTTTACGGACCGTTTGCTATTTCCGTCACCCTCTTGTTCTGGGCCTATGTGGCTTCCCTGATTCTGCTTCTTGGAGCGCACCTTTGCGCGCAAGGCTATAGGGTGCCTGCTCGATCCGATGTGCCTGTCACGACAAATGTTGAAGAATTAAGTTGAGGAGGAACCGGACAAGGCGGTTGGTGGGTCAGTCTGGAGTGGTTCGGGTGAGTTCCCGGATCGAGGGATCGAGTCACTTCGCCAACGGGCCAAGGAGCAAAGACAGGCTTCGCCGGTTGACTTTCAGCGCAAGGTAACCCTACATGGAAATAAGAGCCAATATTCTCGAAATTCCCCGACTTCTCCGCGAGACCCTGGAAAAAGGCGCCGGTGAGTACGAAGCGACCGTCCGCAAGGTCCGCTGGGGTGATAGCCCACTTTATATTTGTTGTTGTGGCCCAACGTTGCCTGCGGGTTTGGCCGGAGCCTATCTGTTCGAGTGGCTGGCGGGTCGGCCGGTTGTGGTGCAGTCCTCGAAGGTCTTTGAGGAATATACGCAATTCAGCGTGGCGAGCCGGTCGGCGGTGATCGTGATTGCGCCGTCGGGTGAAGACCCCGAGGCCCTGGAGATTGTCCGCGCCGCGCGCGCCCGTAGCGCCGTGCCGCTGGCGTTGACGCGCGCCGCGGCCGGCGGGCTGGCGGAGGCGTGTGCCGGCATTTTTCTCACTCGGGATGAAGGCCCGGAGGATTCCGTGGCTGCGGCGGTCTGCCAGCAAGCCGCACTCTCCAGTATCGCTCTCACCACGGCTCGGGTCGTCAAAGGATCCGGGGCCGGAGTCGAAGTGTTTGAGGATGAACTGACCCGATTGCCGGGCCAGGTTGAGTGGTGCTTCACGCAGCTTTCTGACGCGGTCCGCTCGCTGGCCCATGAATTGCGGGCCATGGATCGGTTCTGGCTTGTGGGAGGCGGTCTTTATCATCCTGTGGCCGTTCGCGGCGTCAGGTGCTTCAGCGGGTTGGGCGGAGTTCATGCGCAGGGAATTGAGGTCTCTGAGTTCTGTGCGGGGCCCCTGTCCCATCTGGGACGCGGCGATGTGGCCGTGTTTGTTTCCGGGTCGCGGTCGAGGATCAAGCGGCAGGTCCATCGGGCCGCCGCGCAAGTCAGGGTCGCAGGCGCAAGGCTGATATCGATCACGGACAGTAACGACCGCGACCTTATTGATCGTTCGGATATTGCCATCCTTGTGCCTCAACTGAGCGAGGTGGGGGGCTCGGCGCTGGCTTTGGCGCTCCTGGGGTTGCTCGGGGCGGAGTCGGCGCGGAATCCTGAGCGGCGCCGTGCCGGAAAGCTCTCGCCAGACGGGGCGGATGAATCCGGCCATGGCCCGAAGGCCTGAAACCTCTGCGTCCTGACTGCCGTGCGGTTTTATTGATGTCCGCCACCCTCCGCGAGCGACGGCGGAACCTTCCTGCCGTCTTGGGAGGCCGATGCGGCATGATCGTGCAGCAACCCGTTGAGCAATTCCTGATATGAGATTTCGATTGTGTGACCTGCCTCTTCAGAGAGCGCAAAGTCTTATCTTATCGAGTCTAGCAAGAGGTGAAATATATTAACTTCATGTGATTGACACGTGCATTTAATTCTGATCTAATAAACCCATGGACGTCGGAAAAAGACTAAGAGCGCTGCGCGAGGTAAAGGGCCTTTCACAAGGTGACATCGAAAGACGGTCAGGTCTCCTGCGGTCCTACATTTCACGTGTGGAAGGCGGGTACACAGCTCCCTCTCTTACGACCCTGGAAAAGTTCGCGAAGGCTTTAGAGGTCGAAACGTACCAGCTCCTGTTTCAAGGAGAGGGAAGACCGAGTGCACCCAAAGTCCCTGAACAAGCTAGCTTGGGGAAGCCAGTGAAGCGATTGGCGAAGATGTTTGAAACCATGTCGAGTACCAATCGCAAGCTGCTCCTCAGTATGGCCGCCAAGCTCAGCAAGCATTAGTCATGGGGTGAGTTCGCACAAACACGCCGGCCGGCCTATCCCGGCTGGAGCGAAGTTGATGTGTATCATGCGAACGCGCCGTAGGGATCGCGGGAAGCCCTTCTCGCATTGTTACTTGTCCGCCAGTTAGCTTTCAAGAAATTGGATAGTGTCCTAGTTTCGAGGGTAGCGCCGCCCTTCAGGGCGGCACCTGCCGGGCTGAAGCCCGGCGCTACGCAAACCAGGACACTACCAGAAATTGTAAGCTCCTCACTCTCCCCTTTTTTCTGAGGCTGAAAGCTCAAGTGCATGTTCGCGCCAGGAATGTCTGGTTGTCATGATCGGGAACTTGGCGCCGCAGGGTGGCCTCTGTCTTTCCGTAGCCACCCTGCGGCGGGCAATTTCCCCTGCCTGAGCGCATCTCTGTGCAGCCCGCAAGTGCATTCCCTCAGAGAAATAGAGGTATGTCGCCATCGAGGATATCTCCTTCGGTCTCATTAAGATGTTCGGCGATGGCCAGCTGCTTTAATTCATGCTTGTTTTCGAGCATCGTCCGCACTGCAAGCGAGCTGAGTATCAAGACTGCCGGGTGCCACATTGCCCACTGCAGCACTCGCTGGGGGCAAAATGGTTTGTTCTTGGGTTTTTGCGGGGTTGCTCTTTTGTCCGACATAGGTTAACACCTGCTCAACTGTTCTATCGGCATATCCCGCCCGCGCTTGAGCAAAAAAGTTGTTGTGGGGCGAGGACGTTGAGGCGCCGCGGACCGTGCCGTCCCGGCAAAAAGGCTTCCGGATTGGCACGGGCGCCGCTTCATCTCCTGCGGCCTTGACTACCCGTGAAGGAAATGGCATAGAATAGCTTCGCGTTTGTGGCATCACCGGACGTTAGCGGTGGCTTTCTGCTCCAGGCGGGCCGCATGATGCGGTCCCGTAACGACTGCCTTCGAGGTCCTCATGGTGATTGCATCCCAACTCCGCGCCGGTATAGTCCTCAAGATAATGAACGACCTCTTTAAGGTCACCGAGGCGCACTATCACCTCGGGCAGGGCAAGATGCCCGGCAGCGTACATGCGAAGATGCGCGATGTTCTAAAGGGTACGTTCAAGGAGGCGCGCTTCCGTCCGGAGGAGCGGTTGGAGGAAATTCAGCTTGAGAAGCAGGAAATGGAGTTTCTTTACAGCGATGCGGATTCGGCGACCTTCATGAATCCGAGAACCTATGATCAGGTCGCCATTCCCCTTGAGGCTATAGGAGCGGCGGCGGCGTTTCTGAAGCCCGAGGTAAAGGTCCCGGTGGAATTCCACCAGGGGCAACCGGTCAGCATTGTTTACCCAGAGATTGTCGAGGTGAGAATAAGGACGACATCCCAGCCGGTCCACCAGCAGCAGGACAACACTTACAAATCAGCCACGCTGGACAATGGGATGGAACTGATGGTCCCGCAGTTCATCAAGCCGGGAGAGGCCGTCCGTATCGAAGTGGCGACCGGCAAGTATGTCGACCGCGTGCGTGCCGATCCGAAGAGGTTCTAGCCGTGACGAACCGGCTTTCGAAATGTCCTCTCGCCAACCTTACGGGAGCTTGCTAATATAAAACCTAATCCTATGGATGCCCCATCGGCCAGCGTTTCAACACGACCGCATTTCCAGCTCACAGTGCGCGCTGGGGAATTGCGGGATGCTGCGGACATTGCCCGCATTTATCTCCAGGCCACGCGGGACCAACTGGCCACGTTTGAGAATTTTCTGGTTACGGTTGAAGAACGAGCACGATGGGTGGCCGAACATTCAGGGAGATATCCTCTCCTGGTTGCGGAGTTGAACGGCTGGGTTCTGGGGTGGGCTGCCCTGAGCCCTTATCTTGTCCGGCCGCACACCGAGGGGATAGCGGAACTCCTGATTTATATTGACCGCGACTACCGCCGGCATGGTGTAGGCCGGGAGTTGATGCGTGCGATCCAGGCGGTCGCGGAGGCTTCCGGGTACTTCAAGCTGATCGGAAGATTCCTGGCTCACAACGACGCCGGGCGGACGCTCTGCCACCTGACCGGCTGGCGCGAGGTGGGAGTCCACCTGAAGCACACCAAACTGGACGGCCGCTGGCAGGATGTTGTGCTCGTGGAGTATCTGATCGCTGAGAACTTGAAATAAGAGCGTGGCGCGAGTCAGCCTGCGGATGCTTGCTTAAGTTTCAGCCTCCCCGTTCGAGTCCCGGACCTTATGCTTTCCGTTTCCAACCAGGAAACACCGGTACTCCTGCAGTGACTACAGGTAACCCGCTTCCTTAGGGCTGCGTATCAGTGCGCTGGCGTGGCCTACGTGACGGGAATGCCAACCGGCTGTTTGCGTTTCTCAAGATAGTGCCAGCCGAACGCGAGCAGCGCAAGACTTCCACTCGCGATGGGAATGAGCCAGGCGGCGCGCTGAATGCTCCCCAGCCAGTCGCCCAGGAATCCCACAATGTACCCGCCGCCGGCGGAGCCGACCTGTCCCAAACCCGTGTACAAAGCGTAAGCCAGCGCGACCTGTCTGATAAATCTTCCTCCTACAAATGAGCTCATTGCCGGTGCATTACCCGCCACAAAGAACCCTTGTATGAACGTTAACACGAGGGCAAGAGCGTAACTGCGGGTGAGGAACACCAAACAAATGATGATCGTGCCCATGCCGGAGGCCAAACCCAGAAGCACCAAGTCAGGGATCTTGATCCTGGTGCAAAGCCACCCGAGCAAGGCTCGGGCCACAACGAAGCCACCCGCGTTGACACTGATAAAGAGGGCCGCCTGGGCAGGGGTGATGCCGGTACGCGCAGCAAAGTAAGGTCCGACCCAGGTGACAAAGCCGATCTGAAACGCACCGTGCAGGAAACAACAGAACCCGATGAACCAGATGCCGCTGCTCAGAAGCACCTCCCGTGCGGAGCCTTCTCGCCTCTCTTTGACCTCGCTCGCTGCTTCGGCGGCGGGCGAGGGTTTCCAGAGGAAGCTCAGGAGCAGGAGAGCGACGAGCGGAATTGCCGCCACTCCGGTGTACGGCGCGAGGAGCCAGGAACCACCCGACCTGGACTCGACATGGGAAAACCAGGCACTGAAGGCGATCGGTTGCAGGATGGCAGCCGTGGTCTCGGAGAGCGATACGATGGAAAACATCGATTGACGGCGGTCAGCATATTGGCGCGCCACAATGACGCTGTACACCACGTAAGCCCCGTTACACCCAAACCCGAACAGGAGCGAAGAAGCAAGAATCCACGAAAAACTGGGCGCACGCGCCACCATCAGGGAGCTTAGGCTGAGGCAGCCGAGCACGATCATGCCTGCCCTCTTCTCCCCCAGCCGATTGGTGAGCCACCCCCCGGCGAGTACGATGAACCCGCCGCCAATGTAGAAGAGGAATTGAATGCGCCCCAGGATCTCGTTGCTGACCCCGAACACTTTCTGAAACGCAAGCAAACTGGTCGCCAGGGAGTTGATTGTGACGCCGACCGCAAAGGACAACAGGAGACACACGATAAAGGTGATCCGGGGTTTGGGCATATCGCTCCAAATCTGTTATTCCGTCCAAGTCATGGCGAAAAGAGATGCTTATGCTGACTTGGCGATTCGTCTGCAACGGCCAGCAACTGTTTTCTTATACCATCACCAGCGGCAAATGCCTGCTTTGCTGCGGGCTGGTCTCCAGTGATTCTCCAGGTTTGTGGGTAAGTTTGGCCTTATTCCCTCCGGTACATTGGAGGGCCGACGCCTTTGGCGCCGCCAGATTATAGTTGATTTTGCCGCCCAGCCAAACCTGATTGTATGGAGGCCTCAACCTGCTGTTCTCACCTCTGCCGATCACCTGTTGGCAGACGGACGGAGGTGCTGGTTTAGGCGGGACGCGTCCGGCGGCATCGGCAAGTCTCGAACTGGAAGGAGACATTGTGTTCGGATAATGTAGAATGTATAGTACAACTCTTCCTGAGAGTGGATAAAGGAAGCCTGCTTGCTTCATAAACGAATTCGCGCGGATCGTGCCCGCCATACACTTTGATGAAATCCAAGACCCTATTCTTCGCTTTTGCCGCCTTCACGCTGGCGGCGATTCTCAGCGTGGTCAACCTTTACTTCACGCCGATGCCCGCGGCGCTGCTTCTGGCTGCGCGCTGGATTGCCATCTCTGCCCTGGTTGTCTACGCCATGAACCGGCGCTCCCTCACGACGTGGATCTTTGTCGCCATGGTGATCGGAGCCACCATCGGCCACGACTGGCCCCGCGTGGCCATCGACCTGCGGGTCCTGGGGATGATCTTTCTTCGCCTCATCAAGACCATTATTGCGCCGCTGCTCTTTGCCACTTTGGTGACGGGCATCGCTTCGCACGCTGACCTGAAGAAGGTCGGGCGGATGGGCATCAAGGCAATCATTTATTTCGAGGTGGTCACCACGCTGGCGCTTTTTATCGGGTTGGCAGCGATCAACCTTGTGAAAGCCGGTGAAGGAGCAAAGGTGGGAACACCTGCAGGCGAGACCGTGCAGGTGCAGAAGACGACGGCGGCGGAAACCATCCTGCACGTTTTCCCCGAGAATGTGGCCAAGTCCGTGGCGGAAGGCCAGGTTCTGCAGGTGGTGGTGTTCAGTATCCTGTTCGGAATCGCGCTCGCGCTGGTGCGTGAAGATCGCCGGCAGCCGATTTTGAAGCTTTGTGAGAGCCTCGGCGAGACGATGTTCAAATTCACGAAAGTGGTGATGTACCTGGCTCCGCTGGGCGTGGGCGCGGCGATCGCGTATACGGTTGCGACCACAGGCATGGGCATCCTGTTCAACCTTGCCAAGCTGCTGCTCACCCTTTACGTGGCGCTGATCATCGTCGTTCTGGTGGTGCTGCTGCCGGGAGCTGTGATGGCGCGGGTGCCCCTGAAGAAGTTCCTTGCGGCTGTCGCGGAGCCGGTCTCCATAGCGTTTGGGACTGCGAGTTCCGAAGCGGCGCTCCCGAGCGCCATGGAAGCGATGGAAACGATTGGCGTTCCGCAGGATGTTGTGGCTTTCGTTATGCCGGCGGGTTACAGTTTTAACCTCGTGGGCAGCGCGCTCTATCTCTCGCTGGCGTCGATCTTCGTTGCTCAGGCTGCAGGCATACACCTTGGTTTGGGCCGGCAACTGCTGCTCATGGTGACGCTCATGCTCACCAGCAAGGGCGTGGCCGGAGTTTCCCGCGCGGCGCTCGTCATTCTGCTGGGGACCGCTGGTTCGTTCGGTCTTCCCACCGAACCGATCTTCGTTCTCCTTGGGGTGGACCAATTGATGGATATGGGGCGTACTGCCGTCAACGTTCTGGGGAATTGCGTGGCCACGGTTGTGGTTGCGCGGTGGGAAGGTGATTTGGGCAACGAGCGGCGCCCCTTGGCGCTAACGGACGCGGTGGACCGGTAAGCCTCGGCACGCCACCCGTAACGCCGCGCGGGACCGCAGCCCTGGCTTTGCACTTACTCCACGGGTCTTCCACTGACGTGATTTGATCGCTTGTGAGATGCGATGAATAGCACCTCAAGGCTGTCACGAACGCAGAACAATTTGTGCGCTGAGCACGCTGTCGTGGTGGGTTTTGCCGTGCTTGTCGCGCTTCTGGCAGCCGATTGCAGGCATGCACCTCTGCCGGAAAAGCGATCCTCAACGAGCGGTGAGCGTTCACAGCAGGCAAATGTGCAGTCAGCGCCCGCCGCTCCCGCTCGGCCCGCTTTCACCTGGCCGCACTTCGCCGTGCAGGTTGCCGCCTATGAGCAGCGAAGCGGCGCAGAAGTTTTGGCCTCCAGACTCTCGGCGGAGACCGGTTTTCAAACTCTTGTTGCTCCGGTTGAGGTGCAAGGCAAGACGTATTACCGGGTTCGGATCATGGTTGAGACAAAGGACCAGGCGGATGACCTGGCGAATACCTTCCTCCGCACAAGCAAACTGAAAGTCTGGGTTGTTCCCTTATAGGAAGTGCTCCTCGATGTTCCCCGAGGGAACGCGTATCGCGTTCCGAGCGAGACAGTCAATGGCATCCCGGGTATAATAGGCGGCTAGGTTCTTGGCTTATCCCGTGATGTACTTCCGCCCGGTCTTTAACATTGCCAGCCTGGCTGGGTGTTTCACTGGGAGTGTTCATTCTGGTCCAAACCTCGCCTGAGGCGACGATGTCGATTCACAGCATATACACCCATTTGAACGATGACCCCGAAGCCCGTAAGTGGCTCAGCTTCCTGCGTCTGCGTGGCTATCCGCAATTAAAGGATTTATTGATCGAGCGCGTTTTCTGGCTGGAAGGGGCGGTGGACGTCGATCGGCTGATGCGGCTTCTGGTGAATCCTCTTTACCAGGTGGCGGCCGGACGTTCCCATCTGGATTCCGCTCAGGGACCGGTGGTTGAGATCGCCTACCGGCCCGCCGTGACGGATCCCGAGACGCCCTCCATCCTGGCGGGCGCACGCGCGCTGGGGGAAGACCGGCTGGAATTTGCGCGGCTCAGCCGGCGCTACCAATTCTGCGGGCTGACTGAAACTGAGGCTCGGGGAATCGCGGCCCGTTTTCTTTACAACCGCGTCGTGGAACGCATCCGCGAGCCCAACGAAGTTTTGGCCACGCTGCGCCCCACCGGGAACCCCGACCCGGTTGCTACGATATCCCTTCTGGGTTTGAGCGATGCCGAGTTGACCGCCCTTTCGAAGGCCCGTTCGTGGTACGCCCCGCTTTCCCAGATGAAGGCCATCCAGGCGCACGAGGAGGCGCAGGGACGGCCGCACACCGACGCCGAGATCGAAATCCTGGCGCAGTCCTGGAGCGACCACTGCTACCACACAACTTGGAAGAGTCTCGGACTCCTGAAAAAGCTGAGCGACTCGACGGCGAAGATCAATCATCCGCTAGTCGTTTCATCTTTCAAGGACAACGCCGGCGGCATGGAGTTCTATGAAGACTGGGTGGTGACGATCAAAGGCGAAACGCATAACTTCCCAAGCTCGATCGCTCCCTTTGGAGGCATCGCCACAAAGCACGGGGGCGTGATCCGGGACACGCTGGGGTTTGGCAAGGGGGGCTATCCCATTGGCGGTACGACGGTGATGGGAACCATGGACCCGCGAACCTCGGAGGTTCCTGCCGGTGTATTGCACCCGCAGTTGATCGTATCGGAGTCGATCCGGGCGACCTCGTATTACACGAATCCCATGGGGATTCCCATGATGCATCCGGTCTACCGCATTCATCCCGGCTATGCCAAATGCTTTGCGCTGGGCCATTCCGTGGGGTTGGTTCCCAAGAAATACGCATTGAAGGACGATCCAAAACCGGGCGACGTGGCATTGCTGATCGGCGGTGAAACCGGCCGGGACGGCGTTCATGGCGCCACGGCCAGTTCCACCGGCATGACCGATGAAACTCTGCACAAGGAATCCGCCGCCGTGCAAATCGGCCACCCGATCACGGAGCGCAGGTTCACTTCGGCAATCCCCGTTTTGCGGGATCAGGAGTGCATTCGATCCCTTACCGATCTCGGAGCCGGGGGCATCTCCTGTGCTGCGGGTGAAATGGGAGCAGAGACGGGAATTCGCATCGACCTCGACACGGTTCTGCTCAAGGATAAGAGCCTGACCGCATGGGAAATCCTCCTCTCAGAATCGCAGGAACGCATGCTCCTGGCGGTTGCGCCGGAGAAGCTTGCGGAGGCCCGCGCCATCCTTGAGAGGTACGAGGTTGCGTACTCCCTCCTCGGCTATTTCACGGCGACCGGCCGGTTGGAAGCGACCTGGCGTGGACAGAAGGTTGTGGACATCGAGATGCCTTTTCTTTGGGAATCTTGCCCGATCGATCCGCTGCCGGTCGCCAAGCCACAGCGGGACCTGCAACCTTTGCATATCGCCGAGCCGCGCACCGAAGCAGAATGGGCTCGCGCCATCCGGGGCGTGCTGGGACACTACCACTGCGCGGATCAGAGTGCTGCCGGCTCACGCTTCGACACAACGGTGCAGGGCAGGACCGCCATCGGCCCCTATGGGGGCAAGAATCACCGGATGCCGTCGGGTTTTCACGTTTCAGCGCCGCTGCGGGGCAAGCCTTACGGTGTGATCACCACTTTGGCCTTCAATCCCTTTTACGGGGAAATTGACCCGCCCGGTATGGCGCGCCTGATGATGTTCGAGGCGATTACCAAGGCGGTGGCCGCCGGTGCGGACTACCGGCAAATGGTGCTCTGCGACAACTTCTACACCCCGCGCGTGCGCCCCGAAATCGCCTGGGATCTGCGCGAGATGGTTGAGACTATTTCGGGCCTGTCGGTTGCCCTGGGAGTCCCGTTCATTTCAGGCAAGGATTCGAGTTCGGGGACCTTTGAGGCCGAAGGCCGGAGAATCGATGTGCCCGCCACGCTGGCGGTGGCTGTCATGGGGCGTTTGCCGGATTGCCGGAAAGTGGTGACCAAGGAATTCAAGCGGCCTGGAAACCAGCTTGTGCTGTTGGGCCGGTTCGATTGCGAGGCGCTGGGCGCGAGCGTATACGCCGACAGCCTCGGGCAGCGCGGCGAACGCTTGTTCGACGCGTACGACGCAGCTTCAATCCAACGGGTGTGGGATGCGCTCCTCCGACTGCACGGCCAATCGGGCTATGTTTCCGCCTCCGCGATTGCCGAGGGCGGAATTCTCCTGCGCCTCTTCGAGGCTGCCTGGGGATCAGGATGGGGTGCCCGTATTGCGCTTGACGCGTTTCTGGAGGGCCGGAAGGACGGCGCGCTCTTCGGCGAATTCGTGGGATCGGTCCTGCTTGAGGTGCCGCCCGGGTCCGATCTGGATGGACAGTTGGGGGACATCCCGCACCGTGTTATTGGAGAGGTTCTGCCGCAGCCGGAGTTGGTCCTGAAGGATGGAGGAAACGTGGTTTGGCAGGAACCGATCTCTGCCGTCGCCGAAGTCTGGGGCAGAACGTTTCGAGAGGTCATCGAATGAGTAATGCTGTCACTGCTGTTCTCTATAGTCCGGGTACCAACTGCCATGAAGAAACCGCAGCCGCCATTGAATTCGCGGGCGGAAAGGCCGAGCTGGTTCTGTTGCGGGATCTGCTGGATGCCCGTGCACGGCTTTCGGATTATCAAGCGGCAGTCATTCCCGGAGGTTTTTCCTATGGCGACCATTTGGGGGCGGGGCGCATATTCGCTACAATGCTCGTGGCCTGCCTGCGCGACCAACTGGAAGGATTCCTGGACGCCCGGAAGCCGTTGCTGGGCATTTGCAACGGTTTCCAGGTTTTGACTGAATCAGGAATTCTGCCGTCCCGCACGCCGGGAAAACCCAGCATGGCCCTGGTTGAAAACCAGTCCGCGCATTTTGAAGATCGGAAAATCCGCCTGGCGGTTTCGGAGGAGCAATGCGTTTGGACCGAGGGCCTTGCCGGTGAGATTCTGGAGATGCCGGTTGCTCACGGCGAGGGCCGCCCGCTGTTTTGCGATGTCGGCGCGGCGCCGCGGGTGGTTTTCCGCTATGCTGATGTTCCGGGGCGCCCGACGATGGAGTACCCCAACAATCCGAACGGGGCGCCGGACGGCGTGGCTGGCGTTACTGACGAGACAGGTTTGGTTTTGGGCCTGATGCCTCATCCGGAGCGGGCTTCTTTGCCCGCGCATTATTCGCAGGACGGGCACAAGATATTCAGGAATCTGGTGAAGTGGCTCAACCGGTGAAATAATTCTGACGATCGAATTGATAGGAGAGGGAGACGACGCCGGCCGTGCTTCCCGGCCATCTCCTTCCTATAAGGTCTGACACGCCATGAAAATCCTTGTCGTCGACGATGAACCGGAAGTCTGCAGGCTGATCAAGGTGATGGTCGAGCCCCTGGGAGTGGAGGTGCGCACATCATCGGACAGTGAGGAAGCGGCTCTTCTTGTGAAGACCGAGAAGTTTGACGGGATAATGCTGGATGCCGCCATGCCACGGCTGGACGGCTTTGGCCTGACGCAGACGATCCGGGCGACTCCGCCTAACCAGCAAGCCCCCATTATTATGATTACCGCCACGGACGACGTCGACAATATGCGGCGGGCGTTCAAGGTGGGCGTGACCTTCTTCATTGGAAAGCCATTTACTCGCGAAAAGCTCTACGCGATCTTCCGGACGGCGCGCGGCGCCATGCTGGCTGAACGCCGGAGGTACGCGCGCCTTCCTCACCGTATGAACGTCACATGTTTGCTCCGTGGAGAGCGATTCATGGCCACCAGTATAAGCATCGGCGAGGGTGGCATCGGGCTCGAGAGCTCAGGCGGCGCATCGGTCGGGGACATTCTCGAAATGGAGTTCAATCTGCCTGAAATCAAAGAGCTAGTCAAGGTCTCCGGCAGCCTCCGGCTTAAAGAACCTTCCGGCCGGACTTCCATAGAGTTCATCAAGCCTCCGGAGGTCAGCCGGAATGCGATTCGGGAGTTCGTTTGCGGCAAGATCAAGGAGTGAAAAGAACGCACACTCCACACGACAGGTCACGTTTCTTGCTTCCAGTTCAGCTAGCGCCTGCCCCGCTCCTCTCCCCTCTGATTTCATAATGCTGCGATCGTACATCAAAATGGGAGAGCACTGCTCTCGCCTTCTCCGGCACAACACAGGCTTCGTAGTCCTCTCCTGCAAACTCACGGACAGCATCCACCGAATCAAACAACATGAGCGTGACGAATTCAACTTCTTGGCCGACTTTGCGGCGAAGCAATTGAATACTTTCGAAGCCGGGAATGTGCCGATTCAGAATACCAACGAAGATTTCCTCCTTAAGCAGCGCCTCATATTTATCTGCGTTGGCGGGGGTTGTCCATCCATGCCAGATTCGGGAAATCATGTTTTGCTTTTCTCCTTCCTCTATGGGAAACCACAGGGATTCTTCACTCCGTCATTCCTGATTTCCAGCCTCTAAATACCAACTTTAGCTCTTGGCCTTTCTCTCCGAACGTAGGTGCTATCGATGCTCGGAGTGGAATCGCATTCGGCTTCGATGACCGTGGCCGGAGAATCCGGCGGATTCTGCGGGAGTCCTGTGAACCTCACGGAAATGTCGTCCTGGGTGAAGTCCACCTTTTTCCCCGAGGCGAACAGGCGCGCCGACTTCACCTTGGCGCGAAGCCCGCCGATGGCCAGCACCGTGGGCGGCTTGTAGTACCCGAGCGCCTTGGTTCCCGCCGTCTGCGCGGGCCAGAAATAAACGTGAATGTAAAGCGTGTTCCCCTTGCGAGTGTATGCGGCGTAGGTGTGCCAGCCCAGCTTGCAGGGTTCCGCTTCATAGATGGTTGGCCCGTTCCTGTCCATCCATTTGCCAACTTCGCTGAGGACGCGGACCGACGGTTCAGGCACGGAGCCATCCGGTTTTGGACCGATATTCAGCAAGTAGTTGCCCCCTCCATTCGCACAGGAGATCAGGTTCCGCACGATCGTCTTGCTGTTTTTCCAGGCGTCGTCGGCCCCGGCGTATCCCCAACTTTCATTCATGGTCATGCAAGACTCCCAGGCGCGTCCTCCCTTTTCCGCATGGATTTCCTGCTCCGGCGTCGAGAAGTCGCCCGGAAGTCCGTTCCGGTTGTTCACGATGATGTCCGGCTGGAGTTTGAACACCATCTCGTTCATCTTCCTGGATTCCCACTGTTCCGCGGTAAGGGGCCAATCAACGTCGTACCACAGGATATCGATCTTGCCGTAGTTGGTCAGCAACTCGCGGATCAGGCCGTGAGTGTACTCGACGAAACGCTGGCGCGCGGCTTCGTCGGTTGCGCACCGCGCGCCGTCCGGATGGTGCCAGTCCATCAGAGAGTAATAGAAGCCCACGCGCAGCCCCTCGGCCCGGGCGGCCTCCACATATTCCGCCACAAGGTCACGGCCCGGTCCCTGTTTCGATGCGCAGTAATTCGTCAGCTTTGAGTCCCAATTGCAGAAACCTTCGTGATGCTTGGTGGTCATCACCATGTACTTCTGGCCGGCTCGCTTTGCCAGCTTCGCCCAGGCGCGGGCAGCGTTAGGCTGCGGTTTGAAGGCCTTGGCCAGTTCCTGGTACTGGAGCACCGGGATGCCCTCCATCTCCATCGCCCACTCATGATGGCCAATCAGACTGTAAAGACCCCAGTGAATGAACATCCCGAACTTCGCTTCATGCCACCATTTCATCCGCCGCGCGCGGTCTGCCAGGACTACGGGCGATTCCTCCACCGCCTGGATCGGCTTTGGCGCGGGGACGATCCCTTTGCCGCAATTTGTACTCAGGCCGCTTGCCGCCAGCGCGGCGCTGCCGCCAATTAGGAAAAGGGAATCACGTCTTGAAACCTTGCTATTGAGCATCGTTATGCCTCCAAGGGTTGAAACTTACGAAAACTCTCCTCAATGAGGACGGAAAGGCTACTACGCCGTCCGCGACGTGTCAATAAACTGAGGGGAAACGACCTGTTTTGGTTTGGACCTCGACTCTCATGCGCGCCGCGTCACGTGCCGTTGTATGAGTGAAAAGAACGCACGCTCCACTCGCTCCCGGTGATGACCTTTAATCGAGAATCACAGTTTTACCTCCAGCCTAGGATGCCGCCGCCCCGCCGTCCTCTACGCTCGCCTTAGCCCTCTTCCTGAGGAGAAGAGGGCGTCCGAAGGACGGGTGAGGGGTCTCTCCGCCCCCGCCGCGCCCAGCGTGGTCCCAACGAGAAAGGTCAATTTGGAAAGAGGGACGTGTGGCATTGCTTTACCCCGCAAGCCCCGACCACCGAAGATAGATCGCCAGGAGACGTGCGCCGTCGAGGGCTGAATAAATGGCGCTGATTCCAAGGAATGTCCCGAAAGGCCAGGGGTAATCGCGGAAGCGCGGTGTGGCGTTGGTCCGTCGCCAGCCGCGAGTCGCTCGGACCGGCGGAGAGCCTGCTTCTCGCGCAGGCGTTGTCTCCCGCTGTCGTGGATGTGAGCGCCAGGCCCGCCGCGGATTCCGGTTCTTTGGTCACCACGGCTGATGCGTCAACCGTAATATTCCACCTCTCAAGAGGTTATGAGAAAACAACGGTCTGGCTTGTAAACTATTCGAGTGCAAAGCGGCAGGCTGTCTTGAACTTCTCGCACGCGTATGCGAGCGTCCGGCGGACCGCCGGCAGCTCTGGCAAAGGGAGGCCGCCAGGTGCGTCTTGAATTGCATGAATGGGAAATGGCGGCGCTCGAACTCCTCAAGTAGCAAGCCGAACGGCTAGCGCCGGGATAGGTTATAGGTCTCCCCTTACGCTCTCAATGTCCGGAGAGGGCGGGACTGTTCAGAAATTCGAACACCATCTCGTTCATCAACAACATCAAACTGCACCACTACCCCTTTCGGGTCCGGGTGCATTCCATCTCAGGGTAAGGGGGCTTGTCTCCGCACACAGCGGCTGGATTCACGGGCGTCGGCATTTATACAGGGGTAGGGTGGCGGGGGCCGCCGGGGTGAAGCTGTGCATTCGAGTGAGACGGTACGAGTTGCACCTCCCAAGGTGGCGGAGATCGCAACGGCCGTTGATGAATCTGTGCGGGCTGTATTGATTGGGAAGCTCGCTTTGCGTGCGCCTGGAGCTATGGTGACCGTCTGAGGCACCGCTGCTATTGTGGGTCTCGCGCTTGAGAGCGAGACGATAGCCCCGTCAGGCGCCGCAGCATTCAATGTTACCGTGCCGATAGTGGAACCTCCGCTCTTTACGGTGGCGGGGTTCAAGACCAGTGATGACACGACAATCGCCGCTGAATCTGAAGCTGTAACGGTAACAAATGTGCTGTTCTGCGTCGTTCCTCCCTT
>Ga0326727_10012392_pt1 | contig 19433 bp, 16 predicted proteins | sample MB2enrmetagenome_FD_207643 | JGI IMG/M metagenome (GOLD analysis project Ga0326727, IMG submission 207643) | Lab enriched peat soil microbial communities from McLean, Ithaca, NY, United States - MB29MY | ecosystem: Environmental > Terrestrial > Soil > Wetlands > Peat | place: USA: New York...
GCGGCGCTCGATTCGCGGGTGAAGGGGCTGGTGTCGATCTGCGGCTTTACGCCCATGCGGACGGATACGGCGGAGCGCGGTACGGGCGGGGTGGCGCGATACAGCAACGAGCGTGGGCTGATGCCGCGCCTCGGATTCTTCGTGGGCCACGAGCGGCAGATCCCTTACGATTTCGAGGATGTGCTGGGAGCTATCGCGCCGCGGCCGACTCTGGTAGTCCAGCCGCAACTGGATCGGGATGCCAACCCTGCCGATGTGCGCGCGGCGGTAGAGCAGGCTCAGAAGGTGTATGGTCTCTACGGTCCGGCGGCTCGGCTGACGCTTTACGATCCGTGGGATTATAACCGTTTGCCGGATAAGACGCAGGACTGGATCGTCGACTGGATGGATAAGAATCTCAAGTAGCGAGGGGATTCTTTCAGGCTTGGGCGGCCTGCGCCAGGCGCGCTTCGGCCGCTATGCGGAAATGCTCCTTGAGTTCGGGCTCACGGGAGAGCAGGCGATTGAACAGATCCCGCATCAATGACAGACAGACGCATGCGGTGAGGGTGCGCACGGTAGCGTTGCGCGGTTCATCGGAAAGCAGCGCCATTTCGCCGAAGTAGTCGCCGTCGTGCAGCTTGGCCAGCCGCACAGTGCGCCCTGCTTTCCCACCTTCCTGCCGGGTCACTTCCGCGCTACCGCGTACGAGGATGTAGAAACAATTTCCCCGATCCCCTTCCTGCACGATGGCGCGGCCTTCCGGGATGGCCTCCGTGCTGAACCACTGGGCGAGCTCTGCGAGGGTTTCATGATGGACGCCTTTCATCACGGGCAGTTCGGCGAGCCACGCGGCATCGACGGTCGCCTTCTCGTTGCCGGCTCCAATGCTGAGGCCGGCCTGCTTGCGCCACAACTCGGCATAGAGAGCGCCCGCGCCGAGCAGTTCGCGATGCGGGCCCTTTTCCATGAGCCGCCCACGGTTGAGAACATAGACGCAATCCATATTGACCACCGAGCTGAGGCGGTGCGTTATGGAAACGGTGGTTCTTCCGCGAGCGATTTTTTCAAGCGTGGCGTTGATGGCAGTCTCGCTTACCGCGTCGAGCGCCGAGGTAGCTTCATCGAGCAGCAGCAGAGCAGGATTTTTCAGCACGGCGCGCGCAATGGCGATCCTTTGCCGCTGCCCAACGGAGAAACGGCTGCCGCGTTCGCCAGCCATAGTGTTGTAGCCATCGGGCAGCGCCATGATGAGTTCGTGGATCTCGGCTGCCCTGGCCGCATCGGCAATTTCCTCGTCAGTAGCATCCGGGCGGCCCAGCGCAATGTTCTCGCGCACGGTGGTGTTGAACAGGAAACTCTCCTGCAGGACGACTGCCGTCTGCGCTCGCAGCGATGCCTGAGTGGCGCCGCGAATATCCGCCCCGTTGTACAGAATGGCGCCGGAATCGGGATCGTAGAAGCGCAGCAGCAGGTTCAGCACGGTGCTCTTCCCGCATCCGCTGGGACCTACGAAGGCCACTGAGGCGCCGCGCTCGATGCGCAGATTCACGCCGTCCAGATTGGGCGCCTTGCCGGTGTAGCTGAAGGTGACGTCGCGCATCTCGACGGGCGGCGCGAGAGAAGTGGCAGCGGCTTGCGGCGCATCGCTCACCTTCGGCTGCTGCCGCAGAATCTCCTCGATGCGGATCATCCCACCGCTGGCGTTGATGAGATTGGGCGTGTACTGGGCGAGGTACATGAACGAATAACTGAGCGATACAAACAGCGCCTGAAACGCCGCGAAGGTCCCGATGGTGATGGCTCCGCGGAAGGCGAGGTAACCGGAAATCGCCATCACGACGGCCTGGAGAACGAGCGTTCCGAAGCTGGCCGAACGCTCCATGAGGGCCGTCATAAAGCCGAGGCGGATGCCGGCGCCGAGCAGCAGGCGATTCTTCTCGCGGAATTTCTCGATTATGGAGGACTGCAGATTGAAGGCGCGCACCAGGGCCGGGGCCATGAGAGTCTCCTGCAGGGAAGACATGATGCGGCTTTCCTCTTCCTGTTTGGCCACGCTCGCCTCAGTAGCGCGGCGCGCGAAAATCCGCGGCCCCAGCACGCAGACTGGGCAGAGCAGGATGCCGAGCGTGGCCAGGCGCCACTCGAGCGTGAACACGAGGACCGCGGAGAGCAGCAGATCCATCAGGGGCTGGAGGCCCCACGAAACCCCGGCCGCGAGTCCGTTCTCAAGGGCGGCTACGTCGTTGGAAAAACGCGACATGGTGTCGCCCACCTCATTGCGGGCGAAAAAGTCCATGGAGAGATCCTGCAGGTGCTCGAACATGCGCTGCCGCAGAGAGAAGACGATGCCGCTCACGACCTTCGCGTAGAGGTAATCCCGCCCCATGGAGGTGACGGAGACAACCACGGTGCTGGCCACCAGAGCGCCCAGGATTATGATTGCCATGTGCGCATTGTGGCCCAGCAGCGCACGGTCGATCATAAGCTTCACGCTCATGGGAATCTGCGCGTTGAAGCACATCTCGAGAGCGGATGCGAGCACCACCGGGATCAGCTGGACCCGGTTTGGCCGGAGGTAGCGGAAAAGCGGGCGCAAGCTATTCAATGGTACAAAAACTAAGCGGACTGCGCGGCGCCGATGCGGCAGTGAGTCAGCACCGAGGGGATCTTCATTTTGCCGGCCAGCACCAACTCTACGGAAGGTTTCTCGCGCACCAGTTCCCAGAGCGGCTGGGCGACCCGTGGGATCTGTGGAAACGCGTCCTTCAGCAGGGCGTCCCATTCCGGCGCATGGCGGAGGGGGTCGTCGGGCAAAACCTGGCCGCGGCAATGGGGCGCGCCGCAAAGGCACTCGAAGGGCTCCTCAAGGTTGAGCGCTCCGTAATCGTCGGTAATCTCGTCGCCTGCCACAATATCGCGCACGGCGATTTCGAAATCGAAGCCCGGACTGAGACACACCGCGGCGCAGGAATGGTTCACGAAGCGTCCGTGGTCCCAGCAAAGAATGCGGTCGCCGGCGCCGTTGATGTAAGAGTACCGATGCACTTGGGCGCTCAGCAGCGCGGGCATGACGGCGAGCTGCCCGGCGGATACGATCTGGTCGAGTGGATCGCCGACCCACGTGATAGTGCCTTTGGGAATCAACCGGGTCGCGAAGAGCCCATAGCCTATGGCGGGGCTGACGAATCGAAGTTCCGAATGGGGATGGATCAAATGCTTCCACGATACCGCGAAGGCCCTCAAAAGTGGGCAGCCGGCCTGAAGTACAAGAGCCAGCCGCGAAGGCGGGCTTACCTGTGAGTGCCGACGTGGACGGAATACTGCGATTGCGTCAGTTCTTTCACGTCCAGCTCGCCATCTTTGTTCCTATCGAGCTTGTCGAATTCGGCTTCCATGTATTTCATGAACTCGGCCTTGGTGACTTTGCCGCTCGAATCCGTTTCCATGAGAACCAGAAGCTGCATGGTCTGCTTCAAGCCGGGATCGAGTTTGGGGGCGGCGGTGGCGGAGGGAACCAAGGTTCGCGCCGTAGCCAATGCGAGTACCATGGCAAGAACTATCATCAATCTTTTCTTTGACATATCGGCTCCGTACGGCGACTTGCGAGGGATCGCCTACGGACAATATACAACAATTTGATGGATTGCATTCAAAAAATTGATCTGGCGCAAATCCCTGAAAAGACAGGGCAGATCGGAAATCTGTCCCACTACATCCAGCGCTTAATGAAGTTTGTGTCGAATTTGCCCGCAACAAAATCAGGCTCATTCATGATTCGCTTATGCAGTGGAATCGAAGTGTGAATTCCCTCCACCACAAATAAGTCGAGCGCCCGTTTCATGCGCTGAATGGCTTCCGCGCGATCCTTGCCATACGCGATCAGCTTGGCCACCAGTGAATCGTAATACGGAGGAATCACCCCATGCTGATACGCGTGCGTATCCACGCGAATGCCGATCCCCCCGGGTAGATTCAACCCCGTAATCCGGCCCGGCGAAGGCACAAACGTATCCGGATTCTCCGCATTGATGCGGCACTCAATGGCGTGTCCGCGCGGCGTTACGGGGCCGTCCAGAATCTCCCCCAGCGTCTCCCCGCCAGCGATGCGAATCTGCGCTTTCACCAGATCGATGCCGGTCACCGCTTCGGTCACCGGATGCTCCACCTGGATGCGCGCATTCACTTCGATGAAATACAGGTCGCCCTTCTCGTCCATCAGGAACTCGACCGTGCCCGCATTGCTGTAACCGATTGCCTTGATCGCGTCCTTCAATTGGGCCGTAACACGCTCCCGCACCGCATCCTTGAGAGCCGGCGAGGGAGACTCCTCCAACAGCTTCTGGTGCCGCCGCTGGATGCTGCAATCGCGCTCGCCCAGAATTTCCACGTTGCCATGCTCATCCGCCAATACCTGAAATTCGATATGCCGCGGCGCCCCGATGTATTTCTCGAGATAAACGTCGGCGCTCGAAAATGCCGCTCCTGCTTCCTGCTGCGCCTGCGTCAGCAAACCCGGCAACTCCTCAGCCGAATTCACCACGCGCATGCCGCGTCCCCCACCACCCGCCGACGCTTTCAATATCACCGGATATCCGATCCGCGCCGCCGTCTCGATGGCTTCTTCCGCACTCCCCAGCACGCCATCGGACCCAGGCAGAATGGGCACGCCGTAATCCTTCATGATGGCCCGTGCGCGTTCTTTAATGCCCATCGCGGAAATCACATCCGGCGTGGGCCCGATAAACTTGATCCCCGAAACGCGGCACACCTCGGCGAACCCGGAGTTCTCGCTGAGGAATCCGTAACCCGGATGGATCGCGTCCACGTTGGTAATTTCCGCAGCGCTGATGATCGACGGAATATCCAGATAACTGCGCGCGCTCTTGGCCGGCCCGATGCAGATCGCCTGATCGGCGAAGCGCACAGGCAAACTATGGCGATCCGCTTCCGAATACACCGCGACCGTGGGAATGCCCAGATCCTTACACGCGCAGATGATGCGCAGCGCGATCTCTCCCCGGTTTGCGATGAGGATTTTTCTAAACGGGACGGATGCCAAAGAGGGCTTCTCCGTATTCCACCGGCTGCCCGTTTTGCACGAGCTTGCTTTCGATCACCCCAGCCACGTCCGCCTCGATTTCGTTCATCAGCTTCATCGATTCGATGATGCAGAGAACCTTGCCGGGTGTAACGTGCTCCCCGATACGCACAAACGGCGGCGTATCCGGCGAGGCTGCTTCGTAGAACGTGCCCACGATGGGCGACTTCGTATAGATAAGCGTGTCCGGCTCTTTGGATGCGGGCGCAGCCTCCACTTTGGGCGCGGGCGCGGCAGGAGCGGGCGCCGATGCGGTTGCAGGCGCAGGCAGGATCACGCTGGTTTCCGATCCAAACGAAAGCCGGACGCGCACGCGGTTCTCCCCGCGCTGCACCTCGAGCTCCGCCACGCCGGACTCTTTGGCCAGTTGTATCAACTCCCTGATTTCATCGATTGTCATGCAATCGTTTAGATTATCAGTACCGGTGGGGCAGATTTCGGATCTGCCTTCTTTCCCTCCGCAGCCTTCCGGTACCATAAGTTTTCGCCCATGTCCGACCCCACCCCCGCCATCGAGGTCCACGATCTGCGCAAAATCTACGATGGCAAACCGGCAGTCGACGGCCTCAGCCTCACTGTGCCGCGCGGGTCTTTCTTCGGCTTCCTCGGCCCCAACGGCGCCGGCAAATCCACCACCATCCGCATGCTCACCGGCTTGATCCCCGCGACCGGCGGCACCATTGAGTTGCTCGGACTGCCCATGCCCGCCGAGGAGCTTGCCATTAAACAGCGCATCGGCCTGGTTCCCGATGAGTCGCTCCTTTTCGACCGCCTGACCGGTCTCGAGTTCCTCGAATTCGTGGGCCGCATGTACAGCCTCGCCCGTCCCCTCGCCCGCCAGCGCGCCGAAGAATTAGTCGACCTTTTCGAACTGGCGGACGAGCGGCGCAAATTGATTGCCGAGTATTCGAAGGGCATGCGTAAACGCATCGCCATGGCAGCGTCCCTGATCCACCGTCCCGAACTGTTCCTGATGGACGAGCCGTTTGAAGGCGTCGATGCCGTGGGCGCGCGTCTCATGAAGGACATCCTCGTCGATCAGGTGCGGCACGGCGCAACCGTTTTTCTCACCTCCCACGTCCTTGAAGTGGTGGAGCGGCTCTGCGACCATGTCGCCATTATCAACGCGGGCAGGATCGTCGCCGAAGGCAGTATGGACGATCTGCGCGCCGGTACACACACTCTTGAAGAGGTCTTCGTCCGCACCGTCGGGCGCGACCGCGAATACGAAGGACTCGAATGGCTAACCTGAAAAAATGTGAGACAGGCGCTATCGCCTGCCTATTCTTAGTTCTGTTTCATCCGCTGTTCGCCCAATCGCCGCCCATCAAACTCAATGTCGATGCCAGCGAAGCCGCGCGCCGCCTGCTCCACACCACCATGCAGTTCCCGGTTTCACCTGGCAAATTCACGCTCCTGTATCCCCAGTGGATTCCCGGCGAGCACGGTCCCACCGGTCCCATTGAAGACCTCGCCGGTATCCGGGTCACCGCCAATGGAAAGCCGCTGACGTGGGCACGCGACGCCGTCAACATGTTCGAGTTCACCATCGACATCCCGCCCGGCGTTTCGACTATCGACGTTGCCGCCGAGTTCATCTCGCCTCCGGAATCCGGCGGCTTCTCTTCAGGCGGTTCCATCACCTCGCAACTGGCCGTGCTGAGCTGGAACCAACTGCTGCTGTATCCCAAAGGCACCCCGGCCGATCAGCTGAACTACCAGGCCACTCTCAAGGTTCCGAGCGGATGGAGCTACGGCACCGCGCTTCCCATCGCCAGCGAATCGGGCAATCAGATCATTTTCAAACCCTCGTCGCTCACCACCCTGATCGACTCCCCCGTGCAGACGGGCATCGACTTCAAGACCGTTGATCTCAATCCGGATGGCAAACTTCCCCACTACCTGCACATCGCGGCCGACAGTGAGCATGCCACGCGGATTTCGGACGATGAAGTGAAGCACTACCGCAATCTGGTCAAAGAAACCACCGGACTCTTCGGCGGCTCCCACTATCGCGATTACCACTTTCTCTACACCCTCAGCGATCACGTGGCGCACTTCGGCCTCGAGCACCACGAATCGAGCGACGACCGCACCGACGAGGATTCGCTTATCGACGAAGATCACCGCAAAGTGGATGCAGGCCTGCTGCCCCACGAGTTTGTGCATTCATGGAATGGCAAGTACCGACGCCCCGCCGGCCTCGCGACGTCCGATTACAGCCAGCCCATGAAAGGCAATCTGCTCTGGGTTTATGAAGGGCTCACCGAATATCTCGGGGAAATCCTCACGCCGCGCAGCGGTCTCTCCACCGATCAGGAGTTCTTCGATTCGCTGGCCATGGAAGCAGCAGGGCTCGACAAAGAGGAGGGCCGCACGTGGCGTCCTCTCGAAGATACCGCTGTATCCGCCCAGGTGCTCTACAGCGCGCGCGCCGATTACAGCGACCTGCGGCGCTCCGTCGATTACTACGAGGAAGGCACGCTCATCTGGCTCGATGCCGACGTCACCATCCGCACACTCAGTAAAGGCCGCAAGTCGCTCGACGATTTCTGCAAGCTCTGGGCCGGCGGTTCCGATACCACAGATGTGCCCACCGTCAAGCCTTACACTTTCGACGACGTGGTGGCGACCCTGAACGCCACCCAACCTTACGATTGGGCAGGCTTCCTCAACGAGCGTCTGCAGTCCACAGCCCCGCACGCTCCTCTCAACGGCATCGTCAACAGCGGCTACAACCTGGTCTACACCGCCGAGCGCTCCGATTATCAAAAGAGCCATGAGGCGGTTCGCAAAGGCATCAGCCTCGCTTATTCGATCGGCCTCAGCCTGCGGGACAGCGGCGACATTGTCGACGTCCATCTGAACTCCCCCGCATACAAAGCCGGGCTCGCCCCTGCCACCCGGGTGATTGCCGTCAATGGGCGCGAATACAGCGGAGCCGCCCTGCGACGCGCCATTGCCGACGCCGTGAAAGACCCGGCCCCTATCGCGCTCATCGTCAAAGACGGCGATTACTACAAAACCGTCAGCATCGATTACCACGGCGGCGAAAAATATCCGCATCTTGTGCGCGATAAATCGAAACCCGATCTGCTCTCCGATATCATCCGCCCCCACGCGGTGGTCCCTCCGGCGAGGCCGCAAATGAACAGATGATCGGCGCCATACTGCGCGCTCAGTTCCTCAGCATGCGCCTGCGCACCGGCACCCGCCGCGGCGCCGCCATCTTCTCAGCTTTTACGGGATTCTTCTTTTACGGATTCTGGGGCATCCTCGGATGGTCCGCCATGCTCTTCTTCTCGCTCCCCGAGGAGGCCCCTTTCTTCGTTCCGGTTCTGTCGAGCGCACTCATGTTTGTGATGCTCTACTGGCAGCTGGCGCCCGTCATCTCCGCCAGCTTCGGAGCCTCGCTCGACCTGCGTAAGTTGATGGTGTATCCCATACCGCATCGTTCGCTGTTTCACGTGGAAATCCTGCTCCGCATCACCACCTGCGCCGAGATGCTGATCGTGGTCGCGGGTGGGGCCATCGGCCTGATGCGCAATCCAACTTACGGACCCTACGCCGCGCCGTTCATCGTTGCCGGGGCGCTGATCTTCACCGCCATGAACATCCTGCTCTCCGCCGGTACGCGCAACTGGCTGGAGCGCCTGTTTCTACGCACGCGCCTCAAGGAAGCTCTGATTCTCCTGCTGGTGGTCGCGGGCGTGCTTCCGCAGTTCCTCCTCTTCATGCATGTCAGGATGTCCGCGATCCTGCGCTTCGCACCGTCGCAGCTGGTATGGCCCTGGGCCGCCATGGCGCGCCTGATGCTGCACGATCGTCTCGCACTGAGCGCCGGAGTTTCTGCCCTTTGGCTGGCTGCGTCCTGGTGGTTCAGCCGCCGCCAGTTCGAGCGCACTCTGCGTTATGATTCGACTGAGTCCAGGCGCCCCGAACGGGAAATGGCGGCACGAACTCGCACCGGTGGACTCACCGACAAATTGTTCCGGCTCCCCGCGCGTTTTCTGCCCGACCCGATCGCCGCCATCATGGAGAAGGAACTGCGCACCTTCGCCCGCATGCCGCGCTTCCGCCTGGTTTACGCCATGTCCTGCTTCTTCGGACTCGTGCTCTACTTCCCCTCCATGCGCGCCGGCAACGACAGTTCGTTCCTCCGCCAGAACGCGCTTCCGATGATGTCGCTTTACGGCCTGCTCATGCTGGGGCAGATCAGCTATTGGAATTCATTTGGATTCGACCGCTCGGCGGCGCAGGGCTATTTCTGCTGGCCGATCCGCTTTCGCGATGTGCTTCTCGCCAAGAACCTGACCGTCTTGTGCCTGCTGATTCCGCAGATTCTGATCATCGCCCTCATCGGACGCGCCGCCCACATGCCGGCGGGTCCGGTCAAAGTGCTGGAGACGATGGCGGTGATGATGGTAGCGTCGCTCTACTGGTTTCCCATCGGCAACATCTGCTCGGTGCGCATGCCGCGCGCCCTGCATCCGGAGAAGATGAATCAGATGTCGAACAAGCTGCAGGCCATGACCATCTGGACGGCTCCGTTCCTGCTGCTGCCACTGGCGCTTGCCTACTGGTCGCGCTGGTTCTTTGAAAGCCAACTGGTCTTCGCCGCGCTCATGCTGGTAGCCGCGGTTATAGGCGCAATCTTCTACTGGATCGGTCTTGAGTCCGCCGTGAATACCGCCACGCTTAAGCGTGAGTCGATGCTGTCGGAGCTTTCCCGATCCGAGGGCCCGCTTTCCACCACTTAGTGTGGGGACATGGAACATCCAACGAGAGACTGCGCACATTTACAGCAGCGACCCTTCGCAGGATGGCCGTCGGCGTGCTTTTGCAAGTAACCGGGAATTGTTTCTAACAAAAATTTGGTTCCAACCTTGCCGGATTTTACATGTAGTCTGATTCAACCCGCAAAGCACCTCGATCACTATTGGGAACACACCGTTGGCAGCGGGCATGCTCCTCTCGCCCTGCGAGCGGACTGGCAGGCCCAGATGCGGCGTTGCCACGACGAACTCGGTTTCAGGCACACCCGGTTTCACGCATTACTTTCGGACGAGATGTTCACGCTCACCTGTCAGGAAGAGCACCTTCTCTATTCCTTACGCAACGCCGATCAAGTTATCGACTTTCTTCTTTCGATAGGAATGAGGCCATTCATCGAACTCTCTTTCATGCCTGAAACTCTGGCCTCCGGCAATACCACGGTATTCAGCTATCGCGCGAACGTAACGCCTCCGAAAGATTACGAGCAGTGGGCCACGCTGGTTCAGAAGATCGTTGGGCATTGGGTAGATCGGTACGGAGTGAAGGAAGTTCGCGAATGGTTTTTCGAGGTATGGAACGAACCTAATCTAAAAGCCTTCTGGACGGGAACGCAGGAAGAATATTTCGAACTCTACCAACGCACCGCCGCAGCCATCAAAGCCGTAGACACGGCGTTGAAAACGGGCGGACCAGCGACCGCCGATAACTCGTGGATTCAGGAGTTTCTTGATTTTTGCAACACGAAGTCGGTTCCGGTCGATTTCGTCAGCACACACCACTACCCCACGGACGCGTTCGGCGTGCCGGGCGCCGATACGATCACTCAACTGGAGCATGCGCCGCGCGACGTCATGCGCGACCAGGTGGCCAAGTCTCGCGATGAAGCACGAGGCTTGCCGCTCTACTATACGGAATGGAACATCTCCTCGAACCCACGCGATCCGCTGCACGACGAGCCTTTCGCAGCCGCCTTTGTAACAAGAATCGTCATGGAAGCGCGTGGCTTGGCCCAAGGTTACAGTTTCTGGACCTTCAGCGATATCTTTTCCGAAAACTATTTCCCTTCCGTTCCTTTTCATGGCGGCTTCGGACTTCTGAATCTTCACGGAATCGCCAAGCCTTCGTATCGGGCATTCCAGTTGTTACATAACCTGGGGACTGAATTCCTGGAGGTTCATGGCGCCCATGAAACCGTCGATGCCTGGGCGGTCCGAAAAGACAAATCGCTGTCGATCGTCCTGACCAACCTCGCCATGCCCAGGCACCCCATCGGCACGGAACTGGTGAATTTGCGCCTTTCGGGCGAGTCACGGCCGCTGCGGGCTTTTATCGAACGGATTGATAAGGACCACGCCAATCCCCGCAAGCTTTGGTGCGCCATGGGCGAGCCGGAATATCCGAGCCCGCTTCAGGTATCGCAGCTGGAAGCAGCTTCCGTCCTCACTCGTGATGCGCTGCCCTTCGTCTGCGGGAAGGGCACTGTCGACCTTAAGCTCGATTTACCGGCCCAGAGTGTTGCCGCGATTACTATCGAATTCGAATAGAGTATGAAGCCGCTCCCCGCTGAGACTTCACTGCCGGTGGTAAATCCGCAGGGAAGCGACAAGGAGATGCTCGATTCGCTGCTCGCCGAGACATTTCTGTTCTTCCGCGATGAAGCGAATGCCCTGACCGGACTCACACCCGATAAGACCCAACCCCATTCGCCTTCGAGCATAGCCGCGGTCGGCCTGAGTTTGAGCGGGCATATCGTCGCCGCGGAACGCGGACTGCTTTCGAGAGCCGCTGCTGTGGCCAGCGCTCTGAAAATCCTGAGGTTTCTACAGTCGCTTCATCAGGGGCCGGAAGCGGACGCATCGGGCTATGCGGGCTTCTTCTATCACTTCATCGATATGCACACCGGTAAACGTGTGTGGAATTGCGAGCTTTCCACTATCGATACCGCCATCCTGATGGCCGGGGTTCTCACAGCCGCGGCGTACTATACGGCGGACAGCGGGGACGAACGCGAGATTCGCGAGATTGCCGACGCCCTCTATCTGCGAGTGAACTGGCAATGGGCTCTCAACGGGCAGGCGACAATCTGCCATGGCTGGAATCCCGAAGCGGGCTTTCTGCCCTATCGATGGAACAACGACTACAGCGAAGCGCACATTCTGTATATCCTCGCGCTTGGTTCTCCCTCTTTTCCCATCGACCCGGCGGGATACCGGCAATGGATTTCAACCTTCCGGACGCGGGTAATTTATGGATACGATCATCTCTACGCCGGGCCGCTGTTCATCCACCAGATGTCCCATCAATGGCTCGATTTTCGCGGGATCTACGACGATTTCAATCGCGCAGCGGGATTCGATTATTTTGAAAACAGCCGGCGCGCCACTCACGTCCAAAGACAGTACGCGATTGAGAATCCCCTTCAACTGCCTCACTACGGCGAGCATAACTGGGGATTCACGGCCAGCGACGGGCCGGGTCCCGCAAGCCTCGAATTGAACGGCGTGCAAAGAGTCTTTTTCGATTACACGGCGCGGGGCGCTCCGTTCGGTCCCGACGACGGTACGATATCACCCTGGGCCGTAATTGCTTCCCTGCCCTTTGCCCCTGAGATCGTGATTCCCACGGCGCGGCACGCTATCGAGCGCCTCGACCTGAAGAGGCACAGCCGGTACGGTTTCGACGCCAGCTTCAATCCTGCGTTTCCGGAAAAAAGCAGAAATCCGAATGGCTGGGTATCGCCGTGGATTTTTGGTTTGAATCAGGGGCCCATAATCCTGATGATCGAAAACTTTCAAACCGGCCTGATCTGGAATCTGATGCGCGAATGCCCGTATATTGAACGCGGTCTGAAGCGGGCAGGTTTCGAACCGGCACCAGAGACCGGATGATTCCGCGCTTTACTTCAAGCGTTCTGCCAGCAGATGGTTGGCAACACGGATGGCGTTGGCGATGATGGTCAACGAGGGATTCACCGCGCTCGCCGAGACGAAGAAAGACGCATCCACAATGTAAAGATTGTCGAGGTCATGTGCCTTGCAGTGGACGTCAAGGACGGATGTGGCCGGATCGGTTCCCATCCGGCAGGTCCCGTTCTGATGACCGACACCCTCGATGGGAATTCGTTTCTTGAAGTAAGCATGCAACGGAACGGACGTGGTGGCGTGTCCCGCCTTCTTCAGTACGTCCACCCAGCGCTCTTTCAGGCGTTCGAAAGATTCGACATTATTCGGGGTATAGGAGAGTTGGATCCGGCCTGGCGCCGCATCCGAGACTGGACTCGACTCATTTAAAGAACCGGTATCTGTTGCCGGATGTGCGCCGAATATTCCAGGCTGCGAGTGGGCGACAGAGAGCGGCGTAGTGTTGTGAAGAGTAACGCGATTGTCCGGGTCCGGGAGATCCTCCGTCGTCAGCCACCATGGCACGGCGTGGTGTTTCAGCCCTTCGAGGACAAAGCCGGGAGTGAAAAAAGGCGCGTCACCCTTCATCATTTCGGAATGAAAACTGCCGACGGGCTGAACCTGGCCGAGCGGAAAAGGATACGCCGGGTCGGGGTCCTTCAGATAAAAATGGTTCGTGCCCCACGTCTTCGTGTAGCTGTCCTCATTGCGCTCCGTGGTGATGGCGAGCAAGGCGTCAGCCTGGTGATACATGAAGTTGCGGCCTACCTGATCGGATCTGTTGGCGAGCCCGCTGGGGTGCTTATCATTTGCCGAGGCCAGAAGAATCACGGCTGAGTTGACGGCCCCTGCGCACAAGGCAAATAAGCCAGCCGTGTATATCGCGGTATGGCGGCCATCGGACGCGGCGGGCTCGTTATCCGCGGTTCCGGAGTGCATCACTTCAACGCCGGTAATCGCCGTTCCCGCGCCATTCGTCAGCAGACGCGTGACGCGGGAATTCGTCATCAGCGTCACGTTCGGCAAATGCATGATCCGCCGGATGCAGTTGATGTCGGCATCCGACTTGGCGTGGACGAGGCAGGGGTAGCCGTCGCATGTGTCACAGCGAATGCACTTTGTGGCGAGGGAGTCGCCGTCGTCGCGCTTCAGTCCGAGAGGCATGGGGAAGGTTTCGATCCCCAGCCCGCGGACCGCATCTTCCACCTTTTGCATGTGAGCTTCGTTGGGGAGCGCAGGGAAAGGATACGTCTTCGAGTGGAAGGGTTCGGTCGGATCGAAAGAAGAACCGAAGCCGCCGGGAACTGAAGGCGCTGCGCCGAGGTCGCCATGAACCTGGAACAGTTCTTCGGCGCGGGTATACCAGGGCTCCATATCGGCGTAGGAAATGGGCCACTCCGGGGATATTCCGCCTTTGTGCCGAATAACGCCGAAGTCCTCGGCGCGCATGCGAAACATAGCAGCCCCGAAAACCTTGGTCTGTCCGCCGACACAGTAGGCCTGTTGCGGGTGCAGATCCTTTCCGTCTTTGTCCTGCCAGGTTTCCCTGGTGTGATAGCGGTTATTAAGAAAGACCGCTGAGGTATCCCAGTTGAGCTTCTCCTGAGGCAGGAATCCTCCCCGCTCCAGGATAAGAATTCTCTTGCCCGCCTCGGCCAGATGCAAAGCGAGCGTCCCGCCGCCCGCGCCGGTTCCGATCACAATCGCGTCGTACTCACAGGCCATGTCTCTAACATACGGCGCGGCTGGGGAGAACCTGCGAAGGTTCTGTGCTTTTAAGGACGTCACCGGTGACGATGCCGTGGATACTGGCAGATAAAAGGGCAGGGATACGCCGGGTCGGGATGTAATTTAGCGCAAAGGATTCGATCGGACCCGAAAACAAATCGATAGATTTCGGCGGACGCGAGCATACCCAGCGAAGGCGCGGTGAAATAGAGCCACCATGCTGTCCAGACGCCGGCGAATACGGCCGATCCTGTGGTGCGGGCCGGATTGATACTGAACCCCGACACCGGAGCGAAAAACAGGATGTAGAGTGTAATCAGAAACCCGACCAGATAGCTGGTGCAGCGCGCGAGCGAAGGTTTGTTCGATGTCCACAGAACCACTGCCATGAGAAGAAAGGACATGAACAACTCCGCCAGAAATGCCGCTGCCGTTCCATATCGACCCGGTACTGTGACAGCGTAATCGACGGCCGGCAGGGCGATACTGTTGCCGAGCAAGAGGGCGGAGACTCCGACGCCAAATATCCCGCCGCAAAACTGAAAGACGACGTAAAACACCGCATCCCAAACGTGGATCTTGCCGAGCCGTAGGTAAGTGATAGTGATCGCTGGGTTGAAATGAGCGCCCGAGCGTTTACCCGGCGGCGAATGAATGATCAGGACAGCTGTCAGGCCCATCGCCAAGCCCATCAGCAGCCGGCGGCCTGCCGGGCTCGGAAGTTCATGAGCCATATGTCCGGAAGGATCGAACAGGAGGACGGTGAAGATGCACGCCGAGAGCATGAAGGCGGCTAATTCAAGGCCTTCAAAAATATAGAGCGGCCAGTGCCGGTGGAACGCGTCGGCCGGGTGGACTTTCGGTGACAAAGCAGATCCTGCCGGCACAACGTGTTCAGTAACTACCGGACTGCTGCAGCATTCCACCGTCGATGAAATATGTGGCGCCGGTAACATACCCCGCCTCATCGGAGGCCAGATACAGCGCGAGACCCGCGACCTCCTCCGGTTTGCCCCAGCGGTTCAGCGGAATCTCCCCCATCAGGGCCTTCTCCATTTCCGGTTTGGCCTCCACGTCCGCGTCGATGGGTGTAAAGACGGCGCCCGGCCCGATATTATTTACTGTGATGTTGGCCTTCGCCAGTTCGACCGCGATGGTTCGGGTGAGCATGCGCAGGCCCCCTTTGCTGATGCAATAGGCCGCATTCGTTGGCATGGGTAAATCCTCATGGACGGAGGAAATATTGATCAGCCGGCCGCCCTTGCCCTGTTGAATCATTTGACGGGCGGCAGCCTGGGAGACCAGGAAAGGTCCAATGAGATTGACAGCCAGAATTTTCTGAAGTTCGTCGAGCGGATAATCGACAAACGCCATTTTCTTCTCAATACCGGCGTTGTTGACGACGATGTCGAGCTTGCCGAACTTCTGGATCGTAGTGTCAATGAGGCTTTTGACCTGATCCGGTTTCGACACATCGGCCGCTACGGCTAAACATCTCCCCCCGAAGCCGGCGATTTCACTTTCCACGGAGGACGGCGTTCCTGGACTGCCGACGTAGTCGATAACGACCGCGGCCCCTTCCCGGGCAAACCGTATCGCGATTGCTTTGCCTATACCGGTCGCGGCGCCGGTCACGATAGCTACCTTACCTTCTAATCGCATGGGAATATTTGTGCAGGTGTATGGCCGATTCCCGCTTCTTGGCATCGGTCACGCCGACCGTGATTTCTGTAGCTAACTGAAAACAATGGTGAGCCGGGCGGGGCTCGAACCCGCGACCACCGCATTAAAAGAAAAGTGTTCCCAAGGCGCACCAGCCAGCGCGGGTAGTGTGGGCCACTTTTACGGGCCGGGCGCAATACTGACAAGCGGATTGTAAACGGAACAGCTTCTTTCGCGACTTGTCCTCGGTTCACGGGATATGCGCAATCAGGAAACCACGCCTCACCGAACGGCCCGCTCTTACCAGAGTCCGATTACGATCAGTAAGGAATAAACGACTAACAGTGTCAGCGCCTGAATGCCGACGCGCGTCAAGGGCATTTGCAGTGACGCCGTTTTCTTTTGGCGTCTGAGTTCAAAAAGATAACCAGCCGCAGCCATCAGCAGCGCGGCCGTGATCCACGGACGTCTGTTATACGCGAAAAAGCCGCCCACGGCGAGCAGGACGACTTGACAAACCAATGCCGCGCGGCGTGAGCTGGTTTCCCTGACGCCTTTGCGGACAGCTATTCGCGCATCCAGGCGCGCGTGCACGACGAAAATCCCCGCGGCAGCCTGCAGCGCACAGAGAAGCCACAGAACCCAACACCAGCCGGGAATTGCTCCCTGAGCCGAGAGGCCGGCCGCGAGCGAAGTAGACGTCAATGCCACGGCACTAGCAACCTGAAACCATTCCGAACGCTGCCGGTTTCGCAGATTGACCATAACCGCCACCACCGTGAATGTCACTGCACCCAGCGAGAGCAGCATGAAGGACCGCCAGTTTCTCGTTCCGAGGAGTGCGAGTCCGCACAGCGAAAGCAGGATCGATTCGACGCCGACCCATCGCCTGGCCGCCTTGGTCTCGGGATGCTCCTGTTTCCATATCCAAAGCTGGCGAGCGAGGACCAACAACGGGTCTTTTATGGCGAACGCGCACACGATAGCGATCAGGATCACGCCCTCGACCCAGTACACGCGCTTCAGCACCGCGGCAGCGCAAAAGAAAGGAGCCAGCAACATGGCCGTTGCGCCATGTTCATGGGGGAAAAACGTTCGGCCTGCCTGCACTGGCGCCGATGCCGCAATTGTTACTTTTCTCACAGCGCGCGTACTAATCATTGTGCAACTGAGGATTCGTTCACGCCTGGTCAACTATGCAAGCAGCCATGCCGGGTTTGGCCCGCGGTTCTATCCCGCTGCCGCGTCGCTCGCCGCGGGTAGAAACTGTAATAGGTATGGTCAGTTTTTTGAGCGCACCCGTGCCAGATTCCGCGCAGGTGGTTTTGCCGTCGTGACAACGTTCGCCGGATGCTGCCTCACCAGCCACGTCAACCCGGAGGTTGCATGATTTCATTTGATTCGGCCCACAAGGCCGTTCATTATCCACCAGACCGCCGCTTTCGTATCTGGATTCGACCATCCATCCTGGCAGGGATTGCGATCGCGATTCTCACTGTGATCGCTGCGGCCTGGTTCGAGGTCGCCGTCGCCGGAGTGCCTCAACTCCCACCCGTTCCACAGATCGAGCCTAACGGCCTCACCTCGCCACACGGCTTTCCGGTCTGGGTGCGTTACTGCCACTTCTTCAATTTCTTTTTTGTGATGCTGCTGATTCGCAGCGGTCTTTCCATCCTGATGGATCATCCTCGTCTGTACTTCAACGATGGCTGTACGCCCGGGAGCGAATGGATTCGGTTTACGCCCCTGACGGTCCCGCGCGACCGCGTCTGGACTGCGAAAGATGATGCGCGTTACATTTCACCTCTGGTGGGCACGCCAGGCTACCGGCACACAATCGGTGTCGCGCGGATCTGGCACTTCATCAACGTTCACGGCTTCATCGTCACTGGTCTAATCTTTGTTGCCATGCTCTTTGGCAGCGTGCAGTGGCGCCGCATTGTGCCCGATTCTCCACTCGTTCTCCTCCAGGCATGGAACACGTGGGTTCATTACGCGACTCTTCATCTCCCACCCGAGCCCAACGGGTTCTACGGCTACAACGCACTTCAGCAAATTGCCTACTTCACTGTCGTTCTGGTCTTCGGTCCTCTGGCCATCCTCACAGGCATCGCCATGTCGCCGGCCGTTGTGAACCGCCTTCCCTGGTACGCGCGCATTTTTGGTGGCCGGCAATCCGCCCGGTCCATCCACTTCCTCACCATGCTCAGCTTTTTTGCATTCCTCGCCGTACACGTCACCCTGATCGTGATCACGGGATTCGCACGGAACATGAACCATATCGTGCTGGGTACCGACGATCAGATGCCCCTCGGAATGTACCTGGGCTTTGCAGGGATCGGCGTCGTCATTCTCTCCTGGATCGTGGCGCATGATATCTCCTGGCGCCATCCGCGCGGACTGCAGCACGCTCTCAAGTCTGTTACCTATCCCATGCAGCAGATTACTTTGAACGTCCTCGCGCCACGCCAGAAGTATCGAGAGCAGCAAATCTCGCCTTATTTCTGGCCCAACGGAAAAATGCCCGTCCGCGACGACTGGAAGCGCCTGGCGGAGGGTGCTTTCGAGGATTTCCGACTCAAAGTAGGCGGACTCGTTGAGAGGCCGGTCGAACTCTCCCTGACGGATCTTGAGCAGTTGGGTGAAATCGAAGAGATCACGATGCATCACTGCATCCAGGGATGGAGCGGCGTTGCCAAGTGGGGCGGCATTCCTTTGCAAAAGCTCGTCGAATTGGTGCGGCCCAAACCGCAAGTCCGGGTAGTCGCCTTTTTCTCCTTCGGTGAAGCTCTTTACGGCGGCCCCTATTACGACACTCAAAGCCTCGAGAATGTCCTGAAGCCGCAGTGCCTATTGGCGTCTCGCATGAACGGGCAGCCGCTTCAAGAGGCATATGGTGCGCCTCTGCGGCTCCGCGTCGAGAACCAACTCGGCTACAAGATGGTCAAATGGATCGAGCGCATCGAATTCATCGAATCGGAAAAACTGCTAGGCAAAGGAGAGGGCGGAGCAAACGAAGATGATGAATACTTCGACTTGCTGCCCAACATCTGATGCTGCCGCGTTTCCCGACTATTTTCGAGATGCTGGCCAACGCGTTTCGCATGCTGGCAATTGTCACTTACCGTTGGCCCGGCCACAACAAAACGCGAGCATTTCCTGAGCTTGCAGGCAACCTGATGAAGGAGTGCGCATCACGGCACCTATGATTGTCATGACCATTGGGCACTCAACCCGTTCATCAAACGAATTCATCCAACTTCTGAAAGCGCACCGGGTGCAGAGAC
>Ga0326727_10012393_pt1 | contig 19431 bp, 16 predicted proteins | sample MB2enrmetagenome_FD_207643 | JGI IMG/M metagenome (GOLD analysis project Ga0326727, IMG submission 207643) | Lab enriched peat soil microbial communities from McLean, Ithaca, NY, United States - MB29MY | ecosystem: Environmental > Terrestrial > Soil > Wetlands > Peat | place: USA: New York...
GCGCAACTTCATCCCCGCCGTCGAAAAAGGCATCATCGAGGCCGCCGCCAAAGGGTATCTGGCCGGTTACCCGGTGGTGGATTTCCGCGTGATCCTCTACGACGGCTCCTACCACGACGTCGATTCCTCGGAAATCGCCTTCAAGCTGGCGGGCTCCAAGGGCTTCAAGAAGTGCATGGAGCAGGCCAAGCCCTGCCTGCTGGAACCCATCATGAATGTGGAGATTACTGTCCCGGAAAATTATTCCGGAGATATTATGGGCAATCTGAATGGCCGGCGCGGCCGCATCCAGGGCATGGAGCCCAAAGGGGGCTCCACCGTGGTGAAAGCCCAGGTGCCCCTGGCGGAAATGCTCACCTACGCTTCCGACCTCACGTCCATGACCCAGGGCCGCGGGACCTACTCCATGGAAATGTCACACTACGACATTGTCCCGCAGATGATCGCGGATAAGATCGTCGCCGCCCACAAGCCCTCCGCCGAGGAAGAAGAGGAAGACTAACGCGCTGAAGGAGCCATGACGGGTGAGGGAGTTTTGTCGTTCAATGTGCGCCGGGTTGCCGGCCGGTGAAGAACTCCGGGAAGATCTTGCGGTAGATGGACATTCCCAGCGCGGAGTGCATGCCGAGTTCCTCCAGCGCGGCAATCTCTTCATCCGTGGTGATTCCGCCCGCCGCGGTAATGGGGAGTTGCGTAACCGCGCGCAGACTGCGAAACCATTCGATGTTCGTTCCTTGCAATCTTCCTTCCCCATCGATGTAAGTGCAGAGAAACCCGGAACAGTACGGCTCGAGTTGGGGCAGCGCCTGCGCACAGGTGAGCGGCAGCGTTTCCTTCCAACCGTGAATCGCCACGCGATCGCCGAAGGAATCCACTGCAATCAGGATTTTCTCTCGCGGCACGGCCTTGGCGAGGTCACGTAAGAAATCGTGATTGATGCCCTGCGAGGTGAAGGCGCTACTGCCCACAATGGCTTTTAGCGCGCCGTCGCCCACCACCGCTTGCGCCCGCGCCGTGCTGCGGATGCCACCCCCCACGCGGCAGGGCTTGCGGCGGCAAAGCTCGCGCACGATTTCCGCGTTGTTCTCCGCCTTGCCCATCGCCGCGTCCAAATCGATCACCTGGATTTCCGGATAAGCTGAAAACTTTTCGAGGACAGCAAGCGGCTCAGGCAGCTCGAGAAATTTCTCCTTGCCCTGGACGAGCTGAACAACCTTGCGATCCATCAAGTCGATGCAGGGGATGATCATAGAAAGACAGGAGTCAGGAGTTAGAAGTTAGGAATTAGAAGCTGGGAGTCAGGATGCAGGATTTGGGATTCAGGATTTAGGACCCAAGGATTTGCGACTCACTCACGCTTTCTAGCTTGAATCCTTAATCCGAACTCCTAAGTTCTAAACTAACTTCTGACTCCGGACTCCTAACTTCTTGCTCCTAACTCCTAAATTCTTACTGGTACGCCTTGCGTGCGCAGGTACTCTTTCAGGCTGCGGATGGTGTGCGTCTCATAATGAAAGATTGACGCAGCCAAGGCGGCGTCCGCACAACCTCGCTGGAAAACTTCCGCAATATGTGCCGGGCTCCCGGCGCCGCCCGAGGCGATGACCGGGATATGCAGGGCGCGCGCCACCAGGGCGGTCAACTCGCAATCGAAACCCGTTTGCGTACCGTCTGCGTCCATGGAAGTCAGCAGAATTTCGCCCGCGCCCAATTCCTCCACGCGCCGCGCCCACTCCAGCGCGTCGATGCCTGTGGGCTTGGTGCCAGCATGGGTCACGACTTCCCACCGGGGTGGTTCGTCGCCTTGTGAGGCGGGCGATGAATTTCGAATCCGGCGCGCATCAATGGCCACCACGATGGCCTGCCGCCCGTAATTCTCCGCGATCGTACTGACTACCTCCGGCGTTTCCACCGCCGCGGTGTTGACGCCCACTTTATCCGCTCCGGCGGAAAGCAACCGGTGGGCGTCATCGAGCACGCGAACCCCCCCGCCCACGGTGAGCGGTATAAACAGGCGGCGAGCCACCCGCCGGACGGTCTCCATCAGCGTGGTGCGGCCTTCGCGAGTGGCGGAAATATCGAGCATCACCAGTTCGTCGGCCCCTTCGCGGTTGTACATCTCCGCCAGGTCGCCCGGGTCGCCGGCATCGCGCAGGTTGACAAAGTGGATGCCCTTCACCACGCGGCCATCCTTGCAGTCGAGACACGGAATGATGCGTTTAGCGAACATAAATGAAAAGATTGTCCGTGGTCCGTGGTCAGTTGTCCGTCGCCACAGTACCGCTGAGGTTTTCGACCTGCAACGGACAACTGACAACGGACTACGGACAGCTTACACACTCAGAAAATTCTTCAAAACCTTCAACCCCACCTCTCCTGACTTTTCGGGGTGAAACTGGACCGCCCAGGTTTTGTTCATTTCGATTCCCGCCGCGAATGTTTGGCCATATTCGGTAAGGGCGCACGCTTCCGGCGTGACGGGCCCGTAATAAGAATGGCAGTAGTAAACAAAGCTGCCGTCGGCGACGCCGTGGAATAGTTGCGTATCGGGGCGGAGAACAAGCTGGCTCCAACCGATGTGGGGAACCTTAAAAATTCCCTGAAAGCGCGTCACGCAGCCTGGCAGCAGGCCCAGTCCGGCGACGCCGGGGGCTTCCTCGCTCGATTCATACAGCGCCTGCAAGCCCAGGCAGATTCCCAGAAAAGGTTTCCCCTGGGCGATGGCTTCTCGCAGCGGCGCCAGCATCGCGCGCTCCGCGAGCCCTTTCATCATGGCGCCGAAGTGGCCTTGTCCGGGGAAAATGATTTTGTCGGCATCCTTTAGCGCCGCGGGCTGGTCGACCCTTTCCGCCGACACTCCCAGGTACTCGATCGCTTTGAGCACCGAGCCCACGTTTCCGCCACCGTAATCGAGGACGGCTATCATAGGAGCCCTTTCGTGCTGGGAAGCTGCGATCGCAAGCGGCGGTCGCGCGAGCAGGCATAGCGCAGCGCTCGCGCCAACGCTTTGAACAAGGCTTCGATGGCGTGGTGGCTGGACCGTCCGTACGCGATCTTGAGGTGCACGTTGGCAGCGGCGGTGGTGGTGAAGCCATGAAAGAAATCTTCCAGTAATTCGGTTTGCAAATCGCCCACGTGCCGCACCTTCAGAGGAGCATTCAGCACCAGGTATGGCCTGCCGCTCAGGTCGATGGCTGCGATGGCCAGTGTCTCATCCATCGGCATGATGAAATAACCGGCGCGATTGATCCCCTTTTTTGAACCCAGCGCCTCGCGCAAAAGCTGGCCAAGGACGATGCCCACGTCTTCCACCGTGTGATGCTGATCCACGTCCAGGTCGCCGCGCGCCTCGAGTTCCAAATCGAAGCCGCCGTGCCGGGCGAAAAGCTCCAGCATGTGGTCCAGAAAGCGAATGCCCGTCGAGATTTTGTAAGTGCCGCGGCCGTCCAGATTCAGGCGCCCGCGGATATCGGTCTCGGCGGTTTGGCGATGTAATTTGGCGATGCGCGCTTTCATGCAAACCATCCTGTCGATGAGTAGGAGACCATGTTTTTCCAGGCCTGCGCGCCATTGCGAGTCTGGATGAAATCTTGCAGGCGCTGAAGTTCAACCATCAGGCGGCGCGTTTGCGCCTGCGAGCCAATCGTGAATCGCAGGTAACCCTTCAGGTGCGGGTCGTAACTCCAGTCGCGCACCAGGATTTTCTTGTCGCGCAGTTTTCGGGCGATTTCCGGGGCGTGCTCGCCCACCCGCGTCAGGACAAAATTCGCCGAGCTGGGGACGTAGGGAATGTCGTGGGCGTCGAGCCAGCGGCAGAAGCCCGCGCGATTCGTGCGGATGGTCTCCGCATACTTGCGCACCTGAGCGTCGTAGCGGATGGCGATGCAGGCGCACATCAAGGCAAGCGAGTTTACGGCAAAGGGATTCTGCCCGCGTTGCAGGGGATCGATGAGTTGAGGGTTGGCAAAGAGACAGCCCATGCGCAACGCCGCCAAGCCGAAGGCCTTGGAAAACGTGCGCGTCACGATCAGGTTCGGATATTTGCGAATCCACGGCAGGATGGTCTGGCCGGAGAAATCCTGATAAGCCTCGTCGACCAGCACCACCGCTTCCGGAGCAGCGAGCAGTATGGCCTTCAAAGCGGCCTTGGGAATTTGCGTTCCCGTGGGATTATTCGGATTGGCCAGCGCCACCCAGCGCACATTTTCCTTCTTCAATGTGGCGACGAATTCGTCCGTGGGCAAACGGAAGTGTTCATCGTAGCGAATGCGCAAAGTTTTCCCGCCCGCCACATTGTTGAAGAACTCGTACACAGGAAATGTGGGTGCAGGCACCAGCAGTGTGTCACCGGGATCGACGAAAGTGTCGCAGACCATCTTGAGCGCGTCGTCGGTGCCGTTGGCGAGCAGCATCTCCTCCGGCTTCACGCGAAAATAATCCGCGAGCGTGCGGCGCCCTTCGTCGTACTCGGGATAGCGCGTCATCATTTCCGGATTCAAGGCGCGCCGCAACGCGCGGATAACCTGAGGAGGACAGCCCACCGTGTTCTCATTGAAGTCGAGGCGCATCTTGCCGCCGCGGCCTTCCTGGGGAGGGCGGTACTTCTTCAAGGTCTCAATGGCCTGACGGGGTCGAATCATTTGCTAAGTCCTAAGGCGGTCCCGGACGCGCATTATGGATATTCAGCCACTAAGGGCAGTTGCCCGCAAAATTTCATAGTTGCCTGCCTCAACCTAACCAACAGATTACATTGCACTTAACTGCAAAAATGGCATCAGTGGAACACCATCTCCCTGTTTCCGGCACTTTGCCCCGACATTCCTCGTAGCGTCCGATTGCAAGCGGCCATTGGCGGACCGCATCCCACTCATTTCGCGAACAACCCTTCCTCAGTGTCGGGCGCCTTTCCCCGCAAAGCGCGTCTGCACGGAATACGCGTGCGCTTTCAGGCCCTCGGTGTTTGCCAGCGTAACCAGAGTCTTCTCCAGTCCCGCCAGGCCGCGCGGAGTGAGCCGTTGCACGGAAATGGCCTTCACAAAATCCGCCGCGCTCAGGCCGCCGCGCAAGCCCGCCGCGCCGCTGGTGGGAAGAATGTGATTCGTCCCCGAGGCGTAATCTCCCGCGGCGACAGGGCTGTATGCCCCGAGGAAAATCGACCCGGCGGATTGCACGCGCCCCAGCAGAGAGGTCGCCCCCTCGAAAAGGGTAAGGTGCTCAGGCGCCAATCGATTGACGAGTCCCGCCGCCTCGGCCATGTCGCGTGTGACGATGATGCGGCCCTGCGCGGCCAGCGACTGGCCCGCCAGCGGCAGCTCCAGTCGCGCCACGATTCCTCGCGCCGCCGCCTGCACCTGCAGCGCCAATTTCAGGGAAGTGGTGATGAAAATGGCGACGGCGTCGGGATCGTGCTCGGCTTGTGCAACCAGATCCGCCGCGATCCACTCGGCGTTGCCGCGTCCGCCCACCAGCACCAGTTCCGACGGTCCGGCGATGAAATCGATTCCGCACTCGCCCGCAACCATTTTTTTTGCGGCCGCAACGTAACGATTCCCCGGCCCCACGATCTTGTCCACACGCGGCACAGACTCGGTTCCGAAGGCGAACGCGGCGACGGCCTGTGCGCCGCCCAAGCGGTAGATCTTCGAAACGCCCAACAGGTCAGCGGCCACCAGAACCGCCGGCGCGGGCCGTGGAGAAGTCACGATCACTTCGCGGACGCCAGCCTCTTGTGCCGGGATGACGCTCATCAAAACGGTCGAAGGCAGCGGAAAGCGCCCGCCGGGAACGTAGCAAGCCACGCGCTCGAGCGGCCGGAGGATTTGCCCCACGCTCACGCCCGCGCGCGTTTGGCACGTCCACGGCCGTGGCAACTGCCGGCGCGCCGCCTTGCGAATGTTCGCCGCCGCCACTCCCACCGCCGCCACAAAATCGCGGGGAACCTCTCGATAGGCGCGCCGAATCTCCTCGCGGGATACGGTGAAGCCGGTCTTGCGGAGGTCGAGGCGGTCAAACTTCTTCGCGTAACGCAGCAGGGCGCGGTCGCCGTGGCGGCGGATGTCCTCCAGGATGGGGCGCACCACCGCCTCCGCCTCCGTCAACGTCGTGGCGCGGGCGCGAAGCAGCTTATCGAGAGCTTTGGCGTCACTGCTGCGAATAATGTCTAACATCAATAGAAGCTCTCAGCTTTCAGCGTTCAGCTTTCAGCAAAAGCAGGTTGTTCCGCTGCATTCGGCTGATAGCTGATAGCTGACCGCTGATAGCTGGTTCCTGTTTTTCAAACTACGATTTTATTCAACGGATATTCCACAATGCCCTGGGCGTTCGCGGCCTTGAGGCGCGGAATGATTTCGCGCACGGTTTTTTCTTCGATGACGGTGTTGACCGCCACCCAATCGGAATCGCTCAGGGCGGAAATCGTGGGCCGCTTCAAAGCGGGCAGAACCGACAGCACTTTTTCCAGGTCGTCGCGGCGGACGTTGAGCATCAGGCCCACCTTGCCGGCGGCTTCGATGGCCCCTTGCAGAAGCATGATGAGCGTCTCGATCTTCTGGCGTTTCCAGGGATCCTCCCACGCGCCAGGATGCGCGATAAACTTGGTGTTCGATTCCAGCACCGTTTCGACGATGCGCAGCCCGTTGGCCCGCAGCGAGGAGCCGGTTTCAGTTACTTCTACGATGGCGTCGGCCAGCACCGGCGGCTTTACTTCCGTGGCGCCCCAGGAGAATTCCACTTTGGCTTTTACCCCGTTCCGCTCCAAGTATCGCCGGGTGACCCCCACCAGTTCTGTGGCGATGATTTTTCCTTGCAGGTCTTTGACGCTCTGGAAAGGGGACTTTTCCGGGACGGCAAGCACCCAGCGCACTTTGCCGAAGGTTTGCTTGGCGTAAACCAGGTCCGCCACCTCGATGACGATGGCATCGTTTTCCAGAATCCAATCCTTGCCGGTCAATCCCGCGTCCAGGATGCCGTCCTCAACGTAGCGCGCCATTTCCTGCGCGCGGATCAGCATGCACTCGATTTCCTCATCATCAATGGAGGGAAAATACGAGCGCGTGTTGACACTGATTTCATAGCCCGCCCGGCGAAAAAGTTGCAGCGAGGCTTCTTGCAGGCTTCCCTTGGGCAAACCCAACTTCAACAGACTCATGTCTGGCTCTCCGGGTTCTTCTCGCCATAGACGCTGGCGGGATTGAATTCACGCTCCAGGATGATTTCCTCACCCTTGGGAGTCAGCTTGCGGAAGAAGCATGAGCGGTAGCCCATGTGGCAGCAACCCGGGCCGGTCAGATCGGCTTGGATCAGCAACGCATCCTGGTCGCAATCCACGCGAATTTCCTTCGCCAGTAACCGGTGCCCGGAAGTCTCACCCTTGGTCCACAGTTTCTTACGCGAGCGGCTGTAAAACGTGACGAACCCGGAATCGAGGGTTTGGCGGTAGGCCTCCGCATTCATGTACCCGAGCATTAAGACTTTTCCCTTGTGACGGTCTTGAATGATGGCGGGGATCAGACCCTCGGCATCATACTTGAGTTCCAACATGCACAGCCCCCTCAGTGAAAATGAAAAAGCCCGCTGATTACTTGTGTCAGCGGGCCGCTTTGCCGATCTCTCAATCTGGTTTAAGCATTCGCCCACCGACACGCCACCCCGAAGCTCAAATGACGATGGTGGTGGTGTGCCAGCGCGCGCAACATAAGTTTAAAGACTACCTTGCCACCGCCAAGCCTGTCAACACGGAATTTGCTGCCAGCGGCCTCTGAAACAGCAGCAACTCAGCCCCGCTGCATGGACGGCGAGCGCGATACTTGCAACCTTCGCCGAGGGGAGAAGGTGGACCGCGACAGGCGTACTCATCAGCCGTCGCGGGCCGGGTGAGAGGTTACTTCCGCCCACTCGATATGTGATGAAGAAAACGGCTTGGCGTGTCTGGTCATCCACCGTCCGAGCCGGTGCCGACACCTGGAGGGGACACTGGCCCTTGCGAATCACATCTTCCATGGTGGAGGCGATAGGGCGAGCCGCTGGATCTCCCGTTCGGCGCGCTCGATCGCTCGGATCACCTCGCCGGCGTTGGCGGGCCGCAGGTCCCGGTCTTTTTCCAGGCAGCGCATCACCAGGTTGGCCAGCGAATCGGGAATCGCCAGATCCGGACGCACAGTGCGGATCGGTTTCGGCTGCTGCGTGAGGATCATATACGCAACTGCGGTGAGGTTTTCCCCGGGGAAGGGCTTCTCACCCGTTAGCATTAGGTACAAGATGGTGCCGAGGGAGAAGAGGTCGGAACGGCCATCCAAATCAGAAAGGTGTTCCCCCCTCATTTGCTCGGGGGACCCATAGGGGCGCGGCGGGCACGCGCCAGGTTTCTTCGGGGATTCGGCTTGGATGGCCGCGTAAACATAGCTCGTTCCGAACTCCAACAGCTTCACCTTCTCGCCTTCGGGGTCCTCGAGAAGCCAGACGGTGAGCGGACATACCTCGCCATGGACCACACCCAAGGCGTGAGCTGCCCCGAGCCCGGCGGCCACCTGCCGGGCAATGGCACAGGCGCGTAGAGGCACGAGCCGGCCCTCCTGTTTCATGACCTGTTCCAGAGACCGGCCTTTTTCCAGATATTCCCTCACCATGTAAAGGCGGCCGTCCTCCGCTTCATCCACCTCCACGGCGCACACCACGTTGGGGTGCTGAAGCTTCAGGTATTCCCGCGCGGACTGCTGGAAGATTTCCCTGATCCTAGCCGATTGCGCGGAGTCATCAAGCGGCCCGGCAGTCGCGATCTCGATCACACGCAAAATTTCCGGCTGGAGTCGGAGAGCTTTGTAGCAGATCCCCAAGTCGCCCACGCACAGCCAATGAAGAATGCGGTATTTGCCCCGGATGATTTGGCCCTCCGCCCAAGGACCGATTTTCGCCCGTGGCGTCCCACTGCCCGGGCCGGCGATGGAAACTTTCGAATCCTTCCGCGGGCTCGAAGCCGGAGTGACAAGCGCCGGTGAGGGGTGCAGCGCGGCCGGTCGCTGGATTTCCGCTTCCACCTGCGTGATTTCGTTGATTACTTCCTGCGCATTGGCCGGACGCCGACTGGGGTCTCGTTCGAGCAGGCGCATAACTAAGGACTCTAAGTTCTTTGGCACCTTTAGTTCCGTGTGGGCCACGGCGATGGGTAAGGGCGGCCGAGTCCAAGTCGCGAGCGCTTTCAAATATTCGACATAGCTGACTTCCCGGGAAGGCTGGCTGCGGCTGCCGGTCAACATCTCGTACAGAACCGTGCCGAGGGTGTAGAGGTCGGCCCGCGCGTCGCACTTCTTGTCCGGGGCCTGGTAACCTAGATAGTCAATAGCCTTAAACGGTATGCATTCAACGTCAAGATTGAGGATGTACCAGGCATCATAAAGTTTTGGAAGTCCCAGGGGCAGCACCTTGATCCTTTCGGCGCCCGGGCTGCCCGCAACGAGGATGTTTTTCGGGACGGCCCCGCCATGGATCATCCCCCCGGCATGGAGTGCACCCAATCCGCAAGCGATTTGCCGGGCGAGGGCACAGGCGCGCAGGGGGGGGAGCGGCGCCTCCTGTCGGATGACTTCCGCCAACCTTCGACCTTCTTCGAGATCCAAGACAAAGAAGAGGCGCCCGTCGTCCATCTGTGCAAGGCTCCCAATTTCGAGCAGATTTTCGTTCCGGTGACTGGTCCATTCAATAAGAGCCTGTACGAAAACCTCAAAACCTCTGGTCATCCCTGCATCTTGGGGAACCAGCGTAAGATCCATATTGGGAGTCACCAGGTCGCGCTCTCTTCCCGAGTCGAGCTCCAGGGCCTTGAACACGAGGCAAGAATCATTTTCGTCCACGAGGGCGAGAACGCGGTATTCCCCGCTGGTCACACGGAGGGAACCATCGGCTTCCCTCATTGAGCAAACGCTCTTGGCCTTAATCAGGTCGCCTGCAGTCCATCGGATCAGCCATAACAGACTTGCTCCGTCCTGGGTGCACTTATAAAGATCGGCGGGATAAACTCCGTGGCATTTCGGACAGGTTTTCTTCAGGGACACGCGGGTCTTTAAGAACTTCAGGGCAGGGTGTAGGTCTTCCGGTGGCGCGGTTGATTCCCCGGCCTCGATCAGAGGCGTGGCATCGTGTGGACAGACAACCAAATGGCTCGGATAGGCGATATGGCAGGTTGGACAAGCTTTCATGTTCCAGCCTCACGAAATTGACACACGCACGATAACACAATTCGGCGCGAACCATGCGGTAAGGATGTTTTCCTTGAGGAGCACCAGATCAGGAGCAGGTAGCCACACCGAATTTCCTGACTGTGGGCTCTTCCTTTCCCACGCACGGCCGTCTGGGTACCGTCCCCGGGGTTTCGTTAGATAGCCATGAGGGTATTTAACTCCGCAAAGGCCCACGGTCAGAAAAGCGCTGACCGTGGCTACGTCCTCCTCCTTCCCCGCACAACCGGCTGGGAAATGTCCCCGGGGTTTCGCCAAACCGCAATCAGGGTATTTAACCTGGGAAAGGCCCACGGTCAGAAAAGCGCTGACCGTGGCTACGTCCTCGACTCATTCGACGGGCGGGCTCGTCGCATTCGCCTCCCGCCACAACTGCTTTCGGATGACGCCCGTCTGGTCCGTGAAGTAATACGGATCTTTGGCCGACCGGATGGGGTCGGCGTGCACCGTATAGCTTTGAACCATCCCCTGGCTGTCCACGGGTCCGGCGACATAATAGAATCGGTACCCCAAAAACGACCCCGAGGCCAATCTCGGTTCAATGATGCATGCCGCCTGATCGCCCTCCTCGGGTGAAATACATCCGCCGAGGTATGAGAGTTTGAGAGGAAAGCCATGGCCGTATTTGGAGGAGTAGCTTATCGCCCCCGTATTGATGGTTTGCAGACAACCTACAGCCGACACGCCACCTCCTAGTGAAGGTCTGGGCAGGAGCCAAAAAATGACGACAAGGGACCAAATTCCGGCTCCCACGGCTCCCAGGACCATGCCGGGCTTGGCCCGATCATCGCCGAATATTCTCCCCTCGATAAGCCGAATGGCCTGATTCGCGCGGCGGCCAAGAACCAGCGCCAGCACACCTGCAGAGATCGCGGTGGCAAAGAGGGCGGCAAATACATCCTCAGGTAAGTCGGCATCAAAGTAGGCAAATGTAACCGGCAGGTTGGCAAAGAAGCGGGAAAAGGCGTAGGCGACCGGCAGGGTGGCAAATGAGACTATGCCAAGGACCAAGCAGGCCCTCGCGTCGCGGTTTTGACGGGAACGGTCCTCGGAGGCTTCCGGCGATGTACCGCCGCTCGCAGGGGGGAGGAAATTGGAAGATGGCGTCATGTCGTTCTTGACGGCGGCGCCGCAGAAATTGCACCGCGCTTCCGTCCCGGCCACGTGTTTGCCACAACTCGGACAAACCATGTGACTTCCGGATTCACCATTCCCGCTTGGGCACGAGGATACATCCCGCCAAATTGTTTAGCAAGGCAGCGCGACCTGTTCTAGCGGGTAGCCCGGAGGTTGGGGTAGCGCAGCGCGGCGGAGAGGCAACTAACGCGTCTCGTAGGGGCTGGGCTTGCCCTGCCCTCGATTCACACCACGGACAAACGACAAGGGCAGGGCAAGCCCAGCCCCTACGAGACGCGCAAATTGTTTGCCAAAAAAACAAGAATCTACGGAATTGCGATGCAGAGGTACGCTTTGTCTGCGGTCCGGCCGTCTAACCGAGGCTCGCCAGCCGATTCAGTCCGTCCAGGTAGGCTTTGGCGCTGGCTTCAATCACGTCCGTGGAAGCGCCCCGCCCCACCACCCGCCGCTCCCCTTTTTCAAGCTGCACGGTGACTTCGCCCATGGCTCCCGTGCCACCCGTGACGGCATGAATGTCGTAACGCACCAGGTGGGCGGAGTCTCCGGCCAGCGCCGTGATGGCCTTATAGACGGCGTCCACGGGACCGTTGCCGATGGCGGCCCCTTCCCGCACCTCCCCCTGGACGCGCAAGCGCAGCGTGGCGGTGGGGATGGCCGACGTGCCGCTGGAAACCTGCAAGTATTCGAGTTGCCAGACTTCCGGCACTGGGTGCGATTCATCGCGCACGATGGCCACCAGGTCATCGTCGAAAACCTCCAGTTTCTTGTCCGCCACGGCCAGAAAGCGCTGATAGATGACGTCCAGATCCTCTTTGCAAAGCTTGTGTCCCAGCTTTTCCAGGCGCGCGCGCAACCCGGCGCGGCCGGTGCGCGCCGTCAAAACCACGTGGCTCTGCGCCAGGCCCACGTCTTCCGGGCGCATGATCTCGTACGTCTCCCGGTTTTTCAGAAATCCATCCACGTGGATTCCCGAGCTGTGCGAGAACGCATTTCCGCCCACCACGGCTTTATTGGGCGGAACCACGGTGCCCAGCAGATCGGAGACGAGGCGGCTGGTGCGGTACAGCTCGCGGGTGTCGATGCCCGTGGACACGCCAAAGAAGTCGGCTCGCGTGCGGAGGGCCATGACGATCTCTTCCAGCGCGGCGTTGCCCGCCCGCTCTCCCACTCCGTTGATCGTGCCCTCCACCTGGCGGGCGCCGTTGGCAATGCCCGCCAGCGAATTGGCCACCGCCATGCCCAGGTCGTCATGGCAGTGCACGCTGATGGTGGCGCGCTGGATGTTGGGAACGTTTTCGGCGATGCCCCAAATCAGCGCCCCGTATTGCTCCGGCACCGCGTAGCCGGTGGTATCGGGAATGTTGACGACGGTGGCGCCGGCATCAATGGCGGCCTCGAGGATTTCATAGAGGTAGGCGGGCTCGGCGCGGCCGGAGTCTTCGGCGTAAAACTCCACATCATCAACGTGGCTGCGAGCTCGCTTGACCGCGTGCACCGCCATCTGCATCATCTTGGATTTCTTTTCACCGAGCGTCTTGCCGTATTTCTCGTCGCGGAATTTTCCCATGATGTGAATATCCGAAACGCCGATACCGGTATGAATGCGCGGCCTCCTGGCCCTCGCCAGCGCCTTGCCGCAGGCCTCAATGTCCTCGGGCACGGCACGCGACAAACCGCAAATGACCGGGCCCTCAATCTCCTGCGCGATCCGCTTGACGGCTTCGAAGTCCTCCGGCGACGAAGCGGGATATCCCGCCTCGATGACGTCGACTTTCAGGCGGGCTAACTGCTGTGCCAGCGTAAGCTTGTCGGGGCTACTGAGCCTCGACCCGGCCGCTTGTTCGCCATCCCGCAGAGTCGTGTCAAAGATCGCAACTTTCTGTCCTTTGCTCATACCCGTCATCCCCATCGTAAGGATCTCGCATATATTCTCAAGATTCAGGTCGGATCAGTAACGAGCCATTACCAATCAATTCGTTCGAGGCCCCTCACCCCATCAAAATGCCGGTCGCGGCTTATCAGGGGCTGGGAATGCTGGCGGCAAAGTGCGGCGATCCAGAGGTCGTTAGCGGGAATCGGCTTGCCTGATCTTTTCAACTCCAGGCCAATGGTGGCGTAGTGAGAGGTGGTCTCCTCGTCGATTTCAAGTACCGTCACGGTCTCCATCCACTCACGAAGCCAGCTTTCGTAATCTGTTCGAAACCGCGACTGCGCTATCCCCAGCCGATACTCGCCGAGCACAATCACGGGAACGGCCAAGCTCTCGGCCGCGGCAATCACCTCGAGCGCGGCGGGTTCACGGTCGGCAGCCGCTGATAAGGCGTTCGTATCAAGGATCAACGCCACATCTCCGCATCGATTTTCTCCGAGGTTTGTTCGATCAATTGATTGATGCGCTCCGTCTCCCGGTGCAGATGTTTCAGTTTGCCCATGTGCTTCACCCAGGGCCTCTCAGGAGGGGTGGAATTTACCGCCAGCTTTTCCCGTACCGCTTGCGTCACAAATTCACGGAGTGGAACCCCGCGCGCGGCAGCCGCAGACTTCGCCCGGCGAAAAACGGCATCCGGAATTTCCAGCGTGGTTTTCATGAACAGAGTCTCCCATATTTACGGGACATGTGTCAAACCGGATTTGGGAGCAGACGGGCTGGCGCGGGGATCGCCGCGGTGACCCGCGCGCACGACGCAGGGTTGGTCCGCCGCGGGTAAGAGTGCAGATGCCCCCTGCGGAGAGGCGCGACGGCACCACCCCCTGTGGATTCCTTGGTGACCGGCCGTGCTCTTTACCCGCGATTCACGGCGGCATGGCCCAGGAACTCCGCGGCGCCGCCCAATTCCTCCTCGATGCGGAGCAACTGGTTGTACTTGGCGATGCGGTCGCTGCGGCTGGCGGAACCGGTCTTGATTTGGCCCGTGCCCATGCCGACGGTGAAGTCCGCGATGAAGGCGTCCTCGGTTTCGCCCGAGCGGTGCGACACGACGGACGTGTATCCGTGGCGGCGGCCGAGTTCGATGGCGCGAATAGTTTCCGTGACCGTGCCAATCTGATTCAGCTTGATCAAAATCGAATTGGCCACGCCCTCTTCAATCCCGCGCGCCAGGCGTTCCGTGTTGGTCACAAAGATGTCGTCACCGACGAGTTGAATCTTGCTGCCCAACTCCTTGGTGAGAAGCGCCCAGCCTTCCCAATCGTCCTGGGCGAGGCCGTCCTCAAGGCTGACGATGGGATACTGGCGAACCCAGTCGGCATAAAGCTTTACCATGTCCTCGGATGACTTCTGCGATTTATCGGACTTGAAGAAGACGTACTTCCCGTCCTGGTACATCTCGCTGGAAGCGGGATCGAGGGCGATCGAGATGTCGTGGCCGGGGGAATAGCCGGCCTTGGTAATGGCTTCCAGCAGCACTTCAACGGCTTCAACGTTCGACTTCAGGCTGGGAGCAAAGCCGCCTTCGTCGCCGACGGAGGTGTTGTAGCCGCGGTCTTTCAGAACTTTCTTGAGCGTGTGGAACGTTTCCGCCGCCATGCGCAGCGCCTGCGCAAAGCTCTCTGCGCCCACCGGCATGATCATGAATTCCTGAAAGTCCACAGTGTTGTCAGCATGCACGCCGCCATTCAACACGTTCATCATGGGGACGGGCAGAATGCGCGCTTGCAGTCCGCCCAAATAACGGTAGAGCGGGACGCGCGCCGACTGCGCCGAGGCCCGGCAAGCCGCCATGGAAACCGCCAGGATGGCGTTGGCGCCGAGCTTGCCCTTGTTGGGCGTGCCGTCGAGAGCAATCATGCGCTCGTCGATTTCCGTCTGATTGCTGGCGTCGTGTCCGCCCAGAGCAGCAGCGATCGCGGAGTTGATGTTGTCCACGGCTTGCAAGACGCCCTTGCCCAAATAGCGGCGCTTGTCGCCGTCGCGTAATTCCACCGCCTCGTGCTCGCCCGTCGAGGCGCCGGAGGGAACCGCCGCGCGGCCAAAGGATCCGTCACGCAAAAGCACGTCCGCTTCCACGGTGGGATTGCCGCGGGAATCCAGAATTTCTCTTCCTTGAATGAGATCAATTTGTGCCATAAGAATAATTCCTCGATTCGAATTTGAAACGCGGCATTGTAACACACCGCGGCATCGAAATAACCTGCCAATCCGCAAAGGGGCAATCTGTCTGATGGGGGTCATCCCACTTTTGAGCCGCCCGGCTCGCCAAAGGTTGAATTTTGAAAATGCCTCGGATGTGTTCATAATGTGGTGAGCGCGGCAGAGGGGTTTGATTTTTGGCGCGGGCATAGGGGATTGGGCTGAGGCGCCGGCCCGCATCATTTGGAGAAAAGCTGCGCTTTGACGTCCGGCTTTTGCGCACTTTCCGGGGAGGAATTAAATGAAAAACCTTTGCAAAATAATTCTGGGGGCAGTGGTGGTTGTCGTGGCACTGGCGGTGCTCGCCATCCTTGGGGTTATGTATGCCCGGCGGATTAAGCCCAGCACCGTGCTGGTGGTGCGAATCGAAGGCGAGATACCCGAGCAGACGCCGCAAAACTCCCTTCAAGATTTTTTCAACGGCCCGTCTACGACGGTCACGGACATCACCGAAGGGATCGAGCGGGCGCGCACCGACCCGCGCATCACGGGGCTGGAAGTCCGCCTGGGCGAGACCGACATGAGCATGGGTAAGATTCAGGAGATCCGCGACCGCATCACCGCCTTCAGCCTCGCCCGCAAATTCAGCGTCGGCTACCTGGAATTCGCGACGAACCAATCTTATTACCTCGGCTCGTCCTGCCAGACCCTCGTCATGCTTCCCAAGTCGGAGTTCCACCTGCGCGGCATGATGGCTTCCACCACGTTCCTGCGCGGCACGTTCGACAAGCTCGGGATTTATCCGGACTTCCTCCACATCGGCGAGTACAAGAACGCCACAAATGTTTACACCGAGAAGAAGTTCACGGCGGCGCACCGCGAGGCGACGAAAGACCTGGTGGACGACTGGTACGCTCAGTTCGTGCACGGTATCGCGGCATCGCGCAACCTGAAGCCGGAAGAAGTGGAGAAGATTATCGCCGCGGGGCCATACAATTCGGATGCCGCCCCGGCCGCGGGCCTGGTGGATCGTATGGCGTACGGGGACGACGTTCGAGATATCGTTGACCAGAAGAACCATGGGTATGATCGGCGCATCAGCCTGCACCGCTACCTCGAGCAGTCGGAGAAATTTTCGGCCAACAAAATCGCCGTAATTTATGCGGTGGGGGAAATTGTGCCTGGCCGCAGCTCCGCTTCCCCATTCGGAGACGAAATGATGGGATCGGATACAATCGCCCAGCAGTTTCGCCGCGCCCGCGATGACGATTTTGTAAAAGCGGTGGTGGTGCGTGTCGATTCGCCCGGCGGCGTCGCTTTCTCTTCCGAAGTGATCCGGCATGAGTTGGAGTTGACGAAGGCGGTCAAGCCCGTGGTGGTTTCCATGTCGGATGTCGCCGCCTCGGGGGGATACTGGCTGGCCATGTCGGCCAACCGGATCGTCGCGGAACCAGGCACCATCACCGGGTCCATCGGAGTGCTGATGGGCAAATTCAACCTTCAGGGACTCTATGAAAAACTCGGCTTGAGCACGGACTTCATTGCCACCACGGAAAACTCCACGCTGGATTATTCCCTCCAGAGTTTCACCCCCGCGCAGCGGGAGATCGTGCTGAGGAATATGCGCGAGACTTACCATGATTTTCTTCAGGGTGTGGCGGCGGGGCGCCACATGAAGGTGGAGGACGTGGATAAAATCGCACAAGGCCGCGTGTGGACGGGCGAGCGCGCCCGGCGGCTCGGCCTGGTGGATGAATTGGGAGGATTGCACGCGGCCATCGCCCGCGCTCGCGAATTGGCCAGGATTCCCCCGGATGAAAAGGTAAGCCTGCTGCCTCTGCCACCCCATCGCTCATTCTTCGAGCGCCTGTTGGAAACTTCCGAGGATGAGAGTGCGTTCGCCCCCACCGCCTCCCTGCAAGCATGGCTGGGTAAATTGCAGTCGCTGACGAGCTACTCCGTGTGGACGATTCTGCCGGGAGTGCCGCGGGTACAGTAGGCAGTAGGCGGTGGGCAGTAGGCAGTTGGCACTATTTGAGGGGGAGCTTAGGTTGAGTCGGAGGCCGCGCGAGTCATTCCAATGGGGCGAGTATCGACTGCTTAGCGGCTACTGCTTTCTGTCGACTGCCCACTGCCTACTGCCTACTGATTTACTCCGGCTCTTCGAACATCCTCTGCTCGGGGACCACGACCACGATCCCGGTTTCGGTGACGTGATACTTTTTGCGGTCTTCTTCCAGGTTATATCCAATCTCGGAATGTTCAGGGATATGGATATGGCGGTCGATGATGGCGCGGCGGATGCGTGAGTAACGGCCGATGTTAACGTGGGAAAACAGGATGGAGTTTTCCACTTCCGTGTAGCTGTTCACGCGCACGTCGGGGGAGACGACGGAACCGGTGACGCGTCCGCCGGAGATGATGGAACCCATTGAGACGATGGAATCCACGGCGATTCCCATGCGCCGGCCCTCCTGCGCAAAAACGAATTTCGCCGGAGGATACTGCCGCTGGTAACCGCGGATGGGCCACACGGAGTCGTAAAGGTTGAATACCGGCGAAACGGAGACCAGGTCCATGTTGGCTTCGTAGTAGGCTTCGATGGTTCCGATGTCCCGCCAGTAAAGCGCTTCCTTTTTGTTTTCGTCGATAAAATTGTAGGAGTAGACGCACCCCTTCTCGATCAACTTGGGGATCACATTCCTGCCAAAGTCATGCTTTGACTCAGGATCATCGGCGTCCGCCAGCAGGGTTTCCATCAACAGGTCGCGGTTGAAGCAATAGATGCCCATGGAAACGTGGCTCTTGGCGGGGTCGTGCGCGGCAGCCTTGGGATCCGCAGGCTTTTCCTGCCAACCGGTGATGCGCCCCGCGGAATCAATCTCGCACACCCCAAACCGGGAGGCCTCCGAGCGGTTGAATTCAATGGTGCCCACGGTCACGCCCGCGCCCGCGTCCACATGCTGCTTGAGCAAACGTTGGTAATTCATCTTGTAGACGTGGTCGCCGGCAAGGATCAGGACGTACTTGCAGGGCTCGCTGCCGATCGAATAAAGGTTCTGATAGATGGCGTCGGCGGTTCCCTGATACCAGTGGTCTCCCACCCGCTTCATGGGCGGCAGTACGGTTATGAACTCCCCGAGCTCGTGCCCGAGGATGCTCCACCCCTCGCGAAGATGGCGGTTCAGGGAGAGCGCTTTGTACTGAGTTAGAACATAGATGTGACGCAGGTCAGAATTAATGCAATTGGAAAGCGTGAGGTCGATAATACGATAAATTCCGCCGAAGGGTACCGCGGGTTTTGCCCGGTCGCGCGTCAGCGGGTGCAGGCGTTCACCTTCGCCTCCGGCCAGTAAACAAACCAGTGTGTCGCGCACCAAGATGGCAGGAACCTCCCCCTTGAGTTTTCAAACGCTGGTCTGTCGCGGCGAGGATCGAATAGCCCGTCGCGTCGGGCACGGCATTTTGACAAATCATTATACCAGAGCCGGCGCAAGGGCCAACCGTTCTCTGCCGGGGCCTTCGAGGGGTCAATGAAAGACGGGGCTGGGCGGCCTTCCCCGGTTCACCCCATGCGGCGCCGGTGTGCTATATTCGCTTTCCGGGAGGGCGCCACGACCATGCGTCGCAAGAATCACTGCCAACTCGCCTCGTATGCCATGCGGGTGGAAACATCGCAAGGCCGGCGCTACCCTGAGCCTGCACACCCCTACCGCAACGATTACGAACGCGATCGCGATCGCATTATCCACTCGCGCGCTTTCCGCCGCCTGGAGGACAAGACGCAGGTTTTCACCCGGCGATATTCCGATCACTTCCGCAACCGCCTGACGCACACGCTGGAAGTGGCGCAGATCAGCCGCACGGTGGCGAAGGCGCTGGGTCTGAATGCTGACTTGGTGGAGGCGTTGGCGCTGGTGCATGACGTGGGGCACCCGCCGGGCGGCCACTCCGGGGAGTCCGAACTCGACAGGTTGATGCGGCGGCATCACGACG
>Ga0326727_10012395_pt1 | contig 19430 bp, 15 predicted proteins | sample MB2enrmetagenome_FD_207643 | JGI IMG/M metagenome (GOLD analysis project Ga0326727, IMG submission 207643) | Lab enriched peat soil microbial communities from McLean, Ithaca, NY, United States - MB29MY | ecosystem: Environmental > Terrestrial > Soil > Wetlands > Peat | place: USA: New York...
TTCAGCCATAAAACAGAGCAGAGGCGCCAGAACACCTTCAGCTTAACCCCATTCTGACCTGCTGAATCAAAGGCGTACCGAGGATGTCAACAGAGCCACACAGGATCTAAAGCGTGGCTGGTCGTGTAGCGGCCGACGATGGCAGGCTTTCCGTCCTTCCACTCGAAGGTGCTCACCTTGTAATGCTGCGGGCACCAGACGCATTGGCCATCTCCGTCAGCGTCCCATACCTGCAATTGCCCGTTCCGAAGCACCTCGACGCGCCCCTGCGTTGTCTCCTTCTTCCAGGCGGCCACATAGCGATGGTCACGTTCGGTCAGCAGCACGAAGATGGTTCCGGAGCCGTCGCCGATACTCCTGAAGGCGGCAAGGAAGGCCTTCTTCTTGTTCACCCACTCGAACTCCGAAGCCTTGAACAGCGTGTAGTTGTCGCCGGCCCCATCCTGCAAAAACAGATTCGCGAGGCTGAAGTCCGCCGTGCGACTGCCGTTCTTCACAACCGCCAGGTGCGGACTTGGCTCAATGGGGTTGTTTGTCTCATAGATGACCACCTCTTCGCCGTCATCCGCCATCTTGGTTGGCTGCGCCAGACGAATCATGGCGTTCTTCGGCAGAACCGATTGCAGCTCTTTCGAGACTTGAAGGGGGCTGCCCGGCGTAACCACGACGCCCATGGGCGTCATGACGGCCTGCTGCGCCCAACCCGGACAGACGGCGGCCAGGAGCACCGGGATGAAACAGAGACGCTTCATACAGAGATTGTATGCGGAAGAGTTGCAGTCTTGCCGAAGTCACCGTATCGGTCCTGGCGTGAGGAACTGGGTTGCTGCCATTATTCTACGGATCGAAGGAGAGATTGGACTACGCCGGTCTAGGTCCGGGCTCCGGCCGCTGCGGGCGGCCTTAATCCCTTGAACAGAAGCCAGAAACTGAGTGCTATATCGAAGAGACCCATCGGCGAATCGAACCACGCCAGGCCAACGATCTTGTCGAAGTCGGGGAAAATGTAGAAAACGAAAGTACACACCACTGCAAAAGCGGACGAGACCACGCCGAAAGCAGCCAACGCTCGAGGGATATAACGGGACTTGAACCACAGGCAGGCAAAGGCTGTAGATGCCAATCCCCAAAACAGCAAGCCAACGTAATAATAGTCAAAGCCGGTGTGGAGATAGAAACTCGCCAGGGCCTGCAATCGCTCAGGTTCAAACGCCTGCAAGGAATCGGCGCCACGAAGAAGCCGAAGAGCGTCAAAGCAATTGAGTGTAATTCCCAGCCACATGAAGACCCAAACGAGCCACCAGAGGGCCGCAAGCAAAGCAAGGCCACGGCTGACCGGCCTGAGAACCACGTACAGTGCAGCGATAAGCACGACAAGGCATACGCAATAAAAAAGATATCCTGCGATTCCGATGCGGAAGAGCTGTTCGTGCGCCAGGATATTCCGGGCGGTTTCCGCGGCGTTGTTTGTCAACAGACGGCCGAGGACGCCATAACGGGTGTAGATCACGGTCGCGAACGTGATCAGGTAAGCAAAGCCCACCATTGTTGCAGCCGTACGTTGTGAGTTGTCGATAGGGCCGATTGTCATATCATTAACTCTCAATCTTTCAAGAAAGATGAAACGATGTTAATCGCGTTGACCTCCCCGATTTCCTCATCCAGCCATAACTGGAGTTCTCCGATTTCGATTTTAGAGCGAGTATAGCCCGCCGGAGTTGGAGCCTGCTGTGGAAATGCGGGAGGCGGTCTTGACTTACAGCGCCGCGCCGCATCCGGAGCAGAAGCGCGCGCCGGGCGGGTTGGTCAGCCGGCAGCGCCCGCAGGCGATGAGCGTGGTTCCCTGGCCGGCCTGTTCCGCGGGCGGCATGTTCATCGTCACGTTAATCGGCTGGCCCCAGGCCGGGATCGGCAGCCCCAGCGCCGCGGCAATCCCCGCCGCCTGAATGGCGTTGAACTCCCGCACCCTCGCCGGCATGAAGAAGCATTCGATAAAGCCCAGAACCCATGGAATCGGCGTCCAACTGAAGCAAAGGTAAAGAATCCCCAGGCCGGTCCGGCGCAGATAAAAGTGGTGAACCCCGAAGCCGCCCAGAAACAGCGCCAGCAGAATGCCCACGACCTCGTCGCGGCGCTCCAACTCATATTGCATGTGAAAGATGGCTTGCGGATTGGGATACTGGGGGCTGCTCATGGCTGCTTCTCCTTGCTCTGCTCTCGCATTCAGGATACGCGGCCGGCCGGTATGCGGTTCCCGCCGCCTCGCGCGAGGCATGGCAACCGGAACTCCGCCGTAACGCCGGCGCAGACAAGCGGGACGGCAGGGAGTTGACGGCGTCAGGCAGCAAGGCGCTTGAGGCTGGAGCGCACCCGTCCCTAACCCTTCCGGCCAAATGAAGAGCAATCGGCTTCCGGCGGCTTCCGCAAACGAACTGGAACCATGGCAGGCCGGAGCCAGGCAATCTTCATGGGATTGAAGGGATGCGTACGCAGGGCGCGGGTCTGTTATTGCCGCGCAGGCTGCGCCGCTTGCTGAATCACGGCATCGAAGGCCGGCTTAGGCTGGCCGGCGCGATCGAAGAGCAGCGGATAGTCGGTGCGTCCGAAAACCGGCCAGTTGTTCCTCCACGAGTCGCCGTCGGTTACGCCCCAGAACGTCACCCGGCTCATCGCCGCGCGATGCTTCAGGTAGACGGCGAAGAGATCGGCATACCTCTTCGCCAGTTCCTTCTGCACCGCATCGGGCAAGCCGCTGACGTAGGGATTGAGCTTGGGATCGGCTTTAACTCTCAGCGAAACGTCCGCGCTTCCCGGCGCGACAGGCGGCAATACGCCGATGTCGAGTTCCGTGATCGCCACCTTGACGCTCAGCCTGGCGAAAGCGGTGATGGTGGCGTCCTCCGCTTCGGCCGTTGGCCAGTCGAGGCCGTCGTGACCCTGGACGCCCACCACCGCAACCGGTATGCCCTGCGACTGGAGCTTCTTGATCAGAGCGATCGCGCCGTTGCGCTTCGGTTCGTTTTCCAGCGAGTAGTCGTTGTAGTTCAGCTCGGCCTGGGGGTCGGCCTCGTGCGCGTACTGGAATGCCTTGGCGATGTAGTCTTCCCCGATGATCTGCAACCACTTCGACTGGCGCAGAGTGCCGTCCTCGTTCAAGGCTTCGTTCACCACGTCCCAGCTTTGAATCCGCCCTTTGTAGCGCCCCACGACGGCCAAGATATGGTCGTGCATGCGCTTCAACAGCGCCTCGCGGGTGAGCGGATTGCCCTTGTCGTCCTGGAAGACCCAATTCGGCGTCTGGGCGTGCCAGATCAGGTTGTGGCCGACGATGAACATGTGATTCTTTTCGCCGAACTCGACGTACTTGTCGGCCAGCTCGAAGGAATAGGTGTCCGGCTGAGGATGAACACTCTGCCACTTGAGGACGTTTTCGGGAGTAATGGAGTTGAATTGCGCGGCCACAATGGCCGCGCCGCGCACATCTCTCCCGGTAAACTGCGCGGCATTGACGGCCGCGCCGACATAGAAGGAACCGCGATAGGCGTCCTTGAGCGTGGTGGGAGCCTGCGCGGCCGCCGCCACACTCGTGGCGATGATTGCGATGAGCATCGTGGACCTACGATTCAGCATCTCTGAATGCTCCCTCTGAGCGGGGCAGTTTGGGGTTCGAGGTTTCCCACCCTTGCGACGAAAAGAAGCCGCAAGGATGGGGCATTCAGCATTCCGATCCTATCTGAAAGAAAAACAACGGCTACGCACCGGTGGCCGAAAAGCCCTTGCGCCGCTCGGCCAGTTCGTTGGCGATCTTCTGATTCATCTCGCGTGAGACCGGATAGAAAAGAAAACTAGCAGCCGCGCCAAAGAACGCCAGCGCCGTGTAGATGCTCGCGGTCAGCAGAATGCCGGTCTGGGCGTGCGCCGTTTGTACGTTGGCTTCCGAAGCGAAACCATACCAGTTTAGGATCCAGCCCGCTATGGCGCCGCCGAGAGCGAGACCAACCCAGAGCGCGAAAACGACGGCAGCCGTGACGGTGCCACTGGCGCGCCGACCTGTCTTCCACTCTCCGTAGTCGGCCACGTCGCCCATCATCGCCCAAATAATGGGACCCGACAACCCGAACGCGAATTGGCGAAGCGCTTCCAGCGTAACAATGACGGCGGTGGCGTGCGGAGGAATTGCGAGCAGCAAGGCACTGAAGATGCCGGTGAGCACCATACTGCCGATGAAGAGCCGACGCTTATCCAAGCGTGCGTTTACGGCCGCGGAGCATGCCACGCCCAGGATCAGAAAAGCGAGACCGAACGCGCTGAACCAACTGAAGAGATCAGCATTGCCGGCGAGGTAGCGAAAGTACGGCAGCATAACGCTGCCGCGCACGGCGAGCGCGGCGAAATAGAAGAGTGTAGCCAGGAAGAGCACCACCCATGGGCGGTTCTTGAGGAGGTCCGAGAGATCCTGGGTGAGCGACGACTTTTGTCCCGGATCCGGCTGGACGCGCTCCTTGGTAGTAAAGAAAGCGATCACGAAAAAGACGATGCTCAGCACCGAGAACAGGCCCATGGTGAGTTGGTAGCCACGCGCATCGTTGCCGCGCCCGAAGAACCCTACCATGCGGACGGCGAGGACGGTAATGAGGAATCCGGCCGAGTTTGCCGCAATCTGCCGGTACCAGGCGATGCTGGTGCGTTCATCGGGGTCTGAAGTCATGACAGCTGTGAGCGATGCATAGGGCACGTTGTTGACGGTATAGGTCACACGCAACAGCGCATAGGTGGTCCAGGCATAGATAATCTTCGCAAGAGGACTAAGAGTGGGCGTCGTGAAGGTGAGCACACAGAAGATGCCGAAGGGCAACGCCGTCCACAGCAGCCAGGGCCGGAACTTGCCCCATCTCGTCTTTGTGCGGTCGGCGATCATGCCCATCACCGGATTGAGGAAGGCCACGCCCAAGCCCACGAAGAGGGTCAGATTTCCCGCCTGGAGCGCTGTGAGGCCATAGGTGTGCGTGTAGAAGTCGAACTGCAGGGCAAGCAACGCCTGAAAAACGAAGTTTGCTGCCAGATCGCCCAGGCTGTACCCGAACTTCTCTCCGAATGAAAGTTTCTGCGCCATACGTGCCTCACTTCTGCCGACGTTCCCGGCCACGCCTGTTTTGCTCTGCAAGCTCCAAACGTTGCGCCCTTCACGCAGACTTTACCTGCGCTCTGGGCATGACTAGGAAGAATGCTTTTCCCTCAACCGCTTCTGGACGTCCTCCAGCGTTCCCTTGAAGGGCCCGGGGGTTTCCATCTTGATTGAAACCAGCGCGGCGGCGAACTTCAGGGATTCCCGGACATCGTGATCCAACCGCCAGGACAGGTACGCCGCGAAGGTCGTGTCGCCGCGGCCGGTCCGGCCGGAGATGTTGCTGTTGGAGAACTTCTCGTAGTACGTCACTCCTTTTACCCGCGCGAGAACGCCCTGGGAGTGCGTGATCAATATCTCGGGGCAGCCCCACGACTCGACGATGATGGCGGCTTCCTCCAGATCTTCAGTGCCGGTCAGCACCCGGGCTTCCACCACGTCCAGCTTGAGCTTGTCCATCATGGCCGCAATCTCTTTTTTGTCCGCGACGTCGCTAAACTGGATTTCATGGGTCACCGGGGTGACGTGGCGGACGAAATTCTGCATGTCGGCCGAGAGGCTGTAGCCCCTGGCTTTCAAGCCCTTCATCAGCGGCATGTCGAATTCGGTGTCGGAAATCCCGGCCAGGTGAACGCACGTCGAGCGCAACTGGGGAACGTCGTCGATGGAAATAAGACCGGCGGATTTGACCAGCGTGAGCTTGCGCTCATCGACGTTCTCAGACTCGTGCAAGACCCTCGAATAGGTGGTCTCCGCGCTGGCGATGAGGTAGGTGTCAACGCCGGCATCCTTCATCGGCTGCAGGATGGCTTCGTCCTTTTTCGCCATCTTCACCACCGCGGCTACTTTCTTGCCTATGCGGGCGGCGACCATGACGCCGCACAGCACGGCGCTCCCGGGGGCGACGCGAGGCGTTCCTCCGAAGGGGATAATCTCGTCGTAGCACATGTGCCCGACGAACGCGATGTCGTACTGCTTGGGCATGTCGATCGATTCCTTGGTTGAGCGTTAGGGTCTCAGGCCGCGGGTGGACACGGACTCACCCGGACCGGAAAAGGCGGAAAAACGCGTTCACACCGATCTCCCGGTCGATTCGCGATCTTCCCGCCTCATCCTATCCGTGTCCAATCCTGTGCGTCCGGCGGTTGACCTTCATCTTCATTTGCCCGGACCCTTGAGCAGTTCGGGGAAGAACGGTATCAGGTCGCGCGATTCGATGGTCTTGGATTTCTTCGTGCGCTGCAAATCCTTGACGTAATTCATGACCAGATGCGTCCAGACAGCTCCCGGCCGGGGATAGGCGGCGACGATGTAGTGCGGGCCGGGGACGGACTCTCCCCTCTCCGTTTCCAGCTCGGCGCGGAGATTGTCCGGAGTGATCATGGAATTGGCGTAATCGAAGACGACCCGGTCCATGGCCTTGTAAACTTCCTTGCTCTCCCTGGCCATGCCGTAATAATCCAGCAACTCGGCAAAGACGTAATTGGAGGTCGTATAGACGTCTTTTCCCTGATCCGACTCCACCGGCTCGCCGTCCTCGGTCTTGCACATGGCCCAGCCCATGAAGGAGCGGTTGTTGCGGTAGATCGTCTTGAGGATCTTCTTGGCGCGGTCTTCCGGTATGAACGGCTCTTCGCCGATGGAGATCAGGTACCACAGGGCATCGAGCTGGTTGGTCCAGACATCGGTGTTGGTGTTTCCGCTCTCGGGATCGAAACAGGTGACGTAATACTGGAGTTTCTCGCCCTTCTTGTTCTTCACATCCCGCCACAATTGTTCGAGACTCTTCCAGCCCTTGTCGAAGACCTTTTGGATGTGCTTCTCGCCGGCTTTGTCCCCGAGCATGCGAGCCATCTTGAGCATGGCCTGGCAGCCGCCGAGGAACTGCGTGGCGTCATAGGCGTCGGCGCCGAAGAGAACCAGATTGTCGAAGGTGTTCTTCACATCGTCGGGATAGCCCTCGGGGATGCCGTCGTCGTCGAAATCGAGTTTCAACGCCGCATCGAGCCCAAACTTGAGCGTCTTCCAGTTCTTCTTCAGGAAATCCATGTCGCCGGTGAACTTCACGTTGCGCAGCACCCGCATCATGAGTTTGGGGAAGAGGTCTACCCAGTAGTTGTTGTTGTACCAGGCGTAATCGCTCACGTTGCGCAGGGGATGGCCCTTGGGCATTGCGCCCAGATCGTGCGCCACGCTGCCCTTGGTCTTGAACTCGTCGAGGACTTGCGTCAGCCTCATGCCCTCATATTGTTCCGGGTGCTCCTTGAAATGCAGCCGCGCTTCAACGTTCGAAGCGTGATTGTGGTAAAAGCGCAGCTTGGGATCCTCGGCCAGAATCGAATCGATGAAACCCTGGCAGAGATCTTTTTCCACGCGCGGGAAGAGCATCAACAGCACCATCGAATACCAGTCCACGTCCGACGGGTCGATGTAGGCGTAATCAAAGCACTCCAGGAAGCGGGCGCGCTCATTTCCCTTCTCGTCCTCGACCCAGACGATGGCGTTGGAGAGAGGGAAATGGAGCTCATTCAGGATCAGCCGCGTCAGGCGCATGGCTCCAGCCCGGTCGCCATTGTAGGAGGAGCTGGACTGGATCCGGTCGAAAATGCGTTTTTGAATCGCCACGGTCCGGTCCCACCACTGCGGATAGCTCTCCAAGGCGAGCTTTGCCAGGTCGATTACCCGCGCCTCGGCGTTCTTGAAGCTCTTGAGGTATTTACGCGGGAATGTCGCGCCGTCGATGTAGACCTGTTCCGGGAAATCCAGCACCACGGCCACCGGAATCTTCATGGCGGCTTTCGCTTCCAGGGTGAAGGTGAGGCTGATGGCCGCTCCGTAGTCGCTGCGCACGAGCGGTTGCCGTTTTTCGAAGAAGCTCCCGTCCGCGTTGAGCAGCAGATCCCCCGTGTACTTGTTCAGGCAGAAGTACGGCTGGGTGTCCACCGCAACGCCAAGCAATTCGGGAACGGCAATCGCCATGCGGTTGGCGGTTTTGTTGCTGCCCATGACCACGCCCCGGACGCCCGCCGACTCAAACTCCTCGTGCTTCTGGCTATCGACAGCGGCGATGCCGACGTAGACGCTGTCCTGGTCGGTCGGTTTGAGCTCCTTCTCCTGGAGGTTGACGAGAGACGGCCGGGGCACCACGAGCGTGATCTCCTCAGCCTCATTCCCGGCGTTTTCCACCTCGAACTCTTCGACCCCAAAGGGCATCAGCACCTGGTCTCGCCCGGAGAGCAACGGAGAAATCAGTCTGCGGGTTACTTTCACCTTCCCCAGTTTGTAGGCAATCTCCAGCGACGGCGTGGCCATGGTGAGGGCGACGTTCTTTTCGGGGACCGCCGGGGGATAGTAGTTCTTGACAGCCGGAATGTCGTCGGGCAGCTCGACGGCGCCCGGCTGCTTCTGGGTCAGCATGGCGAACTTACCGCCGATGCGGATGAAGGGCGCGGAGGCGAACTGGACCGCCGTCTGGTTGAGCATGATGAGCCGGCCCGCGTCGTTCAGGCGGTTGTAAAGCCCGTAGGGGGAGATGCCAATCGAGCACGTGGGCGCTCCTTGCAAGGCCACCGTTTGCGGAAATTGCAGGGTCTTGGACATGCCCTGGAAGTGGACCGCCATTTTGTTGTGTTCATAGATGGCGGTGATTTTGGGTCCGGGGATGGTATAAACGTCGCGCACGTCGAACGCAGTGGATTTCGGCATCCTGTTTTCCCTCATGGGTTGTTTGCGTCTCGCCCGTGGGGGCGGGAGCTGGTTTATGTTTCGCCCGCGGGGGCGGGAACTGCTATGCTCTTGCGTCCCATCGCCGTTCCGTGCGCCGGCCCTGAATTTCAGGCTCGCTGCCGGCGCCCGGATGGATGGATTGAACTCAGTTTGCGCAGGGCGCCTTCCCCTAGCACTTTCCTCCCCATGGATTGGAGTCTTTCCCCGCCTTCTTCAAAGGCTTCTTGGGGAGAACCACGGGCGCCTCGTCGGGGAGGTTCTTCTCGGCGCTCAGGTCGATCGGCATCTTCGTCGATGGATATGGCTTCAATGCGCCGAACACCAGATCCGCGGCCGCCCGGATCGAATCGGGTGAGCCTGAGAAATTGCAGATCACGGCGTCGGCTTCCGTGGTTACGCCTTTGCGGTACGGGAAGTTGGTCACCACGATGACCGTATGTCCCGCTTTTTTCAAGGCCTGCACCAGGTGCCGGTTGTTGCCGCGCTTTTCAATGCGCGCGTAGTAGTTTGTCATGACCACCAGGTCCGCTTCCTTGGCCAGATTCAGCGCCTCCTCCACTTCCTCGTCGCCGGCGAAGAAGGCCGTGTCATCCAGGATGAGGTTGGTGGAATGCTTGGTCATCTGCTCGCAGAACATGTGCGCGTGGCTGTAAAGATCCTTGCCCAGGAATGAGTAGGGAATGACTTGTTCGATGACCAGGATCTTCTTGTTCTTGCTCACCGGCAGCAGCTTCTTGGGGTCGCGCACCACCAGCAGGGCTTTGTGCGCCACTTCCCGGGAGAAGCCCTGGACTTCCTTGCTCCAGACGTTTGCTTTGGTCTTCGCCGGATCCATCTTCCCGGCCTTCTCGAACAGCCCCTGGTCGTACTTCATGCACAGCAACCGCCGGCACGCGTCGTTGAGCCGCTCAATGGAAAGCTCGCCGCGCTCCACGGCACCCTTGATGCCGAAGAAGCACTGGGAGCGGGATTCGTCGTCCGCCTTGAGCAGGATGGTGTCCACGCCGGCCTTGATCGCCATGGCGCAGGCCTGAGGGAGCGGCCACTTTCTCAGGACGGCGGCCATGCCGATGGCGTCCGAAACCACCACTCCCTTGAAGCCCATTTCCTTCCTCAGAAGATCGACGAGGATCTTCGAGGACAGCGTAGCGGGGAATTCCTTGTCGAAGGCCGGGAAGATGGTATGCGCCGTCATCAGGGCCTTGGCGCCCGCATCGATGCCCGCCTGGAAGGTGACCAGCTCGACGGCGCGCATCCGCTTCAGGTCCCCGCGGCACGTGTCCAGCACGTCGTGCGCGTCGGTCGCCGAATCGCCGCGGCCGGCGAAGTGCTTGACCGTGGCGACAATGCCGGCATCCTGATAGCCGCGCACCGTGGCTTCGACAAACTTGGCGCAAACCTTGGGATCGTCGCCGAATGAGCGCACGCCGATTTCGGGGTTCAAGGGATTGATATTGACGTCGCAGACCGGGTGATAGAACTGCGTGACGCCGATGAGGGCCATCTGCTTGCCGAGCGTGTTCGCCACCTTATAGGCCAGATCGGGGTCGCCGATGGCGGTCATTCCCATCGGCGGCGGGAACTGCACGACGTGGCCGGCGGTGTAATCGTTCTTGAAATCGCCTTCCATGTCGATGGTGATGTGGAGGGGGATTCCCGAAGGCCGGTTCATGGCGATTTCCTGCAGTCTGTTGAGCGCGGCGGTCAGCTCGTCGGGATTCACGCTCACGCCGAAGCTGCGATCGTCGAAGTAGGTGTGCGCGATGTCGAACCAGTCCTTCGGTTTCTTGAAGTTGGGGTCGACCTGCGAACGTCCCCAATACTTGTTCTTGCACGTTTCCAGGGCATACGGTTCCAGACAAAGCCCGCCGGCGTGCAGCTTGGTGATCTGTTCGATCCCCGAAGGCGTCAGGTAAGCCCCGCGCCAGGTGAAGGTGAGGACCTGGCCGCATTTTTCCTCCAGGGTCATCTTCGCCAGCTTGGCCCCAACAAAACTGTCTCGTTCTTTCGACATCGCGTCTCTCCAGGAGAATTTTTTTACGACTCCAAACATATCATACTCTCTGGTCAATGGGCCTAGGAAAAGCGATTTTGTACGGAGCAACAGGCCATGCAGGCGCTCTTCGTGAAAGGCCGCGGGAAGGCCAAGGCGGCTGTGTTCGACGACGAACCCCTGGATGACATTGGTCGGCTCCGCCATGCCGCTGCCGAAGCAACCGCAAGAAGAACGCGGGCAGACTCCCTCCGAGCCTGCCCGCGCGGCCAATCCCCCTACTGACACTGAGCTCATTGCGTGATCGTCCCTGGTCCCCGACCCCTGATCTCTGATCTCTATCCCTTGCGTGGATACGTTCCCGACAGGCGGTCGTGCCAGCTCAGGTGCTCGTCGTCGAAGATGGCCCAGGCAACACCCAGCCCCACCGGCAGCAGAGACAGAACCAGCACCCCCAATCGCCCGCACCTTTGATCGAGCGTGAGCTTCTGGCCGCCGAATGTGCGCAGCGAGATGCGGGCCCACTTCATGCCCGGCGTCGCCGCCGCCACAATGGAGAAGAACACATAATACAGCGCGGCCAGGACCGCCAGCGCCACGGCCGCGCCCAGTTCGGCCTGATGAGGGTTGGGCAGCACTTTCGCCTTGTCCATCGCTGTCATGGCTAGCGCCAGGAAGACGCCCACAACCAGCGAACCATCCACCACGGCAGCCATCAGCCGCCGGCCCATCGGCGCCACTTCAAGAGCCGCAGCCGCCGGTTGCGCCGCAGCCTCTGCTTCTTCGGGCTCCAGTTCGTCCAGGGATTGCTCGTCCAGTCGAATGCTCGACCAGTCCGGGCCCGGCCAGGCGGGCGCCGTTGCCTCAGCCACAGCCGCGGCCGGTTGCGTCGAAATACTCGCCGGGTCCACCTCGAAGATGCTCAACTGCCCCACGGCATTGCCCACCCGCGCATGCGGCCCCTCGGCCAGCCGCGGACGAACCTTGCGCGTGGCGACAAGCTGGCGGGGAAACTCGATGAGTTTGGCGGGAATCGGCTGAGCGGGTTCCACCACCTCGATGGTTTCGCTCTCCAGATAAGAATCCTCTCCATCCCGCGCCGGTCTGCCCGTTGGCCGCCACCCGTCAACGGAACTCTCAAAGAGGGCCGGCCTATGCGTCGCGCGGACGGCCGTGGAGGAAGCTGCGTGCACCGGCATATCCGCGTCCCACAGGATTCCAAACGATTGCTTCTCAGCCGTTTGGCCCGCATTGTCCACAGCGGACCGGGCAGGCTCGGCATTTGCCGCCCGTGCCGTCTCCAGAGTCTGCTCTGAAGCCCCGGCCTCAAGAGCCTCCGGCTCCCATGCCCGCTCCGCAACGGTGGCGGCTTCCAGTCCCGCCAGGAAGGATTCAGCGGCCGCCTGCACCTCCAGCGCGGCTCGCGAGGCAGCCTCGGCGGCGCGCACGGCGGCGCGGGCCTCGTTGGCCAGCATCTCGCTGTAGCTGGGAGCCTTGGCATAGCGGGCGGCAACCCGCGCGGCTGCCTCCGCGGCTCGCCTGCTCGCGCCTGGATTGGGCTCCGGCCGCGCCTTCGCCTCCGCCGCCGAACAACCCGTGCGGCCACGGTGGGCGGCAACGCGCCGGTTCACTTCCTGTTTCCACGAGGGTGAAGGATCGGCAAAGACTGCGGATGTGCTCAAGGTTCCTGTGTCCCTTCTGATGCGGCTCCCGGGCCTGCCCGCGCGCACTCCCGCCTCCTGGCATGGCGCCGCTCTTCCGGTCCGCAAGCCCATCCTAGCCGGGCGATTGCTCGCTTTGCAGTCAAAAAGATCAGGGAGGTATCGCGAAGGTACACAGGCGCGGATCGCGCGGGCAGCGCGAGGCGGAAACCGCCCTCCGGAGCTGCGCGGCTCGAACGCGCCCCCTTTTGCTATCCTGAGCCTTGCACCGGTCTTGGTCCTGGGATGCGTCGTCGCTACTTGGCATTCATCGCGCTGCTGGCCCTCTGTCACCTTGAACTTCGAGGACAGGCGTTGACCGATGCGTTACCTCCCGAGCCGCAAGGCACCGCCAGCGCCGGCAGTTCCAACCCCAACAGCCCAGGTCCGGAAAGCACCACTCCAGACATTTCAGGCGCGGCCCTTCCCGACGATCCCGGCCAGGAGCTTCTGCCCATAGCTCAGCCGGAGCCCGCGCCCTCAACCGGCGTGCCCGTCCAGTGGGACGCCGGCCGCCAGCACTGGGTCGGCGATGTCCTCACCCTCACCGGCGATGTGGTCTTCCACTACCGCGCCTACATTCTCCGCGCCGACAAGGTCGTCTATAACCAGTCCACTTCCGAGCTGGAGGCCGAAGGCCACGTGCAGCTTGCCGGCGGGCCCAACGATGTGCTGATCAACGCATCTCACGGCGAGATGCGACTCAACCTGCACACCGCCCGCTTTTACAACGTCAACGGCTCCCAGGGCGTGCGCACCGCCGGCCGCACCGTGGTCTATTCCACGGCCAATCCATTCCTCTTTTCAGGCAGGGTTCTGCTTCAGAACGGCGAGGGCAACTACCGGATCGTCGACTGCTCGATGACCAACTGCCGCCTGCCCCGGCCGGATTGGCGGTTGATCTCCCACGCCATCGATCTGGCCAACGGCAAGGCCTCCACGTCCAACGCCTTCTTTGAATTCCTCGGCGTTCCCCTCTTCTACCTGCCCTACCTCCGCCATCCGGTGGACGAGACGGACCGCGAGAGCGGCGTGCTGATCCCCGTCCTCAGCAACTCGTCCATCAAAGGGTTCATCGTGGGCGAACAGGTGTACTGGGCCATCAGCCGCAGCATGGACATGGTCGTCGGCTCCGAGTACTACTCCAAGCGCGGCTGGGCGCCCAACGGCGACTTCCGTTACAAAGGTCCCGGCATCGACCACCTGATCGTGCGCTGGAATGCCCTGCTCGATCGGGGCGTGGAAGAGGAGGTCGGCGCGACCATTCCCGCCTCCGCCGTGCGCACTGCCGGCGGCGCGCGCCCAGCCGATCTGCTTCCCGGCCCGGTCGGCTACGAACTCGTCAACCAGGGCGGCGTCGATGTGGTCGCCCTGGGCCGCAAGGACCTCACTCCCAATACCCGCGTCGCTGGCATCGTCGAGTATCTCTCCAGCTACCTCTACCGCCTGGTCTTCAACGACAACTACTCGCAGGCCGTCAGCTCTCAGGTGGCCAGCGACCTCTCGCTCACCCACGAGAGCAATGGCCTCATCCCCTCCGTCGCGCTGGACCGCTTCCAAACCTTTGCCAGCTCCACCAACGGCGACGAGGCAAGAATCCTCCACCTGCCCAGCCTGCGCTACGATGTGCTCGACCGGCCGCTGTTCGCATCGCCGCTCTACGGGGGGCTCGAATCGTCGCTCAGCTTTCTGGCCCGCTCCGAGCCCCGCTTCCACGCCCGCAACGTGGGCCGCGTCGACTTCTACCCGCACATCTCGCTTCCGCTCGCGGGCGGCGGCTGGAGCATCGTTCCCGAGGCCGCGCTGCGCGACACTTTCTATTCCATCAGCCAGATCCCCGACCTCACGGGCGCAAATGGCGGCACTCCTACGATCAGCCACGACGCGCTCAACCGCGCCGACCTCGAGGCCTCCGTAGACCTTCGTCCGCCCGCCTTCGAGCGCGACTTTGTCCTCACCGGATGGAACCGGGATCTGCGCCACATCATCGAGCCTGAACTGACCTACCGCTTTGTCGGCGGCATCGGCGCCCAGGCTCAGAATGTGCTCCTCATCGACACCACGGACATCGCCACCAACACCAACGAAGTGGGCTACTCGCTCACCCAGCGCTTCTACCTGCGCCCCATCGTCCCGCGGCGCTGCGCCCCCGAAGATGCGCTGCCTTCCGGCGATTGCCCGCAAAAGCCGCGCGAGTGGGCCAGTTGGCAGATCGCCCAGAAATTCTTCATCGATTCCAACTTCGGCGGCGCTCTCATCTCCAACCGGCGCAACGTCTTCGACTCCACTCTGGACCTGACCGGCATCGCCTTCCTCACTGCGCCGCGCAATCTCTCGCCCGTCACCTCGCGCCTGCGCTTCGAGGCCATCGACAATCTGCGCGTCGAGTGGGATATGGACTACGACCCTAAGAGCGGACGGATGGACGCGGACAACATCTTTGCGGGCTACAGCTGGGGCCGCACCACGGCCGGCATCGGCCACGCCCTGCTCAACGCTGTAGACGAAAACGGCAGCGCCGCCTCCATCATCCAGAGCCAGCAGGTGCAGCCATTTCTATCCATCGGCAAGCCCAGCGGCGCCGGCTTCAACCTTGCCGCCAACGCCGGATACGACTTTGTTCTCGGCCAGTTGCAGTATGGCGGAGCGCAGGCGACCTACAACTGGAACTGCTGCGGCCTTACCTTCGGTTATCGCCGCTTCCAGCTCGGCTCCATCCGCGATGAGACGCAGTATCTCTACAGCTTCACGCTGGCCAACTTCGGCTCCGTCGGCGACATCCGGCGCTCCAACTCCGTCTTCCGCGACCCCACTCTCCCGCCCGCCTATTAGGGGTGCATGGACAAGCAGCGCAGGCTATCCTGGCAAACGACCCTGCGCGCCGGCCGATGGGCTGCGCGGCCATGACGCCGGCTTCCAGCAAGCGGGGGCGAGGGCTGGCTTCCGATGCTGCGACTCATGGGGAACTAGCCCGGCAGACTTTCCGCTGTGGTTGGATCGATGATCCTCAGCACCTGCGACACGCTGTTGGCGGGAAATCCTCCCATCCGCGCGTGTTCGCGCACCATCTCTTCGTTCGGCGCTATGTAGACGCAGTAGATCTTGTTTTCGGTTACGTAGCTGTGCAGCCATTGAATCTGCGGCCCGAGGTTGCGCAAAACACTGCAGGACTTCTCTGCCACGGCCTGCAACTGGGAAGCCGGCATGGAACCGGCTCCCGGAATCTCACGTTCGATCACGAACTTTGGCATGGAACGACCTCCACAAGACAGGGAATGCCATCAGTCTATACAAACTTCGAGGGCATTGTGCACAAGTATTGTCGAGCGCCGCGGCGCGAAATCAGCGCATAAACGCACACCGCAACGGGGATTGCTCGCAAGCGGCATCCCTGAAAGCCGGCCGGATGCCGCGTCTCGGCCTGCTGTCGCCGCCAAACGGAGCCCACAGCCCGAGGCTCAACTGAAGTCCTGTTCTTTGCTTGAAGTGCTGGCGTGCTACTGGTTCCCAGTCTGGGGCCCGCTGTGCCGCGAGTCCATCCATCGGCCGATCATGAAAGCCACGTCGGGATTCGATGCGCCTTCAATCTCCCTGGCGCTCTTCATCGGTTTCTTGCGGACCGCGGCGGCTCGTTGCGCGGCGAGGGCTTTCTCCGCGGCGGCAGAGTAGGGATTGCCCAAATTGGGACTCATTTGGCTGCGGTGGATGTGCATCGTCGGCTCCCTGACGCCAACTGTGCAATTGCGCGGCCGGAACTGCGCCCGGACAGATGAGAAAAGACTCATGATTGTTGCCGGTCACTCCGGGGTTTTGCGCCCTTGCATCGGTACTATGGCGACAAGATGCACCGCGCGAAGCGATTATGGAATGAGAGGGACTCGTCCTTGTTCGCACGAACCTCGACTGGAGAAAGGTTTTGGCCAAGTATCGCAAAGCGGTAGAGGCCGGCAGGCCCGGCGCGCCGACGCAGCCCCCGGGGTCCCCGCAGACAGTTCTTGGTCCGCGGGGTGTCCTGCCTCTGGTGGCCATTGTGGGACGGCCCAATGTGGGCAAGTCCACGCTCTTCAACCGGCTGACCCGCAGCCGCCGGTCGATCGTCGGCGATGAGCCCGGCATCACCCGCGACCGCATCTATGGCGAGTATGAGTGGGCCGGCCGGCAGTTTCGCCTGGTCGACACCGGCGGCATCGTCCCCAACGACCCCGAGTTGATCCCCACCGAGGTCTACGCGCAGGCCAAGGTGGCTCTCGAGGAGGCCGACGCGCTGGTGCTGGTGGTGGACGCGCGCACCGAGCTGGCCAGTCCCGACTACGACCTGGCGCGGCTGCTGATTCGCGGCGGCAAGCCCGTCTTTCTGGCCGTCAACAAGGTCGAGGGCGAGGCCATGGCCCTGGCCGCGGAGAACTTCCGCCGCCTCGGCCTGCGCAACGTCTTCGCCATCAGCAGCGAGCACGGCCTGGGCATCGGCGACCTGCTCGATGCTATCTCCGATGCGATTCCGGCGCCGGCCGAGGCCGAGCCGTCTGAGGATGAGGCCCAGGCCGGTCAGGAGGCTGATGCCGAGAACTTCGGCGAACAAGAACCGCTGGACGCGCAGCCCCTCAATCGCACCCACGGCGAGTATGAGCAGCACGAGACCTCGGTGGCCATCATCGGACGGCCCAACGTGGGCAAGTCCACGCTGCTGAACGCGCTGACGGGAACTTCTCGGGCCATCGTTTCGCCCCTCCCCGGCACCACGCGCGACGCGGTGGACGAGGTGGTCGAGTTCGAGGGCAGCCGGTTCCGCTTTGTGGATACGGCCGGCATCCGGCGCAAGGGCAAGACCCGCCTGATGGCCGAGAAGATGAGCGTGGTGATGGCGCGGCGCCATCTGGAGGCCGCGGATGTGGCCCTGCTGGTGCTCGACGCGACGGAGGGAGTGACGGCGGCCGACGCCACCATCGGCGGCTACGCCCACGAGAGCGGCCGCAGCGTCATCCTTGTGGTGAACAAGTGGGACGCGATGACCACAGGCCGGAAAGATAACAAGCCGCCTGCCGATCGCGAGATCTTCGAGAAGCAATTGGGAACGGTGCTCAAGTACCTGAGCTACGCGCCGGTAGTCTTTCTCTCCGCGCTCGAAGGAACCGGCTCCGATGGCAAAGGAATGGCCCGGCTGCTTCACGAGGTAAAGGCCGTGGCCGCCGAGCGCCGCAAGCGCGTCTCCACCGGGCAGATGAATCGTTTCCTCGAGCGCATCGACTTCCAGCGCGCGCCCGTGCCCATGGCCAAGAGGCTGCGCATCTTCTACATGACCCAGGCCGCCGTCGCCCCGCCCACCTTTGTCCTCTTCACCGACCGGGACATCCAGCTCCACTTCAGCTTCGAACGCTTCCTCGAGAACCAGATTCGCGAGGCCTTCGGCTTCAAGGGCACGCCCATCTGGTTCAAGGTGCGAGCGCGGAATGCGGAGAAGAAGGAGTAGGCCGCTCATGGATTTTGGATCCCCTATGGGAGGCATAACTGTTGTTGACAGTAATCAGTCAATAAACTGACATAATAATGCGTATATTCATAGCAACAATCTTACGGTATTCTGTCGGAAAACCGCCTGGAGCGCTTCGATTGGGTGTATGCTGGGGGAGGAGAACAACTATGGCAACATACGCTTTCCCTGAGATCGATCCTCAGATTCGATATGTGGGAGTGAGCAAGCTGCGCGAGCTGAATGCGGCCAGACTTCGGGAGCAGACGGACGACACGTTTGTGATCCAGGAAAACGATACCCCGCTCTCTGTGCTCCTTTCCTACAGGCGGTACCAGGAGATGCGGGCGGAGTTCAACTCCTTGCTGAGCATGGTTGAGATGCTCACGAACGACTCGGAGCGCAACGGGCTGCTGGCAGCATTCGAGGATATTCGCACTGGGCGGGTTCGCACGCTGGCGGAGATTGAAGCGGATCTGGAGAAGGAGTAGCCGATGCCGCCAAGGGGAGAGAAAGACGCCGTTCGTGCGAAAGAGGAGCGGCCCTCCCCGCTGCCTTACACCGTTGAGATGACGGCTTCGGCGGAGACTGTCTATGCGGATCTGTACCGGAAGGCGAAGGCGGCCGAGGCCGCCGGCCACCCCGAAAGCGCCCACTCGACAACCTTCAACATGGTCAAGGAAGCAGTCAGGACCATCATCCCGAACGACCCGCTCAACAAGCGCTACGCTCTGCGCGGGAAGCTCTCGAACATCTTCAGGCTGCGCAAGGGAAGGCTGAGAATCTGCTGGATCGCCTCCTCCCAGACGCGGCGCATCTGCATCCTCTTCATCGCGCAAACCCTGCGCAAAGAGGGCGATGCAAGCGACCCATACGCCGTCTTCCAGAACCTTCTGGAGTCGGGGCGCTTTGATGAGGTCATGCGGGAATTGAAGGTCAAGATGCCGCACGGAAAGCGATAACGGCTCCCGCGGGAGATTCGACTGTCAAGGGCACGCCCATCTGGTTCAAGGTGCGGGCGCGGAATGCGGAGAAGAAGGAGTAGCACTTGCAGGTGCGGCAAAGCGCAAGCGCAGCTCTTCGTCGATTTCGCTCAGGACAGGCTTCCATTCCGCTGCGCTTCGCTCAGGATGAAGGAGCCTGTTCGAGGTCGTGATCCCCCCTTCGTCGGCTTCTTCGTCAGAAGCCTGGCGAGAGGATAGGGCACGGAGCCATCTTGCGGCGGCCGACGCGAGGTCTGTTGCTGCTATGCCTCGTTGCCCGCGGCCATTTTGAGGGGTCCGAAAAGCGTGCTCGGCGGATTCAAGGTGCAAGTGCAACATTTCCCAAACAGGAGATAGTTGCATATGGCGAAGAGCTACCAGCACCTTGATCTTCAGGAACGTGCTTTGATTGAGACCCAGTTGGCGTTTGGCATGA
>Ga0326727_10012396_pt1 | contig 19426 bp, 23 predicted proteins | sample MB2enrmetagenome_FD_207643 | JGI IMG/M metagenome (GOLD analysis project Ga0326727, IMG submission 207643) | Lab enriched peat soil microbial communities from McLean, Ithaca, NY, United States - MB29MY | ecosystem: Environmental > Terrestrial > Soil > Wetlands > Peat | place: USA: New York...
AGCGGTATCCCTCCACGGGGTAATCCTTGCGCAGGGGATGGCCTGTCCAATCGTCGGGCAGCATAATGCGGCGCAGGTCGGGATGACCGGCGAAGCGGATGCCGAAGAGATCGAAGACCTCGCGCTCGAAGAAGTTGGCGCCCGGCCAGACCGGCGTGATCGAATCCACACTGGGTTCGGCTTCATCGAGCAGGACGCGCAGCCGGATACGCTCTTTGAAGGCGTGCGAAAGGATGTGGTAGCTCAACTGAAAACGCGGCGCGAGAGGATACCAATCCACCGCTGTCATGTCCTCAAAGAAGTTGTAGCCGGCGGCCTCGACGGTGGAGCAGGCGGCGCGAATCTCCGTGGACGCGATGGTGAGCGTCAGCTCGCCGAAGTCGAATTTAGCGTCGGTGAGGGCGTCCGGCTTCCACGCGAGGATGGCTTTGATCGCGGGATGGTCCGGCATCGCCGCCAGGACGGCTGGCTTGCCCGAGATGGTGGGTGGTTGACTCGCCATCCTAGAGATCCGCCTTGTCCCGGCTCCAGTTCAGGATGCCTTTGCGCACAATGTAATAGAGACCGACGGCCACAAAGCCAAGGTAGACCAGCATCTCCCAGAAGCCAAAGAGACGCGAGCAGCCGGTGAGCGCGGGCAGCCGCCGATAGACGACCGCCCACGGCATCATGAAGACCACTTCCACATCGAAGAGGATGAAAAGAACCGCGACCAGATAAAAGCGCACGCTGAGCCGTCCGCGCGCGTCGCCGGTGGCCTGAATGCCGCATTCGTAGACGTCGAGCTTGACCTGGGTGTTGCGATGACGCCCTACAAACCACGAGGCGGTAACCATCCCCACGCCCAGCAGGAACGCGGCAAGAATCTGCATCAAAAGCGGGAGATACTGCCAGTAATAGGGATTCATCGGCACCCAGCCAGAAAGAAGTCGATCAAACTGCTCTCCTTTCCCCCGAAGATCTTCCGGAAACGCAGCTTCCTAGGATTCAGATTAGGTTTTCAAGCTCATCCCGTCAAGGTATCAAGCCGAGAAGCAGCGAAGAACTGCTTTCTTGTGCGGGAGATAGTGCATTTGAGCACCGGGTTGGGTGTGGGCGGAGATTGTTGAGTGATCGGATGTGAGCCGCGTCACGGGCTTTCCTGCTTTGGGCAGAGCATAGAGGTTTCGTTCCTGTTTTGAAACAGTACCTTCGTACCCTGAAGAATGGATTCGAGACCGCCGATCAATCAGGTGAGGATGGAATTGATGGCGACCTCTCCCATGATGCACGGGTATTCGATGCGCACAGTTGCTGCGGCGCCAGTGGCGGGCCGTGGCGTGGTGCGCCGTCGCAGGATTTCACCGGAAGCCGGCCGCGCGCTTGAGATTCTCGGCCACGCAGTCGAGTATCTGACGGACGAGTTCGTTTACGCCGGTGGATCCTTCTCCGCTCATGATCCGCAAGTGGAAGCGGTGCAGTTGCTGATGAGCCTCAACCGGAAGGTTTATTTCGAGTGCCCCGAAGTGCCAGGCTTCGCAGAGCGGCTGCGCGCTCTGATGGGGCTACGGACCGCTTGAGCGGGTATGCGTTTTAGTTCTCGAAGTCCAGCTTGAGCAAAACGGAATCTGCCTTGGCAGTGTCTTGTCGTCACAGGATCTTCGCGCCAGACCAACCATTTCGCCAGCACGGAAGAGTTAACGGCTAAAAGCTAGGAGCTAGGTCTCTGACCGCATGAATTCGTACCTTTGGGTTTCGTGCTATCCCACCCTTTCGCCAGAAAAATGGCGAAAGGATGGGGCACGGAATTGATACAAAATCAAACGGTCAGAGACCTAGACGCTGCTTTTACCGTCCCAGCACCAGAACCCCAAACAACACCAGCCAGGCAAAGCCCATGGCGTGCCAGAACCATGCCGTAGCATCCACGGCGATCTGGCGGGACTCCACGCGCTTGAGAAGCTGAAGAGCGCAGAGGCAGACGAGCAGGGCGAGTACGCCGAGGATTAGATGGGCGGCGTGCAAGCCGGTCATAAGGTAGAAGAAATAACTTGCCGGCGTGGCCGAACGGTCGAAGGCAAATCCCTGCGCGGTCAATTGCCTCCAGGCCAGAGCCTGGCCGCAAAGGAACGCGAGACCCAGCGTCAGGGTGAGTGCAATCCAGGGCAGAGTGCGGCGCAGGGCGGGCCGGCCCAGCCCGAGCCACTCCTCCAGTACGTCGAACTCGCGGAAGATATGCAGCCGCGCCCGCTCCATGGTGAGGCTGCTCAACAGCAGGACGGCAGTATTGAAATACAAGATGCGCGGCAGCAGGATTGGATGCCAGTCGCCAACCTGGCGCAGGGTCCGCGGATCCACGTGGGTGCTGGCCTGACGCGCATAGAAGGTCGCAACCAGCACCGCAAAAAACACCATGTCGCAGGCCAGCACGCAAAAGACAGCCGCGCGCGTGCGCTCGAGGATCTCCCGTGGGCCGCGGCCTGGGTTTCGCCAGTCGTCGTCGCCTCCGCCCCCACCGCCTCCGGTCGGCCTGCGGTCTACGGGGGGCTTGCCCCCGGTTCCGGGCGCCTTCCGCTCGATCTGGGCCGGAATGGGCGAAAAGATGGACGGCATAGAGATCCCCGTGAGGATGAGATGCCTCTCACGCTTTCTTGGACGCAGGCAAAATCGGAAAAGTGGGCTGGGGAATGAGAAATGGGCGCAGCTGGCCTTAAGGTCTGAAGCCGCTATACGGATTGTATCCCCGTAGACTATTGCCCCAAAAACGGATCAACGACCTGAACACCGAAGCTGGCGAAGTCATTCACGTTGCGGGTGACGACGACCATGCCGTGGATGCGGGCAGTGGCGGCGATCATGGCATCCGCGCTCAGGTCGTCCGACTTACCGAGCATCAATCGCGCCCACTCGCGGAAGATGGGACCATCGGCAGGCAGGATCGTGTAATAGGCCATGAGATCGTCGATCCAGAGCTCCAGTTCCTGTGCCTTTGCCGCGTCCTGCGTGCGCGTGAGCTCGATGCCTGCCTGTGCTTCGGCGAGCACAACGGCCGGAATGGCGAGCTGATGCGCAGGAACGGAGCGCCTCCAGGCCGCGACCGCGCCGTGAGGCTGCGGCTTGCGTAACTCGGAAACAACATTGGTGTCGAGCAGGTAGATCAAGACGGTTCCTCGTTGTCGAAGCGGAACGGGCGCAGCTTCAGCACGGGACGGCGCGGAGGCAGCGGAATATCATGGGGCGCAGCGGGATCGAGAAGAGGATCGGGCATAACCTTTCTTGCCTTTTCGTTCAAATGCCTCCACTCGTCGATGGGAACCAGGACAGCAGCTTCGACGCCGCGGCGCGTGACGACTTGCGGGCCTTCTTTAAGGGTGATGTCGAGGAGTTCGCTGAAGCGAGCCTTTGCGTCGTAAACGGGCCAGACCATAGGGAGGAAACTCCTTCTCATATAGTCATATGACTAGTCATATGACTATGTCAAGCCACCTGCGCCACCTGCGGTGGGGCAGACGCTCGCGCGAAGGTGTATAGGATCTCCCGGAACAACGTGTAAAGGATGTTATGGAACTGAACAACAGAAATGCGGCGAATGGATGGGGCACCCCGCATCCTGCTAATGGATCAAGCCAGAGTTTCCTGAGCTCGCTCCAAAGGCATAATCCGCACGACGCGCTCCATGAGCTTCTTATCCTGTTCCGCCATCTTCAGGTCGTAAGTTGCCTGCAACCGCATCCACACTTCTGGTGAGCCGCCTAATAGCCGGGAGAGTTTCAGGCACATGACGGCGGAAAGGGGCCTGCGCTGCGACAGAATGTCGTGAAGCATCTGGCGGGAGACGCCGAGAGCCTTGGCCGCCGCTGTTACGGAGAGGCCAACCGAGGGCAGAACATCTTCCTTGAGAATCTCACCCGGATGAACGGGTGGCAGTCCGCTCTTTCTCTCCATAACGTCCTCCCAGGTACCTGCGGTGGGGCAGTCGCTCGCTGTTCGCTCGCAACGGCACCCGGTTAATAGTAGTCCTCGAAATCGATATCCAACGCGGTTTCGCCCGACCAGCCGAAGGTGATCCAGTAATTCGCGGTCACCCGCATCGACCATCCTTTCGGTTTGGCTTGCAGGCTGTGAAAGTGAAAGCCGGCGATGTTCAACTCCTCCGGTTGACTTGCGACTTCCAGCAACTGCAAGATGCGAATGCACTTCCTGAGATGATCGGGGCCAATCCGGTGGGTCTTGCCGGTGAGATAAATCTCTTCAAGTCCCTTATGCCTGAACCCGCCGATCATTCTCGCAGTGTAATCTATTTAGTTTACAGTGTCAACTGTTCAACAGCTGAGGGAGGCAGCAGCCTTCGGCGCGGTGAATTGGGGTCGTAAGTTCCCAGGTCCGAAAATCCGGACCTGGGGCACCCACTCATTTGGGGTGGACGGACCTGCGCCACCCGCCCTTCCCAACCCCAGCTAGGAAAGCGAGGAATGGGGCACCCGGTTCAACGCTTGTAGGAGGTCCCTTCGCTGTGAAGCAGGATCAACCTGTACCGTTAAAACGGCGTGGCAATCAGTATTCGCGCAAGAAAAGCTCACACCGCGGAAGGTTTTCAAGCCGAATGTAATCGTGATTGCTTCAACATCAACGCTCACCACGCGCTCCCTGCAGTGCGGACAAATTCCCATCAATCGCACCTCCCACATTCCTGGACCAAGCGTGCCAGAAGACCATCGAATCGCACTGTCAGGAAATCGGTAGCTAGCACGAACCGGAATGTAAATCGCTTTCCAGATAGCCGGTTGCGAATTCGCAACCAGTTCCTGGGTGAATTTGCCTCCATGCCGCCCTCTTCGATTTCAATTTGAGGAAACGGCGTCAGCTTAGCAACAAGCACGCCTTCTGCGTCTCTAAGTCGGTCAAATTGCATATTCAACCTCCCGTGACTCGAATCCTCTGTGGCTCGTACAGAGTGTCCCTCGGACGGGCTGTTAGGTCAAGCTTATTGCCTCGCTCTGTGCCTTTGCAGAGTGCGAGGCAACGTGCATTTGGCGGATGGCCCAGGCTTGACTGGTAGCGAAATGGGCCGTCAATGATTGATCAACTTTCCCTGACTTATACGTTGCCATGTCCCGCAGAATTGGCATAGGCCGTAGGCGCCCGGGTATCGTGGATGTTCCTTCTTGCTGCGGGGCCTCTTGCAACTACCTTTGCAGCAATTCGTCGGTGCTATGCGCATACTTGCTCCTTTGGGACACAAAATAGCACGAACCACCGAAATTACCTATAGTCTTGGAGTGCAGCCGCGGGCCTTTATGCGCCTCCTTCCGGCGCAGGGACAGCAGGCAACGAACCTCATGCGAGCGAATAGCGAGCGCCCGCCTGGACGGCCAGTCCTACCAGCCGCGCGTCTGCAGCAGTTGCGATTCTTCGATGGACGCAGCAGCCAAGCCCTTCATCGTTCCCGTAACTTGCTCGCTGACCTCGGCGAGAATCTTGGGATCGTTCCAATGCGTGGTGGCCATCACGATGGCCTTGGCGCGGGAGACGGCTTCTTCGCGCTCTTTGGGGTCGTTCTCGACATCGAGCGGCGTGGCGCGCTCCTTCATGAAGATTCCCGAGCCGACAAAGATGGCCTCTGCGCCCAGTTGCATCATCAGCGCGGCGTCGGCGGGTGTGGCGATACCGCCGGCGGAGAAGTTGGGCACCGGGAGCTTCCCGCTCTGGGCTACGATTCGGACGAGCTCATACGGGGCTTGCAGCTCCTTGGCCGCGGCGTAGAGTTCCTGTTCGGTGAGCACCGTGAGCACGCGCATCTCTTTGGTGATCTGGCGCATATGCTGTACGGCGTGGACCACGTCGCCGGTGCCCGCCTCGCCCTTGGTGCGGATCATGGCTGCGCCTTCGGCGATGCGCCGCAGAGCCTCGCCGAGGTTGCGCGCGCCGCAGACGAAGGGCGTGGTAAATGCATGTTTATCGATGTGATGCGCTTCGTCGGCCGGGGTCAGCACCTCGCTCTCGTCAATGAAGTCCACACCCAATTGCTGAAGAATCTGCGCCTCGGCAAAGTGGCCGATGCGGGCCTTGGCCATGACGGGAATGGAAACGGCCTGAATGATCTGCTTGATCAGCGCGGGCCGGGCCATGCGGGCCACGCCGCCCTCGGCGCGGATCATGGCAGGCACGCGCTCGAGAGCCATCACCGAGGCGGCGCCGGACTCTTCGGCGATGCGCGCCTGCTCGACGCTCATCACGTCCATGATGACGCCGCCCTTGAGCATCTCGGCCAGGCCGACTTTCAGGCGCAGGCTGGTGGCTGTCAAACTCTGGTTTTCCTTGGCTTCCGGCATGATTTCCGACCTCGCAGAGCGGCACTTTCCCATCCGGGCGGGATGGGAACGCCAAAGAGCTTTCCTCCCTTCAGTGTAGCAGCGAGGCGAATGGGCTGCAGCGTGGGGTAGTAGGTCAGTTTGAACGGAACCGTCCATCAGGGGCTAAAGAGGCTGCGGAAGAAGGCCGGAACCGCAGTCAAGTCATGAAAAAGCATCCCGCAGGGGCTAAAGCCCGCGCCCATTTTGCGGCGCGTGCGGCACGACTGAAGTCGTGCCCTTTCACGACGGCTTCAAACTGACCCATTACTCGGCGTGGAATGAAAGCGGGGTAGTGGATCAGTTTGAACAAAACTTTCATTCAGGGGCTAAAGCCCCGGATGATTCATCGGCGTTCACGGCACCCTTCGGCAAGCTCAGGGCAGGCTAGAAGTCGTGCCCTTTCACGACGATTTCAAACTGACCCGCTGCCGACGTGCCGGCGCAATTCTTAAGCCATTCCAATCCTTTCTACTCCCCACTGGACCTCCTTCTGCAGCTTGAGTGTCCGAAATGGCGACAGTACAACCATCTCCGGCAGCTACGGGCGTGCCAAAACCGGGAGCAGCAACGGCCGCGCGCGCCGCCCCGGAGGCCGTTCAGGCCCTGGTTCCGGCACCGCAACCGCAGCCGAACGGGGAAGAGTCCGCTTTCCCGGCGCGGATCTCCCGATTGTCCGTGGAACTGGATGTGAGCGTTCCGGTGCGCAACTTCCGCGTGCGCCAATTGCTGGCCCTGGCCCCCGGAGCGGTGATCGAAAGCCAATGGAGTCACGGCGAGGATCTTCCTCTGGCGTCGAGCGACGTGCAGGTGGCGTGGAGCGAGTTCGAAGTGGTGGAGACGCGGTTGGCGGTGCGCATCACACGGCTGGCGTAGGAACGGATGAGGAGGGCCGGCAGCATGGCGGATGGAGCGGATGGGGAGACGAGAGACGGCGGTGGGAACGGCGGTGGACTGGGGGCGTGGCTGCTCGAGAAGCTGCGCGGCAGGCGGCGCCGGACGCCGCGCCTGGCATTGCTCGAGCGCATCAGCCTGGCGCCGCGCCAGTCGCTGGCGTTGATTGAAGCCGAAGGCCGCAGGATTCTGGTCGCGACCTCGGCCGAAGGCGGGCCAGCCTTCTATCCGCTGGATCGCGAGCGGAGCTCGCGAGCGCGCGCCGAAGGCGGCCGCGCACTCGACGGCCGGTCGAGGATCTCGTGATGGGCATGTGGCTTCTTCGCCTGGCCGCGGCGGCTCCGGCGGCCGCGCCTCTGTTGCCCGATTTGAATAGCAAGCTGCGGCCTTCGGACGCCACCCCGTGGACGATTCTCTTCGCTCTCACGCTGATCACCCTGCTGCCCGCGATTCTGATGGCCATGACGCCGCTGGTGCGCCTGCTGGTGGTCTTTCACTTCCTGCGTCAGGCCCTGGGCACGCAGACCGCGCCCTCGAATCCCACGCTGATGGGCCTGGCGCTCATGATGGCGTGGTTCATCATGACGCCGGTCCTCAATCAAGTCGACCAGCAGGCCGTGGAACCCTATCGCAACGGCCAGATTACCGGCCTCGAGGCCATCGACCGCGGCGCCCAGCCGGTCAAGCATTTCATGCTCAAGTACGCACGCGAAAAGGATCTGGCGTTGTTTACGGCCGCGGGCCAGATGCCCCGGCCCAACACGCCGGACGACCTGCCCATGCGCGTGGTGGTTCCGGCCTATATCCTCTCCGAACTCAAGGCCGGGTTTGCCATCGGCGCGGTGCTGTATCTGCCCTTTTTGCTGATCGACATGGTCACGGCTGCGATCACCACCTCGATCGGCATGTTCCAGTTGCCGCCCGTCGTGGTCTCGACGCCGCTCAAGATTCTGCTCTTTGTGATGGTGGACGGCTGGAACCTGCTGGCGAATTCCTTGCTGCGCAGTTTTTGAAGGGAGGCCGATGACACCCGACCTGGTTGCCGAACTGATGCGCCAGTTGCTGCGCGAGGCCATGATTCTGGCCGCGCCGCTGCTGCTTGCCGCGGCGGCGCTGAGCTTTGTACTCAGCCTGGTGCAGACCCTGACCAGCCTGCAGGAGCAATCGCTGACCAGCGTGCCGCGCCTGGCCGCGATCGTGCTCATCCTGCTGGTAGCTATGCCGTGGTTTCTCCTGCGGCTGGCCACGTATACGCGCCTTTTGCTGGGAGACTTCCACCGCTATCTGGGATGAGCGGAGCTAGCGGAGTGAGCCGCGCTTCGCGCGTGTTAGCGGAGCTAAAGGCTGCTAGCCCCGCTAACACCGCTAACTCCGCTAACCCCGCTTGAAAGATAAACATGACGGACTGGCCGACATTCCTGAGCGCAATGATGCTCGCCCTGATGCGGGTCGGCGGGATGTTGGCCTTTGCGCCGTTTTTCTCCTCGACGGCCCTGCCCATGCGCGTCAAGGCGGTCTTCGCGGGCGCGGTCGCCTTCCTCCTCGCGCCGCTGGTGGCCACGCTGCCGCATGCGCAGGCGTCGCTCAGCTTCTCGTCGATCATCGGAGAGCTCGCGGTCGGTCTGGTGTACGGACTCTCGCTGACGCTGCTCAACGAGATGATGCTCTTCGCCGGCCAGGTCGTGGGCCTGCAGTTCAGCTTCTCGCTGGTCAACCTGATGGACCCGGCCTCGGCCATCCAGACCCCGCTTCTGGGCGACCTCTTTCAGTTGATGGGCACGCTGGTCCTGATCACCGCCGGCCTGGACCGGATTCTGCTGGCTTCAATGGTGCGCAGCTTTCATGCCGTGCCCCTGGGAGCCTTCGCGCTCGGGCCCCCGGCCGCACGGGTCATCGTGCGCGCCGCGGGAGGCATCTTTCTGGCCGCTCTGGAGTTGGCCGCGCCGGTGCTGGCCGCAACCATGCTGGTCGAGATCTCTGTAGCCCTTTTGGGCAAGCTCAGCCCGCAACTGCCGGTGATGATGCTGACCGTGCCTCTCAAGACCTTGACCGGCTTTGTGATCCTGTTGGGATCTCTGGCGCTTTGGCCGCGCTTCATCGAAGCGCGTTTCGCGGAACTGCTCGACATGGCCGAGCGGCTGATCGTCCTCCCGGGTTCGGCGCCGGGGCTGGGAGGCTGAACCGTGCCCGGAGAGCGCACCGAACAGGCCACGCAGCACCGGCGCGAAAAGGCGCGCCGGGAAGGCGACATCCTGCACAGCCGCGAGCTGACGGCGGCCGCGGGAACCCTGGCTGGAGCGCTTGCGCTGGGGGCGCTCGGCGGCCGGACCATCGAGGCCTGGCGCAGCGCCTTTGCCGGGTTTCTTGCGCTCGGCGCCTCGGCCCATTGGGAGCCGGCCACCCTGGAGCCGACGCTGGCGGCCGCGCGCCGCCTGATCCTTGAGGTGCTGACGCCTCCCGCCATCGTCCTGGCTCTCGTCGTCGTGGGCGCTCTCTCTGCAGCCATCGCCCAGACCGGCGGCGTGAGCGTGCACATGAGCGCCATCGCGTGGAAGCCGGAGCGCGTCAACCCCGTGGCGAACGTCAAGAACCTGTTTTCGCTGCGCGCCGCGGCCCGGCTCGGCAAATCGCTCATTCCGGCCACCTTTCTCGCCGTCTTTGCCGTCGAGCGCATCGCTCACCAGCTCTCGATCCCGCCGTTTTCGACCGAACGGCTCGAGCTTTTGGGCCGCGACGTCTACGGCCTGCTGCTGGCCGCGGCCTGGCTACTCTTCGCCTGGGCGGCCATCGACTATATGGTCGAGTGGCAGAGCCGCGAGTCGCGCCTCAGGATGAGCCGCCAGGACCTGCGCGACGAGTACAAGGAGACCGAGGGCAACCCGCAGATTCGCGGCCGTATCCGCAACCTGCAGCGCCAGATGCGCCGCCGCCGCGTGAAAGCGGATGTTTCCAAGGCAGCCGTGGTCCTGACCAATCCTACGCATTACGCCGTGGCCCTGGGCTTCGATTTCGTGACCATGGAGGCCCCCAAGGTGCTGGCCAAGGGCCGCAACCTTCTGGCCGAGGAGATCAAGGCCGAGGCGCGCTGGGCGGGCGTGCCCATTGTGGAGAATCCGCCGCTTGCGCAGTCGCTCTACCGCACCGTCGAGGTGGGCCAGGCCATTCCGGTCGAGCTTTATGCCGCCGTGGCCGCGATTCTGGCCTATCTCTATCGCCAGCGCGTCGAGGCCGAGCTCCGCGAGCGCCAGGCGCGTGAGGCCCGGGCGCGCTCCGCGCCTGCAGCCTTTGGAGGCGCTCCGCGCTTTTAAGTTTTGGAGGCGCTTCGCGCTTCATGAGTTTCGAGGAGGGTATCGATGAGGAGCTTCGCGCTTTTGGGTTTTGGAGGAGGGTATCGATGAGTACAGCGACTTTACCAGCGGGAACGCTCGCGGCGCAAGGCTCGATCCTGCACCGGCTGCGCGACTACCTGCTGCCCATGGCGGCGATCAGCGTGGTCTTTGTCATGATCGTGCCGCTGCCGGCCTGGGGCCTGGATATGCTGCTGGCGCTTTCGATGGCCGCCTCCGCCATCGTCTTCCTCTCCGCCGTGCAGATTCGCCGCGCCGTCGAGCTCTCGGTCTTTCCCACGCTCCTGCTGCTCCTCACCCTCTTCCGCCTCTCGCTCAACATCGCCTCCAGCCGCCGCATCCTGCTGCACGGCCAGGAGGGAACGGCCGCGGCGGGCAGGGTGATCGAGGCCTTCGGCCAGTTCGTCGTAGGCGGCAACTACGTGGTCGGCTTCGTGCTCTTCCTGGCTTTGGTCGCCATCCAGTTTCTGGTCGTCTCCCACGGCGCCGTGCGTACCGCCGAGGTCACGGCCCGGTTCACGCTCGACGCTCTGCCCGGCAAGCAGATGGCCATCGACGCCGATCTGAACGCGGGGCTGATCGACGAGGCCGAGGCGCGGCGCCGCCGCCAGGCCATCGCCCGCGAGGCCGAGTTCTACGGCGCCATGGACGGCGCGGCGCGCTTCAACCAGCGCGATTCTCTGGCCACCATCCTGATTACCGGCATCAATATCGTCGCCGGCCTCCTGATCGGAACCCTGCAGATGGGCATCGACCTCAGCGAGGCCGCGCGCACCTACACCGTGCTCACGGTGGGCGACGGGCTGGTCACGATCATCCCTTCGCTGCTGGTTTCGGTCGCCGGCGGCATCACGCTCACCCGCGCCAACTCGGCCGGCATGCTGGGCGGCGAGATCCGCCAGCAACTGCTGGGCCGGCCGGCCACGTTGTACATGGCCAGCACGGTCTCGGCCTGCATGTGCCTGATTCCCGGGCTGCCCAAGTTTGCTTTTCTGGCCGTGGCCGGGGGGCTGTTTGTGGGCGCGAGACGCCTTGCGGCGCAACCGCAGGTCCTGCCCGCCGAGCTGGCCCCTGCCGAAAAGAAAAAGGCCGAGGGCGCCGCGCAGAGCTCGGAACTCACCTCGCTGCTGCGCCTGGAGGACCTGACCCTCGAGATCGGTTTCCAGCTGATTCCGCTGGTCGACGAGAAGCAGGGCGGGCAACTGTTGAGCCGGGTGCGCACCCTGCGCCGCCACCTCTCGTCGGAGATGGGCTTTCTGGTTCCCCCCGTGCATATCTCGGACAACCTGCGCCTCAAGCCCAGGGAGTATGTGATCTCGCTGCGCGGCATCGAGATCGGCCGCTGGCAGACCGAGGGTCCGCACCTGCTGGCGGTCTCCGGAGAGCCTGGCCGGCGGCCGCTCACCGGCAAAGAGACGCGCGAACCCGCCTTCGCAGTGCCGGCCGTCTGGATCGCGCCGGCCCTCGAAGAACAGGCCATCGCCGCCGGCTACTCCGTGGTCGACGCGGTGACGGTGATCACCACGCACCTGGGCGAGCTCATCCGCCAGCATGCCGGCGAGCTGCTGGGGCGCGCCGAGATCAAACGTCTGTTAGATGCGCTCAACGACTCGCACCCCAAGCTCCTTGAGGAACTGGTGCCCAAACTCCTCACGCTGGGCGAGGTGGCGAGGGTTCTCGAGCAATTACTGCGGGAACGCGTTTCGATCCGCGATATGGGCGCGATTCTGGAGGCGCTGCTCGAAACCGCGCCCGTAAGCAAGAGCCTGGTAGCCCTGGTCGAGGCCGCGCGGCAGGCCCTGGGGCGGAGACTGGTGCGGCCGCTGCTCGACGGCGACGGCCAGCTGCCGGTGCTCTTGCTCGATCCCGGGCTCGAAGAGGAGATCCTGGCGGCGGTTGCGCCCGAAAACGGGCAGCGCCTGCTCGCGGCAGCCGCTCCCGCCGGGACCCCGGTGGTCCGCCGCCTCACCGATTCTGTGAGATCCCTTATTGGCTCCGCATCCTCTGCGGCACCTCCCGTGCTCCTTTGCCCTAGTCCGGCCCGCTATCACGTCAAGCGGTGGCTGGAACCGGTGTTGCCTCGTCTCGCCGTGGTTGCCGCCGGCGAGATTCCCCCGGAGATCCGGCTGCGCCTCGTCGGCACCGTCCGTTGAGGGCGGCATCCGAAGGGGTGAAGCCGCGGATCGAGGCAGGCAACGGAAAGAGCGCGTGCGCGTGAGGGGAAAAGCCGATGGGAGTCGATGGAAGCGCTGCCGTGAGAGACTCCAAACCCGCCAGCCGCCGCGCCGGGGCAGCGAACTACCCTCCTTCGGCCGGGATCACGCCGGTTCTCACCGGCGAGCAGGAGCGGGTCCTCCTCGATCACCTGCCGATCGTGCGCTTTCTGGCGCGCCGCATCCATGAGCGCCTGCCGCAGCACGTCGATATCGAGGACCTGGTTTCGGCGGGCGTGGTCGGATTGATGGACGCCTTCGCCAAATTCGATCCCGAAAAGAAAGTGCAGTTTCGCAGTTACGCGCAGTTCCGCATCCGGGGCGCCATCCTCGACAGCCTGCGCACCCTCGACTGGAGCCCGCGCGAACTGCGCCGCAAGGGCCGCGCCGTCGAGGAGGCCATCCGCATCTTGACCGCGCGTCTGGGCCGGGCGCCGGGCGAGGCGGAGGTCGCCGCCGAGATGGGCGTTCGTCTTGAGGATTACCAGCAGTTGCTCGGGGATCTGAAGGGCCTCGAGATCGGCACCCTGCATCTGGAGCGCAGCGAGAACTCCGGCGAGGAAGAGTTGGCCTATGTGCCGGGCCGTCCTGACGAAGATCCGCTTTTCCGCTGCCTGCGCGGCGAACTCGAGGACCGGCTGGCCGAGGCCATCGCCAATCTGCCCGATCGCGAACGGCTGGTGATGACCCTCTACTACTACGAAGAGATGACCATGCGCGAGATCGGCCTGGCGCTGGGCGTGGTCGAGTCGCGCGTCTCGCAGGTGCATGCATCGGCAGTGGTGCATCTGCGCGCGGCTCTGCGCGATCTGGCGGCCCGGGGCGCGGGGGACCGTATGACGCCCCGCAAACCGCCGCGCAAGACCTGAACTCCGGCCCTGAAGTCCCGGATCGATAGCCCGGCCGGGCGCGGAAAACGGGGCGTGAATAGGGCGGATAGAACGCGGTTAAGGAGCGGAGATTGACAGAGAAGACACTCAAGCAGGATGAGATCGATGCGCTCTTTGAAGCCGCGCGCAGCACTTCGCCCGAAGCATCCCGGCCCGAGGCGCGGGCCCGTATCGTGCCCTATAACTTCTCTTCCGCCGGGCAGATCTCGACCGACCAGTTGCGCGCCATCAGCATGTTGAACGACCTGTTCGCGCGCAACCTTACCCACAATCTGGCCGCATGGCTGCGCACCCGCTTTCAGGTCAACCTGGTCTCGGCAGAGCAGATACAGTTCAATGAGTTTCTGCTCAGAATTCCCGAGATCAGTTATGTAGCCTCGGTAAGGCTGGAGCCCCTGGGCGCGCTCTCGGTGCTGCAGCTCGATCTCGGCCTGGCGCCGCCGATGATCGACCTGCTTCTGGGCGGGGACGGCAAGGACGGTCCCTTGCGCGAGCTGACCGACATCGAGGAATCGATTCTCGGCAGCGTGGTGGAGATCGTCTGCCGTGAACTGACGGTGGCCTGGCAGCAGGTCGGTCTGAGCTTCAACTTCGAGCGCCGCCAGATGCAGACCCAGGTGGCGCGCATCATCTCCGTGACCGAGAAGGCGCTCTGCCTGAGCTTCGAAATCCGCATGCCGCACAGTTCGGGGCTGTTGAACCTGGCCTTTCCCGCCGTGGTTGCGAACACCATCCTGCGTCGCCTGACCACCGACTGGGGCCGGCGTTGCCGCCATACCGGCGAGACCCGGTCGCGGATCGAGGCCGTGGCGCGGCGCATCCGCTTTGGCTGCACCTTGCAGCTGCCCACGGTTCGCCTGGCCGCCAGTACGCTCGAAGAGCTCCAGCCGGGCGACGTCTTGCGCCTCGATGTGAGCACCAGCGCGCTCTCCGAGTGGCGCGTCGCGGGATTGCCCCTCCTGCTGGCCAAGGCCATGCGCCACGGAGAGCGCCGCGCGGCGCGGGTGGAGCGCGCGGTCGCCGGGGGTGAGCCATGAAAACCTACTTCGATTGCTGGGCCGAAGTGGCCGCAGCGCTCTTCTCGCAGGCCCTGGCCGGGGAGCCGGAGCTCTCCGAGTCCCTGCCCAAGCCGCTCGCGGGCGGGTCCTTTGGATGGGCGGCAACCCTGGCGGGAGACGTGACGGGACGCTTCGCCATCCTCCTCGACGGCGCGATTCTGGAGACGCCCCTGGTCGGCGAGGGTGTGGATCAAAAGGCCGGCTGGAAGGAACTGGTACGCGAGACTCTCGATGCCGCGGCCGGAGAACTGCTGGCGCGCACCGGCCAGAAGTGCAAGGTCGCGGCCAGCGAAGAGATCGCGGCCCAGAGCCAGATCTCGCACGCCTTTCAGCTCCGCGCCGGCGATCGCGCCTGGACCATCCTGGTGCGGGACGAGTTGCGCACGGTGGAAGCGCAGGCCCAGGCGGAGGCCAGCGCGCCGGCGGCATCGCGCGCCGGCGATCGCGATGCGCGCGCGGCCGCGGCGCCCCCGCCCCCCAGCCCGGGTCTGACTCCCGGCCAGGAATTGCTGCTCGATGTCGAACTCGAAGCTTCGCTGCGCTTTGGCGCGCGCGAGATGTCGCTGGGCGAGATTCTCGATCTGGGGCCGGGCGATGTCGTCGAACTGGATCGCCACGTGGCCGACCCGGTGGACCTGATTGTGGGCGACAAAATTGTGGCGCGCGGCGAGGTGGTGCTGGTCAACGGCAACTTCGGGCTGCGCGTCACCGAGGTCGCGGCGCCCAAAAAACGCCTGGAGAGCGTGCGATGTCTCTTCTAAGGCGATCCGCGGCGCAGGCCGAGGGCAGGGCCGGCGCCGAAGGCGGTCTTGGGGCGGCAGAGGGCGCGGCCGGGCTTGCGTCCCGAGAGGTGCGTTCCGGGCCATCTTCACGGCAGCGAAAGGGTGGGATCTTCCGCACCTGCGCCAATCCCCACTGTGCTTCGGGCTGGCTTCACCTGTGGCGCAGCCGGGAGGCGCCGGTCTTCGAGAACGGCTGGTGCTGCTCGGCCGCATGCACGCGGGCGTGCGTGGAGGCGGCATTACGGCGGGAGATGGATGCGCGGGGCGCGGTGCGCGAGAGCCACCACCATCGCATTCCGCTGGGACTGGCCATGCTGGAGCAGGGCTGGATCTCTGCGAAGGATCTGCGCGCGGCGCTGGCCGCGCAGCGCAGCGCGGGGTGCGGCAAGCTGGGCGAATGGCTGGTGCGGCAGAGGAGCACGAGCGAAGATCTGGTGACGCGGACCCTGGGCCTGCAGTGGGGCTGCCCGGTGCTGAGCATCGAGTATCACAATCCCGAAGACCTCACGCCGCTCGTGCCGCGGCTCTTTATCGACGCCTTCGGGGCGCTGCCCTTGCGCGTGGCGGCAGGAAAGATCCTTTATCTGGGTTTTGAGGACCGCGTCGATCCCGCCCTGGCGCTGGCCGTCGAGCGCATGACCGGACTGCGGGTCGAAGCCGGACTGGTGCCGGGATCGCACTTCCGGTTGGCGCACGAGCGCGCCCTGGAAGCGCGCTTTCCGTCTGCGGAATTGATCGAGGCGGCCACGGAGCGGGCGTTGGCCACGGCTCTGGCCAACGCCATCGAAGAGTCCGAGCCCGCCCAGGCGCGCCTGGTGCGCGTGCATGATTGCTTCTGGCTGCGCCTCTGGCGCCGCCCTCAAGCCGGGCCATTACCCGAATCGGGCTCCATCCGGGACCTGATTGCTTCAACCGCGGCGCACTGAGGGCCGATTCCGGTCTCGCCGGAGTGGGCAGGCGGCGGGAATGCGCTGACGAAGCGGCTCGCAAGAAACTCCTGGCAGGCGGAGGAAATCCTGGCCTCATGCTTCCGGGCAAAACGCCGATAGGAAATTTGCAGGGGGCTTGGGCATGGGCGAGATTCGAGCGCTGATCGTGGATGACTCTTCGGTAATGCGCAAGATTGTGGAACGCGCGCTACGCCAGGCCGGACTGGATCAACTGGTGGTGCATGAGGCCGGTTCCGGGGCCGAAGGAATCGAGGTCCTGAAGTCCATGCCGGTGGATTTGATCCTTTCCGATATCAATATGCCGATCATGGATGGCCTGGAGTTTCTCCGCCAGATCCGCGCTCAGAACCTGGCCCAGGGCGTGCCCGTGGTCATGATCACCACCGAGTCGAGCGAGGAGCATGTGAAGCAGGCCATTCAGTCCGGCGCTCAGGGATACATCCGCAAGCCCTTCACGGCCGAGCAGGTCAAGGAGCGGGTGTTGCCACTGGTCCGAGGGGCTTAGCCGGGGAGGATCTTGTGCTGTTCAACGGGGTGCGTGCGGCTGCGATACAGGGGCGGGGAAAGATCACGGTCCTGGGCGGCAGAGAAGAAAGGGAGCAGACGATGGCGGTGTCGTTGCGTGAATCCGTGCAGCGGGTCTCCGATCCGCGAAACCTGGATGCCAGCGTGGAAGAGGTCTTCCGGCTGATGCTGGGCATTGAGTGCAAGCGCGATGCCGGGCCGGCCAACGTAGAAAGCGAGTCGGTTACGGCGGTGGTCGGCTTCGGCGGCATGTTGAGCGGCGCCTGCGTCTTCCGCTCCGGAGCCCGGACGGCCCTGAAGATTGCCGCCCAGATGACGGGCATGGAATTCGAAACCGTCGACGATACGGTGAAGGACGGCATCGGAGAGATCTGCAACATGCTGGCCGGGGGCTGGAAGGGCAAGGTTCCGGAGCTGGCCGCCAACTGCGGCCTCTCGGTTCCGGCGGTCATTACCGGCAGGGACTATAACCTGCACGTGCAGGCCCCGGAGTTTCAACTGCACCACATCTATCGCTTTGACGACCAGACCTTTGAGGTCACGATCGTCTGCGACGGCATCCAATAAAACAGCGCGTAGGGAATTGGGAATCGGGAACAGGGAATAGAGATCGGGGAATAGCCAAGGGAGCTATCCCTGGGAAAACAGGCCTGTCTATTCCCTACTGACGGCTCCCTACTGGCTACTCCCTATTCCTATTCCCTTGAAACCGCTCTAATCTCTTCATCTCCTCTTCGGCCCCTCATCTGCATGGAACTCCTGTCGACGAGGAGCTTCCCGATGGACAGCGGCTACTACGCGGCGATGACGGGCCTGGTGGCGCGCACCCAGGCTCTGGATATGGCGGCGGCCAACCTGGCCAACGCCCAAACGCCGGGCTTCCGTGCGGAACGCGAGTTCTTCCGCTCCGTGCTCCTGGGACCCGGCGGCGCGGATTCCGAACTGGGCGAGACCGTGAACAACTACGGCCTGCTGGGCGGCAACCGGCTCAGCACGGCCCAGGGCGCGCTCGTCGAAACCGGCAATCCCCTCGATCTGGCCGTTGAGGGCCAGGGATTCTTCATGGTGCAGACGCCGCAGGGCCCACGCTATACGCGCGATGGCAGCTTCCACCGCGCACCCAACGGGCAACTGGTTACGGAGGCGGGTGAGCCGGTGCTCTCGGCGACGGGCCAAGCGATCCCCATTCCGCCCGGCGAAGTCACGGTAGGCGCCGACGGAACCATCTCCGTGGCCGGCGGGGTGGTGGCGCAAGTGGGCGTCTTTGTCTTTCCTGCCGGAACGGAGCTGACGCCGGAGGGCGCCAATCGCTATGTCGCGCCGCAGGGGGTGACAGCCGCCGCGGCAACCGGCGCGTCGATCCACCAGGGCGCCCTTGAGAATGCCAATCAGGACGTAGTGCAGGGCACTCTCGATCTGGTCATGATGCAGCGCCAGGCCGAGATGATGCAGCGCGCCTTAACCGTCTTCCACACCGAGTTCAACAAGTTTGCGACCGAGGACCTGCCAAAGGTCTAGTCCAAAACGAGGAGAAACATGATTCGAGCCTTGTATACCGCAGCCAGCGGCATGAGCGCACAGCAGATGAACCTCGACACCATCGCCAACAATCTCGCCAACTCCTCGACCACGGGCTTCCGGCAGTTGCGCCTGCAGTTCCAGGACATGGTGTATCAGAACCTGGTGACGCCGGGCGCGGCACAGAGCCAGAGCACCGTTGCCGCCGGGCTGCAGATCGGTTTGGGGACCAAGCCCGCGGCGACCGAGGTTATTAATACCCAGGGCGAGCTGAACGAGACCCAGAACCAGCTCGATGTGGCCATCCAGGGCTCGGGCTTCTTTCAGATTCAGCGGCCCGACGGCACCATCGCCTACACCCGCGCCGGGCAGTTTCAACTCAACAACCAGGGCACGATCGTGACCACGGACGGCGATCCGCTGATTCCCACCATCACCATTCCTTCCAATGCCACGGCGGTCACCATCACGCAATACGGCGTGGTCAACGCGACGCTCGCCGGCCAGCAGAATCCCTCGCAACTCGGACAGATTCAGCTGGCCACCTTCCCCAACCCCGGCGGCCTCGAGAGCATGGGCAACAACCTGCTCACGGCCACGCTGAATTCGGGCGATCCCGTCCTGGGAAACCCCGGCGGCACGGAAGGCCTGGGAACGCTGCAACAGGGGTACCTGGAGAACTCCAACGTCGATGTGGTGACGGAGTTTGTGCAGATGGTGCTGGCGCAGCGGGCCTACGAGTCGAACTCGAAGGTCATCAAAGCAGCAGACGATATGTACTCGCAAGTCAATAACATGACGCATTGAACCTCGCGTGCCGGTTGAGGTTCGAGGGAAGGAATGGGGCTGAGCAGGGTCATGCGCACAGGATGCAGAGCGATCGCGGGATGGCTGGCGCTGAGTTTCGTGGGCAGCGCCTG
>Ga0326727_10012397_pt1 | contig 19425 bp, 12 predicted proteins | sample MB2enrmetagenome_FD_207643 | JGI IMG/M metagenome (GOLD analysis project Ga0326727, IMG submission 207643) | Lab enriched peat soil microbial communities from McLean, Ithaca, NY, United States - MB29MY | ecosystem: Environmental > Terrestrial > Soil > Wetlands > Peat | place: USA: New York...
CGGATGCCAGGGCTGTGGTAACTCAGGAACACCGATAATCGGCAGGACCGGCACATCTCCAAAGACGCTGCACCCCGGACCACTTAGATGGGTCAGGCTGAATCCGCGAGTGCTCTTGTCTTCATGCCGGTAGAACGTGCCCGCAACATTATCCGGACTCCAGTACAGCATTCCAAATGGCCGGACAGCTCCTGGCAGAGTGTTCCCGAAGTCCTGCAACACGTTGATCGATGTTCCAATGAATGGATTGACGCTTGACGCGGGATCCTGAGCACTCTGTGCCCAGCACCTCAGGGCGGAAGAACTGAGGTGCAATGCCACAGCACAGAGGATCGCGGCTGTCTTCGGATACTCTCTCCATTCAGAACAGATTTGCATAAGCGTTCCTCACAGACTTCCGCCTTCGTTCCTTCCGCAGCCTTCGGACGTCAAGTTTATTTGCGCGGGCCGCACTGACTCGCCGTGATTCCGAATACCCCAAGGTCCGCAAGATGACCCTAGGCTAGAACAGCGAGGTATGGACGCGATGTGAGGATGGGTTGGGTTTTTCTCACAAAACAATCAAGTCGGCGAGGTTCCGCGGCCTTCAGGGACGCGCACGCTCATCGGGCGGGTTCACGGCCAACCCAAAATGTTGTGCGGCGACACAATCCTCGCCAAGCTGCGCCTGTTTTCGGTAGTCGCGAGGGGTGATTTGAAGGAGGCGCCTGAAGACCAGGCCGAAGTAGCTTTGATCGGAGAAACCTACGTCTTGGCCGACCCGCGTAATCGGCAGGTCAGTTGAAGCCAGCAGTGCCTGCGCCTTGGTAATTCGAAAGCGATTGAGGTAAGTATCGAAGGATTGGCCAGTGGCCTTCTTGAAGCATCGCATGAAATGCGGCTTGCTCATCCCAACAATCTTAGTGGCGCAAGAAAGCGGGATGGGTTCCGGATAATGAACATCGATGTAGTCAAAGAGCGGGCGCAGCCTTTCCAGCGTGAGCTGCCTGCGCTCGAACGCTCCTGCTGTGGCAAATTGACCCTTGTAGTGATTGATGAGCATGACCAGGATCATCTGAAGATATGTCCGGGCAACAAGTCGCGCCCGGTCGGTCGTGGCCGGCAATTCTTTTTGGATATGCATGACCAGGTCGAAGACTTTTGTCGGCAGCCTCAGATTCCGGGAGACAACATGGGGAAAGCTCTCATCCTGCAGGAGGAACGGCATCAGATATTGCGCCTGGCCGCCGGTACTGTCCGTGGCGCTAAGCACACCGGGCTGAAAGTAGAGAACAACGGCGCGAAACGGCTGCGTGCGGACCTCGCTGAGTCTGTGATAGAAGAACCCATTAAGGACGATAAGATCGCCTTCCCCTATCGTGAATTCGCGGTCCTGAACCTGATAGGTTCCATTCCCGGAATAGACATACACCAGCTCGAAATAGTCGTGCCTCCTTAAGCGAATACTCCTTTTCCGGCCAAAATCAAAAAACTTCACGTCGACAGGGAACGAGGGTGGGAACGACCAGACATGCATCCCGTCAGCACTGGTTTGGGGCTCAACAACTGAGTGCACGTTTTCCCACTGAATCTTCGTTTCCGACGGTTTCTCTGCCAGGGAGTACGAGGCCATAGCCTGGCTCCTCTCCATTGCATTCCACTAGCGGCATATTAAACATGAGAGTTTAGCGATCGTCAACACTCCTTTCAGGAGCTCAGCCGCCTGCGCATCTGTTGCAATTCCAAATCTTGTATGTGTCTCTTATGAAGACATTTGCACTGGAGTCATTCGGTTCATCCGGGGCTCACCGATCTCCGTCTGTGGTCAGCCAGCCAGAGAAGACAAGAATTGGAGTCGGGGTAGTTTTGTCATAAACTTTGACGTTTTTTCAGAGTTGTGAGTTAGGGAAAGTCCTGGCATGTCCGCGAAGGCGGTTGTACGGACTCCGAATTAGAGGGTGCACGACGCTCTTCCATCCGCCGATGCGGAGCGGTGGGCGGAAGCCTGTCTGCAATTCTTAGATCTCAATTACAATCGCTCCAAATGGATCTGCTGCACCTAATTGCGCCTCTCGCTATCGCTGTTTCAGCGTCCGCAGGCCTCGCGGAGCAATGTACGCCCATATCGGGTGTGCAGGACCACTTAAGAATTGCGCGATGCCTGGCAGCCGAGGGCAGGTTGGGTCCAGCTTCAGAACAAATAGCGCAGTACCGCGAAGCCCATCCACTGGCCGCGGACGGCGCAGTTGCAGAAGCGCAGTTGCTGCTATTGGAGAATGACCTTGCTGACGCCGCGGATGTTTTGAATCGGATAATGCTTGTGCATCCCCACTCGATTCCCGCGATGACACTTTCCGCCGAGTTGTCGAAGCGGATGAACAATGCGGATAAGGCCGAGCAGCTCTTGATCCAGTGTACGAAAGAAGCGCCGCGCGATGCGGAGACCTGGAAGCGCCTGGGAGACTTTTATCTTCGCAAGCAACCTAGGGAAGCAGTCTCATCGTTTTCCAGAGCTCTAAAGCTGAATCCAGGCGATGCACTGGCCCTTGCGGGCCGCGCCAGTGCCGAGTCGGACGCGGAAATGACAATTCAGGCGGCCCGTGACTTTGCCCGTGCTCTTTCCCTCAATAAGAGATCCTCGCATCCCAATGCAATGGTGGATTGCCTTTATGCGGAGTTCCTCTCTGCAGATGGCAACAAGCAGGACAGCATTGCCTCTTACGATACAGCGATCGCCGAGGACTCGTCTCTGCGGGATGCATATTTGGGCCGTGCGAAAGCGCGGATGGCACTCCAACAATGGGATGGTGCTGAATCGGATTTGACACGGCTTTCAGGCGACCCTGACTATGCAATCTCTGTTCTGGCCCTCCTGGTCAAGGCGTACAAGGGCCAGGGAAATCTGGAGAAGGCAACAGAGGCATCGCAACGGCTGGAGCGGCTCTCTTCAGAGTCCGATGCGGCGAGAACCGCTGGGCATGAAATCGCATATCAATTGGAGACGGCTGCAGGCCTGATGCGAGCTGGCGACTGCGACAAGGCAATCCAGATCGATCGATCCCTTCTTAAAACTCATCCGGAAGCTGCAGCTGCGTATCTGCAGTCGGGACGGTGCTATCTGCAGCTGGCGCGCGTCGATGAGGCAGAGACCGCGCTCCGCAGGTATCTTGAGTACGACGGCCGTTCCACGGCTGCGCTCTCACTTCTGGGAAGAACCCTCTTGCAAGCTGGTAAGATTGGTCCCGCGCGAGAGCAATTTAACGCAGCGCTGTTGATCGATCCGCTGATAATCGAAGCCTCTCTCGGGCTGGCCGCCTGTTCCATTCAGGAACAGAAATACGACGACGCCGAACGCACTTTGCGCGGCATTTTGACGATTCCTGGAGTCACCACGGACGTCCACCTGATGCTTGCCGAGTGTCTCTACAAGCAAAACCATCCTCAACTCGCACTGGACGAGGTTTCCCGGGCTCTTGCGATTGACCCATCGGACCCGGCGGCGCTGCGCATGAAGGCCGCTCTTGCGGGGAAAGCAAAACCGTAAGGCGGGTTTCATGACGCGGTGGAAACTGCGCCGGCCACAACCGATTTTCGCTGCCGCCTGTATAAGGTGCCCGCATAGATAATGATAGCCAGATAAATGCATGCCTCGACCAAATAAGATCGCTGCAAGCCGGCGTAGTCCGCGAGCCGGCCTTGCATGACGGGTATGGCCGCTGCACCCAGAAAACCAACCGTGAGCATCCCGGAGGCCTGAGCCTTCCAGTGGCCGGCATCTCGAAGAGCCAGCGCGTAGAGCGTTGGAAACAAGATCGAAACAAAGAACCCGAGTGCGAGAACGGCGATCACGGCAGCAGTGCCCGTCGTGGACAGGAGTACGCCTAGTGAGATCAGCGCGGCAGCCAGGTTGATGACAAGATGCAGCTCCGGAGAGATCCTCCTCTGCAGCCACGCTGCGGAAAGCCGGCCTGCGGCGAATAATCCAAAGTAGAGCGTAAAGAGCCGCTGTGCTGCATGCGACGAGAGAGAAGCAATGCTTGGACTCTCGATAACATTGAGAAAGTTACTGAAGAGCGATGCCTCCGCGCCTAATACCAGGAAGATTACGCAAGCGCCTGTGATCACTGCAGGGTTCATCCAGGCACTGCGTTCCGCTGCACGAGCAGGAGCCGCTCCCACTGAAACATCCGAATAGTCAGTAAACGAGGAACGCATTCCGAATGTCGTCGCGGCGATCACGGCGAGAGCAAATGCCAGCGTGAGCAGTATGCCGATGATGTAGGGAATCTTGCTCTGGACCGCTATGGCCGCCGCCGGAATGATCAGCGAAAGGAGAGCAGGCGCGATGATTTGCGCGACTGCGCCAAGTGCATTCCCCAGGTTCAGCCGGCTCGACGATCTCTCCGGCGGTCCAAGTGCGCTTATCATCGGATTGCCGGCGATCATCTGCAGGGTAAAGCCTGCGCCAATAATTCCGAAGCCGAGCAGAACAACCGAATAATGGGAGAGATACAGCCCCGGAACCAGCAGAGCCGTGCCCGCCGCGTACAAGCACATGGCAACGCCGAGGCTGCGCACGTAGCCTGCCCTCTGGATGAACAACGCCAGCAAAGGGCAGAACACAAAGGGGATGCTCTTTGCGGTTACGACGTACATCTGCTGCTGATAGCCGAGGTGAAAATACTCCTTCAGTTCCGGGAGAATGACGCTCTCGAAGCTTTGCGTCATCCCGCAAAAAAAATAAATAAAGTAAACCAGAAAAAGGAGCCGCTCATCGCCGGATACCGAGAATCGCTGGACTGGAGCGGGCTTCATGGCTTTGGCTGGTCCTTCTTCACACTTGGAGCAAGATACGGTTCGTTATCGCTGAGCAAGGCCCTGGCGCCGATTTGGTTCTCAATCCTGACGCCATAGTAGCCGTTGTTTCCGCGGATGATGGCTGACCGGGTCCCCGGCGCAAGCCGGATGCTGGGTGGCTGATAACGCACATCCCGCTCGTTGAATGCGTGCCCGGGATCATGTTGCTTCGAACGCGCGTCGAAGGTGGAGTTCTGCACCTGCACTTTGCCACCCTCGACCAGCACCGCTGCGTCGCGGGCATCGAAGTCGGATGAGAAGTAGCAGTCTGAGAAGGAGACAAAGCCATCGCCCTGGAGGACGGCGTTGTGTTCGGTCGGCCCCCAAAACGCGGAGTTCACAAAGCGTACACTGCCGCTGGAGTGAGGGGCGATGACGACCTGCGTGCTGGCGCCGATATGATGACTGTCGAATTCACCATTGGTAATGAGCAGTCCCTGGGGCTGAATCGCTTCGACAAGCACGGCAATCTGCGTGGCATCCGCGCCGATGCCGGAAAACTGCCCATTCGTCGAGCCGTTGGCCGTCTCGATAAAGCGGTACCCCGTCTTGGCCGGGAAGACAAAGGTGTTCGTAACGTACTCCCAGTCGCTGCGCCCGAAGGTGAAAGCTTCAAGGTTCTGCGTCATATAGCTGTAGACCTTGTCCCAGTTACCGCCAAAGGCTGGACTAGCCCAGAAATGAGAGCTGAACTGAACGTTTTCGATCCGGCCAATGTCCCCAGTCCAATCGATAAGGATGCCCCGCCGCAACACGCAGCCGTGCACACCCAGGATGCGATGGCGGCCGTTTTCAGTGGGCCCGGTGCGGATCCCGTTGTAACTGTTGATCAAGGTCACATCGCTCACGGTCGAGTCGAACGACACTTCTTTGGCGTTCGCTGGATTAGCCCGGATTTGAATGGTCCATGGATAAGGCTGTATATCGTCCACGCTCTGTTCGGGATAGTAAATCGTAAGTCCGGTCACCGAGGTTGAGCTGCGCATCTCAATAAAGGAAGGCGCATTCTCGTCGCCGCGGCCCTCGGTAGGCTCAAGGATGGAACCCGATGCGGGTTCCCAGGACTGCGGAGTCTCGTTGATCCCCTTCAGGTGCACACCCATTTTCAACTCGATATGACCGCGGCATAACCAGCGGCCGGGAGGCACCATCACGATCCCGCCCTTCCTTGCTGCCTCGTCAATCGCGCGTTGAATGGGGGCTGTATTGTCGGCAACCCCATCGCCTACCGCGCCGTAAGCCCGGATATCGAAGATGCCGTCCGCGGCATCCGGGTGAGGCATCTGCGCTCTAGCCGCAGATGAAAAGCTGAGACCGCTGGCAAGCAATGCAACCGCCGAAAACAGCCGCGGAGCCAGGTATGTACGCGTTACGCGCTTCATCGTGATTTCCGTTCTTCTGGCGCCTTGATGAGCAAGAGCCGGTCTCCGCCCTCACCGCAATCAATGGACCCGTAACAATCCCCGAGTCGCTGGGTCCAAAGTACGAGACCTGTGGCTGGGTCTAAGCATTTTGTTTCGCAATCAGGGTCAAAAAAACCGGGCCGAAGGGAAACCATGCCACCCACGGGGTCATAAATTACGCCTAGATCTCGCTCCTGCGAGCAGGCTGCCGCAATAAACTCAAGCGGCGCATTGAAACCCGGCCGCGCTTCAAGCATCTCCAGCGAAGGATTCAGCCGCCACCACTCTATGGAGTTGAACATCGCTCGTAGATACCGGATGCTCTCGCTCCCAGGCAATTCGATCGCTTCCCTCCACGTACGAGCCGTCCCGCTGTGAGGGTGGCTGAGGGGGACGGCCGGAAATCCCTCCCAGCTCCAAACGCCATGGGCTCCATAGGAAACACCGGCAACAGGAGCAGCTAGAAGGCTCCAGTACAACGCGCGCCGCACTGAGAAGGCATCCATTCTTTTTGCGCCAGGTGCGTCCAGCGGAAGATGATCTTCATAGCAAGGTTCCAGATCGATGGTCGGCATGGTCCTGCTCTGGCTTTCCAGCTCGCTGCAGTCTCGGCGTAACCGCGCGTTGATCCAGCGTGCATTGTCCTCATTGTTGAACTGACCGCTCTGGTAGCCGTTGAAGCTATACCAGGGCTCGCCTTCAAACTCCTTATCGACCCAAAGCCGGACGGAAGGATGGACGGTTGCAAGGCGAGGCGATCCTGCAAGAGCAGCGCGTCCAATTCGACGCCATCGCTCCGCCTCGGCGCCGCGGTAGATTCCATCGCCGGCGAGAATCCATACCACCTGATGCGCTCCGTAGCGGCTCACGAGGTAGCGGATCAGCACGATGATCTGATCGTCGGTGAGCGAGGTGCCTGGGTTGAGGTGAATACTGTCCTTGCTCCAGGTCGCGGCCCAGGCCAAAACCGGCGCAGCCACCAGGCCAAAATCATTGATGCGGGCAATGCGTCGGTCCATGCGCTGAAAGAACGCCGGCTCGATCCTGATTCGCTGCGGATTTGTGTAAGCGGGTCGACCCTCGGCGTCGGCAGCGGCGCCAAGCCAATGCGTGGCCACAAACTGAATCACGCTAAAGCCCTTCATTACGCGGTCGGCGAGGTACACGTCCCAATCGGACAGTGCAGCCTTGAGAGGACCGTTCCACGCTGTGTCGGCAAGCCAGAAAAATGGCGTCCCGTTTGCGAATTCAAGATGGCGGCAATCTGTGGACACCTGAAGTGGGCCGTTGAGGAGCCACTCGCTCAAGGCCGCGGCTGCCAGGCATTCGAACTCGCCTTGCTGGTCATGCAAACCCGTATCTTCCTGGCGCGAGCAGTGTGAGCGCCATGACCAACTGCCAACCTGGGGAGGAGAAAAGCGAACGCGCCAGCACCGCTCCCCATCCCAGAAAGCATCTACGCGAGAAACTTCTGCGTCGTTGGAGAACTCGACAGTGACCCCCACATCCTGGACTGGATTGTCATAGACGAAAGCACTCTCGAATGCCGTCTCAAAACGAGTGTGCAGAGGGACTTGGATCACCGAAACAACCTTAAAGGGATAACGCTCCAACTGGCTATGAGAATCCTATCAGCGATTCTAAGGATTCACCCTCTGAAACGGGCGGCGCGGACGGCGAAGACAGCCAATGAGACGGGAATCTGGTTGACAGAAGGGCTAACGGCTAGTGATTCTGGCGAGCTGAGGCGGGAAGGGACTGCACGACCGGAAAATGATCGTTCTGTGCGAATTACAAGCCCATTTGTTATAGAAGCACCGGTCAGCTGGCATTAGCCTTCGTGCAGACTTCGGCAGCTCTTTTAGCGACCTAACGCTTGACGGCAAAGGGGTCGCTGCCCCAGGCTGGCCGCCGCTTGAATCCTCCATCTGCAAGGTGGCCAAATTGTCCACTCAATTCGATCGCCCCTCAATGACTCGCCGCAGAATGCTTGGCCTGACGGTCGCGGCAGCAACGTCGTTTTCCTGGCATAGACTCGCTGCGGCCCCTCTTGAGCAACCCGCCTCGAATACGAATGAGACGATCACTATTGGCAGCGAGACCGGCGTCACCCTGCACTTTGAGCGCCGTGGGCTTCAGCTCTACTTGCAGCAGATACAACGCCAAACTCAAACGCCCCTGCTCTATGGCGATGCAGCCATGCATACAGCCGGATCGGGTCCCATCGGCAATCCGTTGACCCTCGTTATTCTGAATGGATCTCAACAGGGCGCCTACGCGATGGACTCTTTTCAGGTGACGCATGTGGAGCATTCACCTTCCCGGCTGCTCGCATATCTGCGCAATGGGAAAGTGCCGATGGAGATCGGCCTGGAGATCACGGTTGAAGGCGATGTGATCGAGTGGCGCGGTCAGGCAGTCTGGAATGGGTCCGGCGATGTGGATGTGGATCTTTACTACCCTCTGCTATCCCGCGTCCGCTTCGACCCCGGAGGGAATGACCGGCTGGTCTCCGGGGAGCTTGGAGGCGTGGAAAAGACGCGAATGGCGCAGTTGAATTATTCGGCGACCTATTTGGGCGGTTTGTCTTCGCCCGTTTTCCTGGTCGAAGGCGATGGCAGAGGTCTCGCATTCCTTGAAGACAATCGTGCCGATTTCGCCGCAGATCCGGGAAGCTGCTGTCAACGCAGTTGCGTGATTGGTACCCGATTCCCGCTGCCCGATGAGGGCGACGCTGCCCTTGCCCTGGCTCCGGGTATGGACGGTCCTTTCGTGGGATGGCGTCACCGCCGCCTGCTGTTGGGCGCCAAGCGCTTCGGCGGCCAGGCGGAATACGATGAAGCGGAATCGCACGGAACGCTTCCGCTGATCAAGCTCGGAGATAGCGTGGACCTGGGCCCGGTGTTGGCCTATGCTTACGCCGGCTCGTGGAAGACCGGCGCCCTGTGGCTTCGCCAGCAACGCCAGTTCCTGCCTTTTCGTTCCAGTCCGGCGAAATGGTATCGAGATACGACCGTCCTGTCCGAAGAGATGCCGGACCGCCTCCTGCGCACCGGGGGGTCCTTGTATGACCTGCCGTTGCTGCTCGAGGAACGTCATGCGTTGGGAAGCAACATGATGAGCATCCCGGGATTTGCCGAACCGGAGATCATCGGTACCCAGGAAAACATGCTCAATCGCGGCGACTACTTCTACCCCGCCGAGAATCTTGGCGGATGGGAGGCTATGCGCCGAGGCGTAGAAGCCACACACCGGCAAGGCGGCCACGTGCTCCTCTATGTCGAGGGCTTGATTGTCTGGAAACGCTCCCGCATCGGGCGCTCCAAGGCCGCGGACTGGGCGCTGATGGACGCAAACGGAAAACTCACCGTGAACTATAACGGCTTTTACGATATGTGCCCCGCCGAGCCCGGCTGGCAGGACTGGTTCGCGCGCACCCTGGCCGACATCGTCCGCACAACCGGCGTGGACGGATTCTTCATGGATTCCATGCTGGCGACCGACAATCATCGATGCTTCAATCCGAAACATGCCCATGCCCCACAGCCCGACATTTGGAACTGGGGCCTGCGCCGGGTGCTCCAGCGAGTGCGCGAAGAAGTGGATAAAGCCGACCCCAACACCATCCTGCTCTGCGAAGGGGCTGGCGATCTGGCGCGCGAGTTCATCGATGGCTCACTGTCGCACGGCCATGCTTGGTCGCAGATGACTTTCACCGTGCCGCTGTCCCGTTTTCTCCACCCGCAGATGCGCTCCTTTGAAGCTTCCGGCCAGCAGCCGCGTGCCAGGAGCGCGCCGGTCTGGCCCGTCAAGAAACCTCTGCTCTGGAATGCCGTACAGGGATACCGGGTGTTCGTGGAACAGGAGAACCACGAGGAAATCGCCAGTCTCGGCCGAAGCGTGCGTGAGTACTACGATCTCTATCCCGAGATCTGCGACGCACAGGTGTCGGCCAGCGACGTGAAGGCCGATTGCATGGCGCAGTGGTTTGACGGGCTGCCGCCGATCGTCACCTGCGGCAACGACTCTGACTCGGCGCGCACCGTAACCCTGGAGTTCCCGCCTTCGACGCAGGTTGCGCTTCTATTCGACAGGCGCGACCGGACGAGGATTCCCGTTGCATCGGGCAAGGCGCGGCTCAAAGTCGAACCTTGGGAGTATCGCGCCTTCGAGTTGCGCGTCTAGCGCGGATTCCGAGGAGCATGAGTTCGATCAGGGCTGAGAAACTGCCCCACTCATGGGCAGTTCTCACAGGAGTCGGCAACCATAATCGCGAACTGGCCCGGGTCTACCCGTCGGTCGTGCGATCTCCCATCCCGGAAGTCAAATGATCGCCGATCCAATTGCAGGGTGACGTGCTGCGCCTCGCCTGCCTTCAATCTCACTTTCTTGAAGGCTTTCAATTCCTCGACTGGACGCTCAATCTGCGCCGAGGGGTTGCCAACATAAACCTCAGCTAAGTTCAGAGTCGATCCGTCAACGACAACCTTATGATCCGGATTCGCTTCCGCTTCATTGCCGATTCCGTGCTTCGGTCTGAATCACGCAATGTGAAATACCTGCTCGGCTGGCATCCTCGGATAATTTCCCTGGCGCAGCTCATTGGTTAACGTCCCACGGGCTCGATCTCACCCAATGGGCATGGTGGCGAATTCACCGCTTCCTCAGTTGCCGGTCTTAGCGTCAGCACAGAAACAGGACAAATAGTCGGAAACGCATGTGCCATCCTTATAGTGTTTTGTCGGCCTACCTGAACCAATAACCGGCGATAGAGGGTGAAAACCATTAACTCTGTAAGAATCGCTCGGCGTTCTCTAACAAAACTATCTCTTTCGTTGCAGAATTATATGGCGCGTTTCTCGCTAGATTTGTTATATTTCTGCAATCGGTTTTCCCTCGTTTCGAGGTGCCCTTGAACACCAGCAGAGACAACGCTTCCGGAGATAGATTCCTGGTTTCAGAAACTCAGGTGAATGCCGATGGCGTCCACGTCTGGCCCTTCGACACCTCTTTCCCCGTGGATGCCTTCCAGCATAGCCTGAGCGGGACGCGGCCATTCCGGATGAATCGGCACGACTACTTCGAACTCGTTTACCTCATCTCCGGCGAACTTGTGTGGCAGGTTCAGGACTCCTTTGTCACCGAATCGGAAGGCGACTTGTTCGTGATGACCAGCCCAAAATTCCACAGGGTGACAGAGCGGTCGGGAGCCAACGTTGAGGTACGGTCGCTCTTTTTTGATCGCCATCTCCTCGCCTCAAACGCGGGAGGGGATTTTGAATACCTGGACTATCTGTTCACACAGGCCTCGAATCAGCGCCACCTGGTTTGCGCCGACACTCACCTGCCTCACGAGATAAACCAACTGATTCGTGAGGTCGCCAAGGAACTGCCGGCGCGAAGCGATCGGGCCCGCCTTTGCATCAAGACCTACATCAAGATGATCCTGGTTCTCTTGATGGACCAGGTTGCGAGCCCCGCCTCGCGCCATTCTTCCTTTTCAAGGCGCCAGGAGTCGCTGGACCGGCTGAAGCCTCTGTTCGAGATCATGGAGCGCAAGTATGCGGGCAGAATCTCTACTGAAGATGCGGCCGCAATCGTAAACATGAGCCTTTCGACCTTTCGGCGCACGTTCTTGCAGCTGACCGGGGAATCTTTCGTCCAATACCTGAACACGTTCCGAATAGCGCAAGCTCAGAAACTGCTGGCTTCAAGCGACCTGCCTATCTCCGAGGTCTGCCTGGAAGTCGGCTTCTGCGACCAGAGCTATTTTGGCATGATTTTCCGGCGGCTGACACAGATGACTCCTCGCAGCTACCGGCAGAAGGTCAATCAGACCCTCGAGAAGCAATCAACAAACGTTGAAGGCCACGGTGCTCCAGAGTCGTCGAGACCGGTGGACCACTTTGTCTACAGCAATGAGCTGATGCTTTCGTCAGCTTTTGAGTCCGCGCGCTTATAGAACTTGGAATGGCTTGGCGATAGTCTACCTCTGTTTGCACTGCCGAAGGCCAGCAAGCGCGAGGACGGTCCATGACGTTCAGGTTTCTCAGCTTCACCATCCCATTCATTCTGGCATTGAAGGTTTCCTTCGCCGCGGGCGCGCAGCCGGTTGGCACTGAGATTCGCATCTCCGCCGGAACCCGAGACACGGCAACTCCCTTGAAGCATTTCTGGAGCAACACAGTCGGCGCCGGACGCGCAAACGAAGGCCTTCGCGCAAGTTGGCAGGAACAGCTCCATATGGCTGTGCAATACGGCGGATTTCACTATGTTCGCTTCCACGGGCTATTTCACGACGACATGTTCGTGTATCGCGAACAGGATGGCGCACCAGTTTACAACTTCCAATATATCGATGACCTGTTTGACCGAATGCTGGCAAATGGGGTTCGCCCCTTCGTAGAGCTCGGCTTTTCGCCATCTGCCATGGTCACCGAAAAAGGCAGTACGGGATTCTGGTGGAAAGGAAATGGCTCTCCTCCTGACGACTATCGAAAGTGGGCGGAGTTGGTGCATCGCTTTCTCAAACACTGTATTCAGCGATACGGAGCGGACGAGGTCAGAAACTGGTACTTCGAGGTTTGGAACGAGCCGAATCTGCATGGATTCTGGACTGGAACGCAAGCACAGTATTTCGACCTCTACAGGATCACTTCGCTCACCCTCAAGCAGGTCGATCCTCAATTGCGCGTGGGCGGGCCGGCAACCAGCAACTTCTATCTCGATGCGGAAGTGCTCAAGCAGGGCAGGGCCGCCGGCGCCGACATCCAGAACCTGCCTTGGCATCCTATTTGGCTGGACGAGTTCTTTAAGTATTGCGCCGACAATCGCCTTCCGGTTGACTTCCTTTCCACCCATCCCTATCCTTCAGACTTCACGTCGGACGAGAAAACAAATACGATGATGCATCGCGGGGTCGATTCGACACGCGACGATCTTCGGCTTTTGCGCAAGCTGGTCGATGCCAGTCCCTACCCGCATGCGGAGATTCACTTGACGGAGTGGAGTTCTTCCCCCTCATCCCGCGACCATACGCACGACTCGCTTCAAGCTGCTGCATTTGTCGTAAAAACCAATCTCGACTCGATCGGCCTTGTCGATTCGCTTTCATACTGGACCTTCACCGACGTCTTTGAGGAACAGGGAGCCGGGGACACCGTCTTCCACGGCGGCTTTGGAATGATCAATTATCAGGGCATTCCAAAGCCGGTCTTTCACGGCTATCGCTTTCTGAATGCGCTGGGCGATGAGTTGCTGGCCAAGACCCCGGGAGCTGTAGTGACCCGCGAATCCAAGACAGGAAAACTCGCCGCGCTGGCCTATAACTATCCTCCCGAAGTGACGGTCGCTCTCCCGGGTACTTCATCGTTGGTTGAAGCTGATAAGATGACCGATACCGGCAGCGCGCGTGAGCTCACTCTGACGCTGACCGGCCTGGCACCCGGTACTCCTTTTGAAATCGATACTCTCGATAGGGAGCACGGCAACGCCACAGCCGCCTGGGAAGCGATGGGCAAACCGGACCCACCGACGCGCGGGCAAACTGAGGCGTTGAAGGCCGCGGCATGGGATACGCAAAAGGAGCTCGTGCATGCCGGCGCGGACGGGTCACTGACCATTCATCGCGGCTTGCAGGCATGGACCGTGCTGCTCATTCATCAGCTGTAGCGCGCTGTTACTTCCCAGCGGCAAGCAAAGCGCGGAGATATACAGATCCTTCGCGCGCAATAGCCTCCGGCGTGGGGGCAAGGTCGCGCCAGATCGCGGCCGCGGCGGACATCTCAGGCAAGTTAAAACCGAAGCTCTCAATGGTCAGGTATCCTTCGTAGCCGATTTCATTGAGGGCCCGAACGATTCCCTTAAAGTCCACATGCCCGGTCCCGGGAATTCCGCGGTCGTTCTCACAGGCATGAAGGTGGCGCAAGCGCGGCCCCAGCAGGCGACAGGATTCTGGGATGCTCTTTTCCTCGATATTGGCGTGAAATGTATCCAGCAGCACGCCGACTTGCGGATGTCCTATTGCGTCGCAGAGGTCGGCAGCGTCCGATGTAGTATTCAGGAAAAACGTCTCGAACCGATTCAACGGCTCAATCGCCAGCGTAACCCCGTGCGCTTCAAGCGTCGGCGCCAGCCCTTGAAAACACTCTACGGCCCAATTCCATTCATCTGCTGTCCGCCGCCGCCCTGGCAGATACCCCACTGGGGCATAGACGGGCCCGGACAAGAGCCTTGCGCCCATTTCCGCCGTGAGTTCAATACAACGCTGCAGATGTAACTGCGTGTGGGTTCGCACCGCCGCATCGCCATCGATTGCACTGAGACCTGGAGGAAGAATGGCACAAAGGGTGCACTCAAGCTGATTGGCATCGAGCTCCCTGCGGATCGAACGCACGTCGACCTGGGATGGATCGAAAATTGGAATCTCAAAGGCATCGAATCCGTATTCCCGCACGCGCGGCAGGATGTCGAAAAAGGTCGGTCCGAACTGCGCCGTCCACAGAAAGGAATTGACACCGAGCTTCACCTTGTTCCTCCCAGCGGATCCCACACGGCTCGGCTCCCGTCAATACCGCACTGGTACCGCAGCGCCTCCAGAGGATGAGGTTCTGATCCGTCGGCGCGCATCACCCATACGGGACGCTTATCAGGCCGGCGCTCTGCGTAGGCCCGTTGCATGCGGTCCGCATGATTCCAGAAATCCTCATCCGTCAACCGAAAGGAAATCCATTGCATGTCCGGTGACCACGCCGCGCAGGTTGAAAATCCTCCCAAATTTGTCAGTTGCCTGATTTCTCCGCTTTCCACCGACACACAGAATAGCTCCAGCGCATGACTCACTGAATCGCTGTACAAGATGCTCTTGCCATCCGGGGAGAACGTTGGAGTAACGGCGCCCATGAGGTTCTCGTGCGAAGTGATCTGCGAAACCTTGCCGCTGTCAGTCTCCATCAGAAACACTGCATAGCCGGTGCTCAGATACTTCGTGAATGCCAGTTGCTTTCCATCCGGTGAAATGTGAGGATCCCGGCCTGCGCCGAGGATCCGCTTACTCCCCCCGTTTGCATCGATCTCACACATCAACGGAGGCTCGCAACCAGCGAGCCCAAAGACGATCCGTTTGCCATCTCCCGACCAATTCGGAAAGTACACAACAGATGGCGCTGCCTCATAGGTCAGTTGCTGGACGTTTCCACCATCGGTATCCATGACATATAGGTTGTAAGCGCCATTCCTGTCCGATGTGAAAGCGATCCTGGACCCATCGGGCGACCAGCTGGGATAGCGTTGATGAGAAGCCGGATTCCGCGTCACATTGGCCGCGGAGCCGGTATACGGATCGACGCAGAAGATCTCGGTGTTCCCTGTGCGGACGCTGGTGATGAGAAAACGATGGCCAGCCAGTTCGCCTGTGAACTCCTCCGTGTGCGCCAAGCCTTGCGTTAGTTGATTGGCCGGGATACTCATCCTCGTTCCGCTTCATTCTCAAAATTGGGCAGCGCCACCAACTCGCCTCTTCGCAGCGCCGATTCATGCGCACAAATGCCCGCGCAGGTCCAGTTTAACGATTGGTAAACATCTGGAAAGGATGGCCTGCCCTCTAAAATGCTGCTGACAAATTCGTGAACCAGGTGTGGATGTGAGCCTCCGTGGCCTCCGCCCTGGGTGAAAGACAAGTGCGCATGTTCCGCGTCGTAGACGCCCTTTTGCGTGAAGCGCCGAATTGGTTCTGGAAGCAGGCGGGCGAAATCTGGCACCAGGGTCCGAGTCGGCTTTTCGCCGACATGGACAATGGGGGATTCTCCTTCGATCCTGGCCCATTCAAACGAGGCCTTGTCCCCGTATACGTCAAAGCTCTCGATGTACTGGCGCGAGGTCTCGAAAAGCGACCGTGTCACTTCGAAGGCCAAGTCTTGAGCGCGCACCTTGAAATGAGCGGCCTCAACGGCGAAGGGCGACCCATACTTGCTCGCCAACACCTCGGCAATGGAGCCCGACCCAAGGCAGGAAACCGACTCTGCCTGTCCGTTGACAATTGCCAGGCAGGGGCTCACGGCGTGCGTGGCATAATGCATCGGCGGCAGGCCCTCCCAGTATCCGGGCCATCCCGCCATCTCCTGTTGGTGGCTTCCACGCATGAACTGAATCCGCCCCAGCTGACCCGTGTCTCGCAGCTCCCGCGCGAACAGAAACTCGCGAGTATAGATGGCCGTTTCCATCATCATGTAGTTCTTGCCTGATTCCCGGGCTGCGTTGACAATACCCCAACACTCGTCAATCGTCGTCGCAGCGGGCACGGTACAGGCTACATGCTTTCCGGCACGAAGGGCGGCTATGCTCTGCGAGGCATGGAGATGAATCGGCGAGTTGATATGAACCGCGTCGATTTCAGGATCGGCAATCAGTTCTTCGAAACTGGTGAATCGCCCCTCGATTCCATAAATGGCGCCTACCTCATCTAATTGTGAGCGCGTGCGTTGGCATACAGCGTAGAGATAGGTCTCGGGATGCTTCTGATAGATCGGAATGAATTCTTTTCCAAAGCCGAGCCCGACAATTGCAATGTTCAGTTTGCGATGGTGCATTTCAAGTTCCTCCCGGCGCCAAAGCCGGACCGCATTTCGTTACTCGCATGATCAGCGACGATGCTCGGAAAGTCTGTTGTAAATCCACGTAAAAGTCAGACAAAAGCGCCTTGGCGTTGGGTGCGGCTAGCTCAGAGACTCAACGTCTTGATTGATCAGAACCCTTTATTTACACTGTCACCTCGGCGCGACGTCACCGATTCGTAGCATGACGGCCCCGTGGGCCGGCACACGCGTCGAGTACCCGTTGCGGATCTGCCCCAAATCCTTGTGCTTCCAAAGGTCGCGAATGTGGCAGAAGTGGAAACGCCGATCGGGCGATGCAGTCGCGTATGAGGCTGCATCGCGTCAGGCATTCACAGCCCTTTGGACCTCGTTAAAACTAAACAAGACTACGAAGAGCGAGGCTCCTGGATATTGAGAATCTGATTCACGGCCATGGCTCCGAGGCTCTGCCGAATCCCGCTCGGCCATATGATTTCAATCTTCTCGATCTGTTTGTCGGTGCCCAGACCGAAATGCACTCGCTTGTCGCTGCTGGAACCATAGCCGACGCTGGTGGTGGCATGGTTGTGTTGAATGCCGCTCGAAGTCGTCACAGTCACACGTGCACCCAGTCCATCCCGGTTGCTTCGGGTCCCAATCAGGTTCAGCAAAACCCAATTGTGATCGCGGGAGCTCCTATTGATGAGTAGTTCCGGACTGTCATTCAGGCAGTTGACCACGATGTCGATTCGCCCATCGTTGTCGATGTCCCCAAAAGCGGCCCCACGGTGTGCCGCACGTGAACGGAATCCCTCTCCCGCCTGAGCTGCGACATCGCGGAAGGTTAAGTTGCGGTTGTTATGCAGCAGGCAATTCTGCAGCTTGTAGGGTAAGTGATCCAAAAAGTCGGAGTTATCGAGAATGGCCCCATTCGACGTAAAAACATCCTTCCAGCCATCATTGTCGAAATCGTAGATACCCGTCCCCCATCCTGTCAGCTTCAGAGAAGCGCTCGTAAAATGAGAGGAGCGGGAGCGGTCTTCGAAAAGGCCTTTGCCGGCATTTCGAAAAAACAGAAAACTGTCACCGAACATATCCGTCTCGACGATGTCCGGCAATCCATCGTTGTCGATGTCCCGGAAATCGGTGCCCATGCCGGCAACACTCTTGCCATCCTCGTTGTACGAGATGCCGCTGAGAATGCCCACTTCCGTGAAGGTCCCATCCCCATTGTTGTGGAACAGAAAGTTCCGCAGGGTATCGTTGGAGACGAAGATATCCACGAATCCATCTCCGTCATAGTCGGCAAATGCGACCCCCATCCCTTTTCCGATGTGCTTCAGGATTCCGGAAGATTCCGAAACATCCGTAAAAGTCCCATCTCCGTTGTTATGAAACAACAGGTTCGGCGCTCCCTCGTAGCTGTTCGGCGAACAATAGGCACTCACGCCCCTGTTCATGCAGGTGACGTCGGATTCCGGCGACCACTTCAGGTAATTGATCACCATCAAGTCCAGGAAACCATCGTTGTCGTAGTCAAACCAGCCGCCTGCTACCGAGAACATTTTCGCCAACTGCGGATGAGTGCGCAGCAGCCCGGCCTTTTCGGTCACATCGGTAAAAGCCCCGTTCCCGTTGTTGTGAAATAACTGAAAACCGTTGGCGCCGGCAACAAATAAGTCCTGATGGCCGTCATTATCGTAATCGGCAGCTGCCGCGCCAATCGAGTAGTAAGCACCCTGCAAGCCCGCCTGCGCGGTGACATCCGTAAAGGTCCCGTTCCCATTGTTCCTGAATAATCGATTGTGGAACTTCGGATCGCTCTTGTCCATCGTGGGCAGGTGCGCACCATTCGTAAAGTAGATGTCGAGCAGGCCATCGTTGTTATAGTCAAACAATCCCACGCCGCCGGCCATCGTCTCCACCTGGTATCTCCTGGGAGACCATGAATTATCAAGCCTGAATGAAACGCCGCTCGAAGCGACAGTATTCTCGAAATTGAACCCGGTCGCGGCTACTTGTCCGGGCAGTTCTGGCAGAAGCCGCGATGACGTCAGTTGGCTCGCACCGGCGGCTGCGGCCAGCTTTGCGAATGCCCTTCGTGATATTCGCGGTAAAGTCACGGCGTCACCGCCCCGCTCCTTTTGGATGCTTGTCCTTTTTCGTCAGCAACAGCCGGCTTTGTACCTGCTTCCTCGAGGTGTAGAATTTTGTCGGCCGCTGGATGCTCGATGCGCTGCACAATTCCGCTCGGCCAACGGATTTCAATTTCGCGAATCTCGCTTTCCTGGCCCAGTCCAAGATGAACTCGCTTATCGCTGGACGACATGAAGCCGACGCTCGTCGTTACATGTTCGTAGAGTGTTCTGCCCGACTTGGTGGTCACCTTGACCTTCGCTCCGATCGCGTCCCGGTTGCTGATGCGCCCGCGCAGGTCCAGTGTTGTCCAATGGTTGCCATTCAGCGCGTTGTTGATCAGGATTCTTGGCTTCTCTCCCAATGAAGTCACAACCAGATCGATCCAGCCATCGTTGTTGAGGTCGACAAATGCCGAACCTCTTTGATAGCCAAGAGTCTGAAAAGCCTTTCCCATACTCTCGGAAACATCTGAGAAC
>Ga0326727_10012398_pt1 | contig 19425 bp, 17 predicted proteins | sample MB2enrmetagenome_FD_207643 | JGI IMG/M metagenome (GOLD analysis project Ga0326727, IMG submission 207643) | Lab enriched peat soil microbial communities from McLean, Ithaca, NY, United States - MB29MY | ecosystem: Environmental > Terrestrial > Soil > Wetlands > Peat | place: USA: New York...
CGAAACCGCAGACCGACCGCAACAGGCCGTTTCGTGCTTTGGCTAAGGGACGCGTGGCGGTGGCTTAGAAATGCCGGCAGCGGTCGTTCGCACTGAATGCGCGCTGCTTTGTAGGACCCTGGGCTGAATTCGGGGAGTAGTCGTGGAGAGAACCTGTAACGAGCAGAAAATAATGCAGTTAATCAGATGTTTACTCAACTCCATGTACAGGTTTCCAGATTCCGTCTCGAATTCATTCTGCCGTCCCGCAGGGCGAAATGGCGTCACCAACGCAGTCGGGCCACCGAGCGCGACCAACAGGCTTGGGGCAAATTGGGTAGTTCACAAGTAGTAACTGACGAGCAGCCGGTCGTTTGTCCAGAACTTCTGAATTCGCTTCCTGGGCGGCAGATTCGCGCCCCGCGGATATCCCATCAAGCAAAACACGACATCTTCCCAAGCGACTTGTCCTTTCGCTGCTTGTAGCATTGGGTGTTGATTGCTGACAACCGGCGGTCCCGTTCGGAAGAAGCCGTTGACGCCGGACGAGGCGTTGACACAGCCATTTCTGCACCATGCCTCCTCGTGGAGGACGGCCCAGTTGGCCGTGCGAAAACCTACAGCAGATAATGCACATTGGCCGACTCAAGCGCAAGGATTATGATCGTTGTAATCAAGCAGCGGAGTCTACTTCAGAGGACTGCGCCGATGCGCAAACAGCCTGGAAAGCGGGGAAAGGCGATTGCAACGCGAAGCCTCCCCGCCATTACGCTCAATTCATTGGTCTTCGCCGCTCTTTGCCATGCACAGTCCCAGGCACATACCTGCATGCCCGCAAACGATCTCCCAATAAGTCCAAATACTCCGGGCCAGTATTCGATTAGTTTCGATCCTGTCGCATGGACTCCCGGACATACATACACCGTGTCAATCAAGGGAGCATTTCCGATACACCCGGGTCCGGCAGAATCCGGTTGTATGGATGTGCATCTTTCCGCTTTCAAGTGGCCGAATTACCCTGCCCCATTAAAAGCTGCATCGGCAAGCTCGTATGTGATTCTGAGCGATCTTACCTATGTTGGCCCGAAGCTCTCCACGTTCAAAGCGTCCGTTGCGGCCAACGCGCCAACCGCCATCATCCAGTTATCCCTGTCGGCGGGCCCTGGTTTCCAGCAGTTCACGGAAATTCATATTCAGCCCCCTGCTCCCCGAACTCGCCCCTCTCCGCCGCCGAGTTTCACTTGCCCGATGGTCATTATTGCCTCTATATCCCCCGGCGCTTGGATGGCGGGAATCGAAAATCCAACCGTCATCAAGGGATCAGGCTTTACCTCCGAAGCCACTGCATCTTGCATTGCGACCCAGATTGATGTAACTCCGGATACGGCGTCCCCGAAGGGCCGAATCTATCAGCTTTCTGAAGTCAGGATTGTGGACTCAACAACGATCGTAGCCGTTATAACCCCCGGGATCGGCGACTGACCGATCCGGCGCTGGTCACGTTGAGTGGCACCACAGCCCGCAAAGAAGACAACTCGGCCTCGGCCGCAAAGCAGTTAGGCGGCGAGCCGAGTTTCCAACGGCTGCCTCTTCGAGTTTCCCGGGACAGGTCATTGAACCCCAGCGCTCTCACATATGCGGTCCCAGCGAAGGAGCAGCTCCTCTCTGCGAGAAGTTTCTCCCCGAACGCCTGCTTTCAACGCCCTGCGGGCAACCCCAGTTCAGCCTTTAGCCTCATCATCTGCTCGGTCACAACCGGGGCGACCCATTCAAAATGCTGATTACTCTTGACTTCAACCGGCATGCCCAATGCGGCGAGCTTCACCAGCGCATCATGACTCTCAAAAACAACATCGTCGGCTCCCGTCGAGTCCTTCTTAACTCGATCCAGAAGGTCCAAGGCCAAAATGTGATAATGCCCAGGCGGAACTGCGGAGAAATGGTACTTGCCATCTGGAATGTTGTCATTGCCATTGCGCAGGATGAATCCTATAAGAATGCCGGAATCGTCTGACGGGAGTAAGTCGGGAATCATCAGAATTCTCATGGGGCGTCCGCCGAAAAGTCGGCATTGATCCTCATACCCATCAATTGGCGGAAAACTGGGACCGGGCACAATCGTACCGGAAGCACCGTCTGTGGCCATGTAAGCAACGAGATGAGCGGATTGGCCGGGGCTTAGCCTGATGCGGGTTCCTTCCATCGGTTTGCCATCAAGCAGGATGGACTTTACGTAATTGTCCGTGAAGAAATTGTCCACATGAAAGGAGTAGTCGCGGGCATTCAAGTATTTGAAAAAGTAATGTCCATTGCTCTCGAGCTTTGCTTCGGCTAAAGGGTCTTCGGAAGGAATTTCAAACTCAGCGCCACGCTCCAGCATCCTAACATAACTAAACGGGTTGTTGCTTTTCCCTATATTGTCACCGAAGACAACCTCTGCGTCCAGAGAAGGCAGTGTGTCAAGCGAGAGTTTCAGGCCGACCAGATCGGAGCTTGTTACGGTAATCCTCTGAAATGCAAGAGTTCGGTGAAAAAAATTAGAAGGGATTCGTATGTGCCTTCCGTCTACGTACTTGGACTCATATTTCGGATCGCAGGAAATCGTCCCATCGTCGCATTCAGTGTCGAGAATTAGCGTGTAGGTTCCCGGCCACACGTCGTTCAGTTCGAATTTTCCGTCTTTCCCAACTTCCCCCGGCTCAACCGGCGACGGATAATCTGGATTGTCAGACGCAATCTCTACCCTGAACCTGTAGCCCAAAACCGGATCGATCTTGCCGTCGATGACCCCGGAAACACTGTATCCCCGTGCATGCTGCCTTTCTTCCTGGGTAGGTATATGGATATCGTATGTACAAGCGGAATCTTCGGTTCCGAGATGGATCGGCTGAGTTTGGAAAGCGTCGCTTGCGGAGGGAAAATACGTTCGTTTTCCGTTTGATTCTGCCCAAAGCCAAAGAAAGGGGCTGGGCCCAACTTCAGTGATTAAGTAGCGGCCTCGATCGTCAGTGACGGACTTCCTCTGCCAGGCGTCATATCCGCTCGAATTTGGGGGAGTCTTGGTATCGTATCCCTGCACCGAAACTTCAACTCCAGCGAGCGGCTTACCTTCAGCGTCGAAAACGCTTCCGCAAACGGAGCTCTTTCGGTAGGCCGGGAACGAGAGGTGACTCAGGTGCTGACCTGCATGGAGAACAACGGGCAGTCCCTCCATGCCTGGGCCCTTTGCTCCATAGGCAGAATATTGGTTTTGGCCTCCTTCGATGAAAAGCCTGTAGATGCCGGGGAAGACCGAAGCGAAGTGAAAGGCACCGTTCCTTAAAGCAACTGTTTGATACTCCGTCGATTGCGCTGAGTTATACCGAGTGGGGGTCAGTTTCACAACGACATTTTTCCCCGCTTTTCCAGTTACAGTGCCGGATACGGAGCCGTCAGGATGAGTACCCTCGGGCAAGAAATGCAGAGGCGCCGCGTAATCCCCTCGCAGATGACCTTTCGCACTCCGTGGATCGTTGCTGAATACTATCTCGACATGTGCGGGTTCTTCCGGCGGGACAGCAAAATTCGCGGGATCTGCCGGCTTGCCGTTCACATCGAATGTCTTGATGTAAGCGCTTCCATGCATTGTTGCGTCGAAAACCATTTGATAGCTGCCGGGCGTCACCGGGGGAAAGGTAAAGTTTCCACTGGTGCGAACCGAAGCGGTAAGCCGCAGATTGTGTTGATTGCTCTTCAACTCAACCTGCCGCCAGGAATGCGCCGGGCAGGCCTCGCTCGGTGTCAGCCCCTCGAATCGCAGAGTGCCGGAGATTGGTTGCGGCTTGGATTGAGACTCCTGAACTCGACCGATACGGGCAATCTCCTCATTCGTTGCTTCGGTAAGCGGCACGGTCGCGGTGGGTCCGTCGAGTTGGAAAACCGGAGAAGCAAAGCCTTGCGGCTGGCCTTGCTGAGAACAACTGTCGTCCTGATGCGCAACGATTGCGTAACGCCCATCGCAGACTCCTTTGAATTCGACGCCATCCTCAAGGTGTGTCCAATGATAATTTGCCAGAAAGAGCGCTCCGGAAGGATGTACACCGTACAGCGCCGCATCGTTTTCACTCGCAGAGCACTGTGGAGCGCCGTGAAACTTCCCAAGTACGCTCCCAGTGCACTTCAAAGGGCTGATTTGGATGTTTGCCTGGCATCCCGAGACGGAGTAAGGCGTGGACGAAAGCGGAATCGCTTGTGCAAAGTCTTCCGTCGATGGATACCAAACCCCGCCCGCCCGGATGAAATACCCTCGCCTACTCTCCAGTTTAGGAAAGCTGAAGAATCCGGCGGAGTCAGTGCGTTTGCTATGTAGCTCCGCTCTCGCTCGTCTTGCATCAATGCCATCGGAGTCGTTCGCTGGAATTTCAAATAGCTCTACCTCGACTTCAAGCGGATTTCCGTTCCGGTCCGTGACATGGCCGCAGAGCATTTCCGGCGCCGGAAAAAGTTCCAGCAGGAGAGCGCGGAGGTGGTCTCCCGAAGCGATCCTGATTATCTTTCCAGGCCCTCCCAGCCCATGGGAACCATACTCCCCATACATCGACTCCTTGGTCTCGGCGGTCAGGCGATATCTGCCGGGCGCTACGTCGCGAAAATGAAAGCTGCCGTCGGCTTTTGCAGTTGCGGAGTAGCCGTCGAAATACCTCAGCGGATTCGCCGGCGTTCTTTCCAGGCGGACAGTCACTGAAGAGAGTCTCTTGTTGACGATCTGGCCATCCACGGAAGCCGCGGCAAATCGTGACGCCGGCGCCTGAGCAAGGCCGATGCAAGAGGTCAGGCCTGCACAGTTCAATAACGCGATCAGAACGGCTAACGAGCTACGCATTCCCGCCATTCTTCCTCCTGGTTCCCACAAAAATGTCTCAATAGCGAATTTGTTCAGCTCATGGCGAATCGCAATCTAGATCACGATGGACATCATACCTTCTATTTCCAAAACGTTGCACCATGCGTGGACAGCGTCCCTTGACAGTGAACAGCAACCAACCCGGCTCATGCCCAGGCAAGCCTAGCACGCCGGCAAGCGGGCTGAACGGCAGATACATTCCTATGGCCACGACCGCAAGGCACGTTGCCAGCAACGGGCCGCTGGGGCGGCTGCGCAGTGGGTTCCTCGAGGTGCGGATGATGAAGACGACCAGGGTTTGCGTGGCCAGCGACTCGACAAACTAGCCGGTATGAAACTGCGCTTGACTCGCGCGGAAGAAATGCAGCAGCACATAGAAGGTAAGAAAGTCGAAGATGGAACTGATGGGTCCGACGAATACCATGAAATTACGGATCATGCCAATATCCCAGCGCTGGGGCTTGATCAGGTAGGTTTCATCGACATTGTCCGTGGGAATCGTAATCTGGGCCAGGTCGTAAAGGAAGTTGTTCAAGAGAATCTGCGTGGGCAGCATAGGCAGGAACGGCAGGAAGAGCGAAGCCCCGGCCATGCTGAAGACATTTCCAAAGTTCGAGCTCGTGCCCATCAGCAGGTACTTCATCACGTTGCCGAAGGCCTTGCGCCCCTCGATGATGCCGTCATGGAGGACGCGAAGACCGGGCTCAATGAGAATCACGTCGGCGGAGTCGCGAGCCACGTCGGCTGCGCTGGACACGGAGATGCCAACATCGGCCGCGTGCAGCGACGGCGCGTCGTTAATGCCGTCGCCCATGAAGCCAACCGCGTGACCGTCGTGTTTGAGCGCCAGGAGAATCCGGTTCTTTTGCGCGGGAGAGATGCGGGCGAAGACACTCGTCTCCTCGGCGTCGTGGGCCAGCGCGGGGTCGGTCATGTTGGCCATTGCGTCGCCGGTCACGATATGGTCCGCGTTCAGCCCGACTTGCGCGCACACGCGGGCGGTGACTAGGTCGTTGTCGCCGGAGATGACCTTGACCTGAATTCCATCCTGTTTGAGCGAAGCCAGGATCTGCGGCGTCGGGCAGCGGCGGATCGGAGAATGTCAGGAAGCCTGCCAGAATCAGGTTGCGCTCATCCTGAACCGAATAGTCCGCTCGCTCTGCAACGTCGGCGTAAGCCACGGCAAGCGAGCGGTAGCCCTGGCCATTCAGATCGTCGCTGGCCTGGCGGATGCGCCGGACGGCATCCTCTCCAATGGGTTCGACCTTGCCATCGATCTCGTAACCGGAGAGGAGCGAGATGATTCCTTCCGGAGCGCCCTTGGTGATGAGAAACCGCCGGGACTCACGCTCTACAACGACCGAAAGCCGCTTGCGCTCGAAGTCGAATGGAATCTCGTCACACTTTGTGTATCCCTCGGTGTTTTGCGGAGTCTGGCGAACGATAACATCGTCGAGCGGACTGCGAATGCCGGTCTCGAACTTGCTATTGAGGAACCCTAACTCGAGCGCGCGGCAAAATGGATTCCCAAAAGCGTCGAGAGAGCGATCGAACGACATGGTCCCCGTGGTCAATGTTCCCGTCTTATCGCTGCAAAGCACATCCAGGCTGCCGAGGTTCTGAATGGACGAGAGATGCTTGACGATAACTTTCTTGCGCGCCATGGCCACGGCGCCCTTGGATACCCGGCCACAGCGTGCGGGCCGTCGCCAACCAAAACATCGTCCGCTTTCTTTTGAAGCGCCGGACTGCCCCAACTGACAGCCACGCCAACCTCGCAGGCTTCTAGAAGGTCATGGTCGTTCTCAGCGTCCCCAATCGCAACTGCGTTGTGGGCCGAGAGACGAAGTGCGTTCAACGCCTCCCTCAAGGCGGTGCCCTTGCTGATCGCCTGCGGAAGCACCATGAGCCGGCTGTGGTTGAACAACAGCACCAGTGGCAGCTCGAGTTGCCTGATCAGTTCCAGTATCTTCTCTGCGGAGCCGGCATCCGTATCTTTCTGATAGGTATCCTGGACGGTGACCAATGCAGCTTCGGCGGAAACCACCTGGGCGGCCGCGACGTCGAGGGTTTCTTTTCTGGGCTGCGCCTTCAGCTCGTTCAGGAGCGCCCTTGCGGCTTCTGCCTGCGAACCCTGCTGCTCCGCCGTCGCTCGCTGGACCGAATCGTCAAGACGAAGCAGAAGGTCCCCAGCCTTGACTTGCTGACCTTCATAAACGAGGATTTCTTTCACCGTGCCCGCCACCTCGGGATACATGTTGATGTTCTCGCCGCTGCTCTGCGCGCTCTCCACAATGCCTTCGGCATAGATATTGCTTCCATAGGGATTGGAAGCCGGGCTGAACGCCGCAGGCAGCGGAGGCTTCTTGATGCTGAAGAAAATCGCCGTCGCGGCTCCCGCAAGGATGCCGGCGAGTGAAATCGCAAAGATGATTTTGTGCTTCATTTCGCGCTCTTTTCTGTGCTGGGAGTCAGACGCCCGTCTTCCATCTCCAGAATCCGGGTTGCAAACTCGTAGATTCTGCTGTCGTGCGTTACAACCACTACGCAGCGGTTTTCATTGAGAATGTTCTTGCGAACAAAACTCAAAATGGCATTTCCCGTATCGCCGTCCATCGAAGCGGTGGGTTCGTCCATAATCAAAATGTCGGGCTTGCTGATCATCGCTCGCGCGATGGCCACGCGCTGCTGTTCGCCTCCGCTCAACTTCACGGGCGGAATATCCGCTCGTCCCTTCAGACCGACAATCTCCAGGTAGCCGGCCGCCTTGCGGATGGACTCGTCCCAGTCTCTCTTCTTCAGGATGAGCGGGATGGCTGCGTTCTCGGCCGTAGTCAGACGCGGAAACAAATGGAAGTCCTGAAACACAAAGCCGATCTTGGCGAGACGGAAGTCGGCCAGACGATCGGCGTCCAGCTTCCAGATATCGACATCCTCCACCTGGACGCTGCCCTCATTGGGCTTCAGGATGCCGGAAAGAACGCTGAGCAGCGTAGTCTTTCCGCTTCCGGATGGGCCCACGATGTAGATCATCTCGCCGAAATAGGCTTCGAGGTCAACCTTCTTAAGCGCGGATGTCCTGGCTTCCCCTTCGCCGAACCACTTGACCAGACCCTTCGCTTGAATGGCTATTCGTGGCATGTCAACCTCTGAAGATTTCGAATGGATCGATCCGCAAGACTCTGCGGATTCCCACATAGCTTGAGATCCCGGCAATGATCGCCACCATGACAAATCCAATCGCGAGATTCCCGAATGTGAGCATGGCGGCATAGCTGGGAAGTCTTGCCTTTGCCAACCAGATCGAGAGCACCGACAGCCCGACCCCCAGGCCGTAACCGGTGAACGAAGCGAATGTGGCCTGGAACAGGATCATGGCGACTAAGTCGCGGCTTCTTGCGCCGATGGCTTTCAACGCTCCGAACCGCTCCAGATTCTCGAGGATAAACGTGTAGAAGGTTTGGCCCGAGATCGACAGACCGACGGTAAAACTGATTAAGACCATGATCAGCATGTTGGTTCCGCCGCCGGTCTTGTACACGAAGAAATCGGCGGTTCTCTGCATGAACTCATCCTTGGTCAGAGCCAGATACCCGAGCGCTTCCACCTGTTGCTTGATCCTCTGCACATCGGAGAGGCTCTTCGGTTCCACGAGCACGTACGAAATGGTATAGCGCGGATTGGGAAGGTACTGAGCGGCTCTCTCGTAGGTTGTGTACAGGGTCGGAGGTCGCCACTTTGGTGATACCTACGATGACTCCGCGATTGTCGTTCAGCTCGAACTCAGACCCGATGTGGGGATTCCCGAGCTTGGAAAACTCCGCATCGCGCACCGCGATGAATCCGCTCTACGCATAAATGTCTTCAATCTTTCCTTCGACGAGTTCGGGCCTGCCCAGCAGGCTTGTGTCGTCCAGTCCGATGACATTGACCGATTGATAGGTCCCATCGGAAAGCTTGGCCAGACCTCCTCCCGAATAGAGAGGCACGGCATACTTGACTCCCTGCATGCTGCGAACCGCATCCAGGACGTAGTCCGGCATTCCGACCGTGTTGGCCACCGTCTGCACGGCGGGATCCATGACCCAAATCGTGGAGCCGATATTGATCACCGTCGCGGAGGCGTGATTCAACACGCCGACGAACATTGAAGTGACAAACATCATCAGAAAGACGGCAAACGTAATGCCCATCAGCAATGCCGTGAACTTGGCCGTGTCGTTGACGAGAAGCTTGAAGGCGAGTTTGAGGATTCCTTTCAACGGTTATTTCCCTTCACTGCCGCCTGTCATGCAGCAATCTGCGGGTCACACATAACCTCTTGAAATGACTCACATGTGAAGGTCGCGGAGTCCCGGTCTCTTCGCGAATTCGCGAAGTTCGTAACCGCAGCATATTGGACTTATGAGGGCGGTTAGTAGGCCGACATGAACTGGTACTTGTTGATGTTCATCGACCTGATCCTCGATTCCAGAGTGGATGGCGGAATGCCGAGCCGGGCTGCGGCGCCTAACGGTCCAGACACTCTGCCTCTCGTTTCGGCCAGCGCCGCGCCAATCATTTCGCGATCCCCCATCGCAAAGCCGCCGGAAGAGGCGCGGGCAGGCGCTCCGCTATGGAAGCATTCGCAGCAAAGCCAACTCTTCTTCACAGTGAGCTTTCCCCGTTCGTAGATCACCACGGATCGCTCGATGATGTTTTGCAGCTCGCGGACGTTTCCGGGCCACGGATATCGGACGAGAGCATCCATCGTTTCCGGAGAGATAGCATCGATGGTCTTGCCCATTTGCCGGGCAAATTGCCGGACAAAATGCCGCACTAACAGCGGAATGTCTTCCGCGCGTTCGCGCAGAGGAGGGATCGTGATGGGAAAAACATTGAGCCTGTAGTAGAGATCGCTGCGGAACTGATTCTGCAGGATCATCTCTTCCAGGTCGCGATGGGGCGCGGCCACGACTCGTACGTTTACTTGCTTCGTTCGTGTGCTGCCCAGTCGTTCATATTCCCGCTCCTGCAAGACGCGAAGGAGTTTGGGTTGCAACTCCAGCGGAATGTCGCCGATTTCATCCAGAAACAGCGAACCCTGGTCTGCCAGCTCAATCCGGCCGGCCCTCTGCTCGATCGCTCCCGTGAAGGCGCCTCACTCGTGGCCAAAGAGCTTGCTTTCCAGCAGTCCGCTGGGGATAGCGGCGCAATTGATCTTAACGAAGGGATGGCGCCTGCGGCGGCTCCGATCGTGAATGGCGCGCAATCAGCTCCTTGCCGGTGCCTGTCTCCCCTAACAGGAGCACGGTCGAATCGGAGGCAGCCACCATCTCCACGAGATCGAGCACCTCACGGAGGGCTCGGCTCTGCCCCACGATTCCCGCAAAACCTGGCCGGACAGGGATCTCGTCTTCTGCAAAGAAGACATCATTCATGCTGCTTGCGGCGTCACTCGCGAGACACAGGTGTTGGTTGCGCGGCTCGTAGTCCAAAACCCCTTCCAAACTCATGACTATCCTCCGATCACATGGGTATCCACTATTGAGAGGTACTTAGGCGTGACGCCGGTCAGCTAGTGCTTCTTTCTTGCTTGATCCACTCGCGGATATATGTCGGACAGTTTGTGAGCCGGACATGCCCCTTCTCGCAATGCTCCAGAATCCTGATCGCCTCTCGATCCACGAGGGTCAGATCCCTCAGGTCCAGAATCATCTAGCGATCCTTGCTTTCCAATTCGAACAGCGATTGCAATTCGGCCACGTTTTCTACATTCAAGCGACCTATCAATCGAAAGACGGCCACCCCATTCGCAAGTCGCCAATTCGTAGCATCCGTTCTCACCTCGAACGATCCTGCATTCATAAATTGCATTTGGTGTGCCAATCGTATCTAACTGATAAATCAGTAGTTGGCAAATTGTCGAAATGGCGAAAGTTCGCCAATTGGCGAAAACCTGTACAAAAGGTCCGTGCGGAATTGTCTCAGAAGATGTTTGTAGGGAAGTGTTTGGGGGATACTGAAGCTTTTGAGCTTCACTTAGCCTTGAAGTGGTTCTTGTCGATCTCCAACGATCTGATCTTCGATTCCAGCGTCGATCGGGGCATGCTCAGCCTGGCAGCGGCGCCAGACGGTCCGGACACGCGTCCGCCGCACTCTCTCAACGCAGATTCAATCGTCTCTTTCTCCTGCATGGCAAGCAATTGAGAGAGTCCAACCTGGCTCTTAGGCTCGGTTGCAAGGGGGTTGACTTGTAAGCCAGCTCTCGTCCACCGAGAAGCTCGCCGTCTCGCACACAATGACCGATCGCTCAATGATGTTTTGCAGCTCGCGAATGTTGCCTGGCCAGGGGTAGGACTGGAGTAACTCAAGACTCCTCCTGCTAACTTGCCGAATGTTCTTCCCCGCTTTTCTCGCGTAACGGTCGATAAAGTATTCGACCAGCAGCGGAATGTCTTCCTTTCGTTTCCGCAGAGGGGGCATCTCGATGGGAAAGACGTTGAGCCTGTAAAAGAGGTCGCTGCGGAATGTGCCCGCGGCCACAGCCGCCTGAATGTCCCAGTTGGTGGCCGCAATCACGCGCACTTCGCAGCGGATCGTCCGGTTTCCGCCCACACGCTCGAACTCCCGTTCCTGCAAAACACGCAAGAGCGCGACCTGTGTCTCCGCGGGAAGTTCTCCGATTTCATCGAGGAAGATCGTGCCTCCTTCGGCCAATTCAAAGCGGCCTAGATGCCGATGGGTAGCGCCCGTAAAGGCGCCCTTCTCATGGCCGAACAACTCCGATGCGATCAAGTCGCGTGGAATCACGGAACAATTCACACTCACGAAGGCCCGCGAAAAGCGGAGCGAACGCTTGTGGATTGCTCGGGCAATCAGTTCCTTGCCGGTGCCCGTCTCACCGGTGACCAAGACGGTGGAATCGGTGGGCGCAACCTTGGCGACACGAGAGAGCACGGTGCGCAAGGCGGGAGAAGAGCCCACGATCTCCTCGAACATGGATGCCTTGTCGATCTCTTCTCTCAACGCGACGTTTTCGTGCTGAAGTCTCTCTTCGGCCTGCTTGCGGTCGTCGATATCTGATGATGCGACAACCCAGCGCGTGATGCGTCCCTGTTCATCGCGCAGCGGCCTGTAGCGGAACAGGAACCAGCGGTAAACCCCATCGTGCCTCGGCGTTCGCGCTTCGAACTCGATCTCGGACCCGGTTGAGAATGCGTTCTGAACTTCGCTATAGACGCGTTCCCAATCGTCTGGATGAAAGAGTCCCATCTTATAGCTGGTCTGCCACTCTTCAAGCGTCAAACCGTGATAATCAAGCGCGGCCTGGTTGAGGAAAAGCCGGCCTCCACCCGTGTCCAGGACGGCCACATGTTGCGGCGCACCATCCAATATCTGTTGAAGCTCCGCCTCGCTTTGCCGAAGCATTTCTTCCGCCCGCTTGCGGTCTTCGATGTCGGTGCGCGTGCCATACCAGCGAAGGATGCGTCCTTGCTCATCCCGCAGCGGATTGTCCCGGATCAAGAACCAGCGATACTGTCCGTCTTTCCGCCGTATGCGCGCCTCCATCTCAATGGGCATGCCATCTGAGAGTGCACGCTCGCGAGCAACTTCGAGCTTCTTCAAATCCTCCGGATGAAAGACCCTGGCCACCGCATCCTTCGACTGCGACTCTTCCAAACTAAGGCCGGTGTATTCCCGCTCTCGCCGGCTCGCAAAGAGAGGGCTCCAATCCGGGCCGAAAACAAAGACTTGCTGGGGAATCGCATCGATAAGCTGCCGAAGCTCCGCTTCGCTTTGCCGCAGGCTCTCATTCGCCTGTTTTACCGCGGTGACGTCCATGACCGCACCGACAAACTCGATGGCGCCGGATGAGTCCTGTATCGCCTTGACCAGAACGTGAAGATACTTGACTCTGCCGTCCGGCATCAGCAAACGATGCTCGAAGTCGAAGTCCCGGCCGCCCTCCGATGCCCGCTCCAGGGTCTCGATCACTAGGGTCCGGTCCTCGGGATGAGTTCGTTCGAGGATCAGATCCAACGTGGGCTTGACCGCCCGATCGAATTCGAAGATGCGATAGGTCTCTTCCGACCAGAAGTGCTCTCCCGTGGCAACCTTCCAGCCGAAGCTGCCGGTGTGACTCAGCGTCTGCGCTTCCGCCAGATAGGCCTGGCTGCGCTTCAGATCCTCGGTCAACTGCTCCAGTTCCGCCAGGCGCTGCTTGAGGCTCGGGTAATGGGTCTTGCGGACGGAAGTGTCGCCCAATCCCAGGACCTTTTGCCGCAGCTCTTCCCAGTTGTCAGAGGGATTCCTCATAGATAACCTCGATATCCCGCTGGCCCGGCCGCCGTGGATTGGTGACAACGCAGGGGTCATGGAGCGCGATCTCGGCAAGCTCGCGCACTTCGGTGCGATGGACTCTGGCACGGGACAAGGTATCGCCGAGGCCGGCCGCCTGCTTTAGCCGCGCGATCTCGGCCACCAGCCGTTTTCGGATCGCAGTTGAAGCAAGCCCGCCGACTTCGAGTCCCATGGTGACGGCGGCGTTCCGGTAGCGTTGCTCGGCGTGCCCGAAGTTGAAGTCGATCACGCCGTTCAGGAGCATGGCGTTGCACTGGCCGTGCGGCAAATCGAGCAGTCCGCCAATGCTGTGGGCCATGGCGTGTGTCGCGCCGAGGCTCGCGTTCGAGAAGGCCAGACCGGCCTCCAGGCTACCCAGCATCATGTTGGCGCGATACTCGAGATTGTCCGGCTCGGCGATCGACTGCAGGAGATTGGAGCTGATAAGCCGCATGGCCTCCAGCGCATGAACGTCCGTCAGCGGCGAGCGCCCCAGCGAAAACGTACGCCTCCAGCGCGTGCACCAGCGCGTCCAATCCCGTGCAAGCGGTAAGAAACGCGTCCATGGTCGTCAACGTCGCGGGATCGATCAGGGAGAGGTCGGGGACCACCGCCTTGCTGATGATCAACAGTTTCCGTTTGATCTCAGCGTCCACAATGGTTGCGAATTGCGAGAGATCGGCGGATGTCCCCGCCGTGGTGGGAATGCAGATGGTCGGCGGCATCGGCGCGCCCACGTTGTCGACACCCACCAGATCCCGGAGGTCGCCCCGGTTTGCAGCAAGCAGGCCGATGCACTTCGCGCAATCGATGGCGCTGCCACCCCCGACCGCAACGAGGATGTCGCAGCCTTCTTCGGCATAGACAGCGGCCCCGGCGGTTGCGTCGTCGATACGCGGATTGGGCGTGACGTGCGTGTACAGGGCGGACTGAAGGCCCGCGCACTCGACACTCAAGAGAACCTGTTCTGTCCAGCCGGCCGCGACCACACCCGGATCGGATACGACCGGGCTTTGCTGCCACCCAGGTTGCGCGCATACTGGCCGGCCAGGTGTAAACTGCCCACCCCAAACACCACTTCGGGCGCTACGAACTTCCGCAATTCAGGTCCGCTAGACTTCATCGTGCCTCACAGCCGGGGGAAAGCGAGCCAATGTGTCCGATGCCCCGATTCTATCCCAGCCGCGCGCTGAAGTGATTGACTTTGGAAGGGAGAAAGGCGAGCTGCGGGCTGTGACGGCAACCGCGGAATCGATTGTCTGCGAACTACTTCCGTTTCGCCGTCAGCTCCTGCCCGGCGGGCTGCGCTTTGCTCCATCTCCGCCTGAAAGAGACCGGCTCGGCCTCGGCGATCTGCCCTTCGGCTTCCTTGAGCGCGGAGGGAGTTGCACGCGCCGTGGCAGATTACGACTCCAGGGCCATACCAGCTGAGGTATAAACGAATTGGCACGGCCAGAGAACGGGAGTAGCGTGGCGGCAAGGAAGGAAGACAATGTTCAACGTTTTGACAATTGCAAGAGAGTACGGCAGCGGGGGCTCCGATATCGGGCGCAAGGTGGCGGAACTTCTGGGCTGGGAGTGCATGGACAAGCAGATCATAGAACGGGTCGCAGCTATGGGAAAGGTAGATCCTGCCTGGGCCGCGCAAGCCGACGAACACGCCATCGCGTGGTGGGAGCGGGTGATGAAGAGCTTCCGCCAGGGAGGTCCGGAGTCCTATGCCGGGGAGGGTGCTGAACTCGCGGTGGATCGCGATACGGTGCAGATATTCACTGCGAATGTCATTCAGGAGGCCGCCAAGGTGGGTAATTGCGTCATCATCGGACGCAGCGCGCAATGTATCTTGCGGCGCCATCCCCACGTGCTTCGCATGCTGGTGTATGCGCCGCTCAATGAGAAGATTGCGCGCATGAAGCTTCGCCATCCTGAGGAGCGCAACCTGCAGGCCCTGCTGCGCCGCGTAGACTCCGAGCGCCTCCACTATGCCCGGTACTATTACGACTGCGATTCGGCCGATCCCCGGCTCTATCACATCACCATGAACAGCACTCTGGGCATCGATACCTGCGCCAGGATGGTGGCACAGATCATCCAGTCTTCATGGGCAGATCGCTAGCATGCTATTGATTCCGTTAGGAAGAGTCGATTCACAGAACCGGCTTCAAACGCATGCAGAACTCCTAGCGCGGTTCCAAACATCGAAGCAATACGGATACAGTTGCTTCTTGAAGCACCAAGCAGGCCATTTTTCGCTTCTACTTGAGCAGAGTTTACTTCCACATTGAGCAGAGTTTACTTTCACAGCGGCTTCAGTGTCCCGAGTCACAGGCCGCAGGTCGATTTCGCCGGACGCAAGAAACTCCCAGTGGGACCGAAGGGCTGGAGCGCTGGCTTCCCCGCGGAGACCGTTCTCAGCACTGCCCTGGCAGGCTGCTGAAAAAACCGTCATTGGGGCGGCTTTTTCAGCAGCTTGCCAGGTGCAAAAACAGAGGCGTGCCAAGGGTAGGGCACCCAATTGTGGTACAACAACAAACGGTCAGAGACCTAGATTCAGCGCGTCGCAGTGGCGGCGAACTTCTTGACCATGGCCAGCAACAGCTTGCGGTCGCTCTCGTTCAGGTTGGATGAGTAGCGGCGGATCTGAGTGAGGAAGCGCAGTTCCTCGTCGGAGAGCTTCTGCAAGTTGATTTGGCGGCCCAGCGAGTCGTCGGCGAAGAACTGGGCGATGGGCATGTCGAGCGCCAGGGCAATCTTCGACAAGGTATCGAGCGAGGGCACGGTGTGGCCGTTTTCAACGCGCGAGAGGTAGCAGCGCAGCAAGCCGGTTTTCTTTTCGACATCCCCTTGCGAGAGCCCCTTCTGCAGCCGGTGAGTGCGAATGGTCGTACCGATCCTCATGGCGGGAACATCCTGTCCACTGCCTACCGGGGTTTACTGACGCGGTAGCAATCAAAGAATTATTGACTCAATAGTTAACACGTTCGGGACAAGAATGCAAGCACCTTTGTCATGCTCGACCGGTTACCAAGGTTATGGCGCAAACCGGTCGATTTTTCCCGGCCTTGCAAAGCCTGCGTAACGAGGGAAAAAAGGGCTTCAATGGCCCAGATTCGCCGCGAAGAAACTGTCGATGCGGGCCAGCGCGTCGGCGGCGTCGCCGGGGCGGAAGCCGGAGGCGTTGTTGGGGTTCTCGAAGGCGTGGCCGGCATGGGGATAGATCTTAGCGTCCACGGGCTTGCCCAGCGACTGCATGGCGGCCTCGAAGGCGTGGACAGCCTCGGGCGGAATGCCGCGATCCTGGCCGCCGAAGTTGCCCAGCACGGCGGCGTGGATCTGGCCCAGGGCAGCCTTGTCGGTGGCCAGAGAGCCGTAGTTGATGGCCACGGCCCGGAGCGTGGGCGAGGCGATGGCCAGTTGCAGCGCATAGCCGCCGCCCATGCACCAGCCCACCGCGCCGATGCGGTCGGGCTTCACGTCCTTGCGGCTCTGGAGCCAGGCGACTGCCGCGGTTAGATCGCGCACGCCCTGGTCCTGGGGCAGGCCGCGGGAGAGTTCGTGGGCCAGTTCGGGGTCGGCTGCCACCTTCCCGCGATAGAGATCGACGGCCAGGGTCACATAGCCTTTGGCCGCATAGCCCGCGGCCTCCTGCTTGATCCAGTCGTTCAGGCCCCACCACTCGTGAATCACGATCAGGGCCGGATGGGGTCCGGCACCCTGGGGCAGATAGAGCAGCGCCTGGGCGGTCGAGTCGCGGCTGGGGAAGGTGACCGGCTGCTGGGCGCGGGCATCGGCGGCAAGACAGGAAATCAGCACGGGGATGGCGCAAAGGAAGGTGCGAAGATACTTCATGGGCAGACCTCGATACTGAGATGCTTCTTCCGGTCGTCCGGATGGTTTGAATTGTCCGGATTCTCCGGTCCGGCAAGAACCCTCAACGCGCAAACTCCCGGCGCGGCGGGCGAGTCCTTCCACGGGATTGTCATTCTATGGTGTGCTGGGCTCCGGAGCCGGCGGCGGTAAACTATCGCCGTGCGCCAAGCGTCTGTCAGAGTGCGAGCGCGAAGTGGCTGGGAGCGTGAATGCGGCGAGCAGGCGTGGGGGCGGTTTGGGTGGGGATCGTCGTGGCTGGCTGCCTTGCGGCCTGGGCGCAGGCTCCGGCGCCCGCCGGCGCGCCCGCTGCAACCTCTAGCCCGCCTGCTGCTGCCGCCGCCGCGCAGACCCCGGCCGGCCAGACCCAGCCAGTTCCCATCGCGATCGGCGGCAAGCTGCACGGGGTGGTGAAGAGCGGCAGCACGCCCCTTCCAGGCGTGACTGTGACCGCGCAGAACACCCTCACCGGCAAGCGCTTCTCCACCACCACGGAGATTACCGGCGCCTGGTCCCTGAACATTCCGCAAAATGGCCGTTACGTGATCCGCACGCAGTTCGCGGGCTTCGCGCCTGGATCGCAGGAAGCGGTGCTCAACGCCACCAGCCGCGACCAGACGGTGAGCTTCGATCTGATTCTGGCTTCGCGGGCGGCAGAACAACAGCAGCAACAGGCGCGCCAGGAGGCCGAGCAGAGTCCGCAGGCGCAGGCCATCCGCCAACTGGCCGCCAACGGCGCGCAGAACCTGAGCCTGATGAGCGCGCTCACAGCCGATACCGAGACCCAGGGCGGCCCATCCACCCTGTCCGGCTCGAATGGCGCCGCGGGAGCGGAGCTGCCGTCCATCGCGGGCAGCTCCGACTTCGGCGGGGATTCGGTGGCCATCAGCGGGCAGTCGGGCCAGGTGAGCCCGCTGGCCGGCATCGATATGGATCGCGTCCGCGATGCGATCGAGACGGTTCGCGCCCAGGGCGGTTTGTTCGGCGGAGACAGCGGCGGTGGCGGCTTGTTTGGCGGCGGGGGCTTCGGCGGCGGCTTTGGTGGAGGCGGTTTTGGCGGCGGTGGCGGAGGCAGGGGCGGGCGCGGCAACTTCCGCGGCTTCAACCCCGGCCAGCCGCACGGCGCTTTCTTCTGGTTCGGCAGCAACTCGGCGCTGAATGCGGAGCCTTTCAGCATTACCGGCCAGCCGCAGGAGCAGCCGCCTTCGGGGAGCAACCGCTTCGGGATCACCTTCATGAGCGCGCCTTACATTCCCCATCTGACCAAGCCGAGCGGCAAGGACATGGTCTTCCTGACGCTCTCCGGCACGCGCAGTTCCAGTCCCATGGACGAATACGCCACGGTGCCCACGGATGCCGAGCGAGGCGGCGACTTCTCCGCCGCTGGCCTGCCCGCGATCTACGATCCCACGACCTTCCAGCAGTTCAGCTCGAACGGTGCGGCCAACGTGATTCCCTCCACGCGCATTGCGTCGCAGGCCACGGCGCTGCTGAAGTATTACCCCGAGCCCAACCTGGCCAACCCTTCCGCCAGCAACGGCTACAACTACCACCTGCTGACCACCGCGCAATCGAACACCACGCAGGCCGGCGTGCGCTACATGCGCAGCCTGGGCAAGAACGCCACGCTGATTGGCGGCGGGCGCGGAGGATTCGGCGGCAGCGGGCGCAGGAATCAGAACCAGGGGCTGCGCCAGAGCATCAACTTCAACTACAACTGGAGCGGCTCGGCCGCGGACAACGTGAACATGTTTCCGCCGCTGGGCGGCAAGAACTCATCGAACTCCAACAGCCTGCAGGCCGGCTACACGGTGGGTTACCACAAAGTAACCAGCATCTTCAACGCCAACTGGAATCGCACCACCAGCCAGAAGACGAACTTCTTTACCAATGCGACCGACGTCGCTACCGAGGTCGGCATTCTGGGGCCGGGCGGCGCGCCGCTCAACTCGCTCCCCATCAACTACGGCCTGCCCAGCGTCCAGTTGGGATCGATCGCCGGACTCACCGAGCAGCAGCCCAGCTTCTCGCTCTCGCAGACCATCTCGCTCACCGAGACGCTGAGCTGGATTCACGGCAAGCACAACCTGCGCTTCGGCGGCGACTATCGCCGCGTGCATCGCAACTTTCTCGGCGGCTCGAACTCGACCGGAAGCTTCACCTTCAGCGGCAAATTCACCGAGGATCAGGCCAAGGACCAAACCACCGGCTCGGCGCTGGCGGATTTTCTGCTGGGGCTGCCGCAGGAGACAGCCATCGACTCGCCGACCTCCAAGAGTTATCTGCGCGACAACGTATGGGATCTCTACGCGCAGGACGACTGGCGCGCGCGGCCCAGCCTGACGCTGACTTATGGCCTGCGCTACGAGTTCTTT
>Ga0326727_10012402_pt1 | contig 19420 bp, 20 predicted proteins | sample MB2enrmetagenome_FD_207643 | JGI IMG/M metagenome (GOLD analysis project Ga0326727, IMG submission 207643) | Lab enriched peat soil microbial communities from McLean, Ithaca, NY, United States - MB29MY | ecosystem: Environmental > Terrestrial > Soil > Wetlands > Peat | place: USA: New York...
CTTTTGCTAAAGTGATTGAATGAGTCATGAAGCCCAAAAGGCTCAGCCAAGAGTTTTCGCTTAAGCGCGCATTCAGCACTTCGGCGTCAATTGGAGCGGAATTAAATCGGCGGCATCGGCGAGAGTGATTTCCAAATCACACAGAGTAAGCTGTTCTAACGGCAGTTCAGCAGGTCATGAATTTCCCCCCCCGCATTAAGCTGTGATGCTTTCCATTGATACGACAGCGGTGAAACAGGCGGCAGAAAAACCGCAGGGAGCCAATATATGCTCAAGCCTTGGCTTGCAGTTTCCTCAACAACTGCTTTGTTGTGTATTTCCATCTTTCTTATCTCCTTTCCTGCTCAGTCCGCGCTTGCCCAAGCTGATCCGCAGGCGGAGTGTCTGCATTGCCACAAGGAACAAGCCGGGATACTGGAGACAAAACATGGTGTGAAAGAGGATCCCCGCTCTCCAGCCGGGAGGGGGAGAACCTGTACGGCCTGTCACGGGTACAATCCTAATCATGCCCAAAATCCGGTAGAAAACCCGCATCCCGTGCGTTTCTCGAAGGGCGCTGTTCCGGCGCGTGAGCAGACTCAGGCGTGTATGAGCTGCCATGCCGGCAACCGTCACCTGGCCTTCTGGGAGACGGGTCGGCACGCCCGCAACGATGTACGCTGCAATGACTGCCACGCCGTGCATTCCAAGCCGCCGCGCGGTTCGACGATCGCAATTACGAAGCGCGAGCCCACGGTGAGCCCATTCGAGACCACCGGACGCCAGCTCGAATACGAAACCTGTATCGGGTGCCATAAGCAGGTTCGGGCGCAAATGAATAAGCCGTCCCACCACCCGATTCAGGAGGGCAAGGTCACCTGCTCCAGCTGCCACAATCCGCACGGCTCGATGAGCCAAGGCATGGTGAAGCAGGAAACCGTGAACGTCCAGTGCTGGAGCTGCCATGCAGACAAGCGCGGACCATTCCTCTTCCAGCACCCTGCGGTCGAGGAAAACTGCCTGTCGTGTCATGCTCCGCACGGCTCGTCCCACGCCAAGCTGCTGAACGAAAGGGTTCCAAACCTTTGCCAGGACTGCCACGACTGGTCGCGGCATCCCGGGACGGCCTACAGCGGTGATCAGGGTTTCGTCAGGATCCCAGGATCAACCAATACGACTCCAAACACTCGTTTCGTTGCCCGGGCATGTCTGAACTGTCACAATGCGATTCACGGAAGCAACGCCCCTGCCGCGCGCGGCCAGTATCTCACACGATAAGGAGCCCCATATGAATGCAAAATTCCTTTCCATCCTCATCGCCGGCCTGTTTGCCGTATCGGGTGTTGAAGCACGCGCGGACGAAGGCGCTTTTAAGCTGTTCGGAAGTGTCGGAGCCGGTGGCATCGGGACCAGCGAAACCTCTGACGACGCCGCAAAGTTGAAGGAGTATCGCGATCTGTCTACCGGGCCCTTCGGCATTTTCGACCTGCGGGGCCGCAGCCAACGTTTTTATCTGGACGCGTACGGCGAAAACCTGGGCCGGGACGACAGTTACTTCACCCTTCGGGGGGGGATGTACGATCAGTTTAAGTTCAGTATCTATGGCGATTGGCTGAGGCATAATTTCGGCTTCGGCCCCGATGGAGGGCGGACACCGTACACGGACCCCGGGTCGACAAATCTTGTTTTCTTTTCAAACGACACGACCAGTTTAGGCAACCCCAGCGTGCCCTCGTGGACTTCGTTAAATTTTGATTATGAGCGCCGGATCCTTGGGGCCACCTTCGAATTTTCCTTTAAATCACCTTGGTACTTCCTTGTCGACGCCAGCCAGGTGAGGCAGTCTGGCATCGATAAGGTGGACTCAGCCGCCTTGGGCACCAGCCCCGGAGATGGATTCACTGATCTCCCGGAACCGGTCGATTACACGACGCGCAATATCTCCGGTGAGGTCGGCTATGACAAGCCACGAGGCCATTTCGAGGTCAATTTGATGCAGAGCAACTTCAACAACAATAACCTCTACGTGAACTTCGCCAATCCATTTTTCGGCTTTGGCCAGGACACGACAACTCTCGCCCCGGGCAACCACTACGCGCGCGTAAGCGGAAACGGCATGATGCGCCAGTTGCCCTGGAACTCCACCCTATCCGCACGATTTACTTACGACAAAAGCTCCGATAGCCAGGACATGATTGACGCCGTGCTGAACACCACTGGCTCGAATGTTCTGAGCGCCACGGATCCAGGCTCTCAAGTTTTTCACGGCGATGTGGAAGACGCAACAGGACACGTTTCCTGGGCTTCATTGCCGACACGCCGCCTGGACACTCGCGCGTACTACAACTACTACAAGCGGAGCAACGACTCGACCGACATCTCATTTCAGACCATGGAGAGCGGCCTGGTTTGCAGTGCTCCAAGCCCGACTTCGTCGACAAACCTGAACGTCCCCTGCGAAGGCGAGCGTTATAGCTACACCAAGCAAAACCCAGGGGTCGAAACCGGGTATAGGCTCACTCCAGGGAACCGTTTCAGCGCGAATTTTGATTATCTGGATACGCATCGCAACCGTTTCGACTCCAACGCGACACGGGATAAAAAGACATTTGTCCAATGGTCCAATACGTCGCTGGATACTTTGACCGTGCGGATCAAGTATCAATACCTCCAGCGGCGTTCCGATTTCCAGATTAACAACATAGGTTTCGACCCGAACGACCCGTTCTACCTGGAACGTTTCAGCCGTTCGTTCGATGTTGCAAATCTGGACCAGCATATCGTCAAGGCTGACTTGGACTGGACGCCGGTCAAGCTCCTCGATTTCGGGTTGGAGGTCTACTACAAGAGGAACAACTACAAGGATTTGACATTGGGTCGCCTGAACGACCGGCGTAAAGAGATCTATGGCAGCGTCTCCTACGGCGATCCTCAGAAATTCCGTGCAACCCTGTTCGGTGATTTCGAGTTCATCAACTACGACTCTTATCACCGCACGGTCAATGCCAGCCCCTGCCCGACCTCAGCGTTAGATTGTTTCGACCCCACCCTTCCCCCGACAACCACGGGATTTAACTGGGGGGCAAAGCTCCACGATTTGAACTGGACGGTGGAATTCGGCACCGACTGGCCGATAAGGGAAAACCTTACATTCAAGACTTCGGCGCTCGTCCAGCAAACCAGGGGCGGCGTGGACTTCCAGTCGCAAACCCTGTCAACCGGCGTCCCGGCTGCACTGTTATTCCCGATCACCGCCTACGACAACACCAGGCGCTGGTCTGTCAATCCTCATGTAGTCTATCGCCTGGCCCGACAGGCGGAACTGGACGGGGGTTACGCTTTCGACAAATACACATACAGCGATGACCAGTACGCGGGTTATCAGTATACAATCGGCACCGGGACATCGACGAGCTACCTGAGCGGCGCCTACGCATTCCCCAATTATAGCGCTCACATCGTTTACGGCGCCATGCGGTACCTCTTCTAGCTATTTCGGCTTGCGGATCTTGGATAGAAACCAGATTTTTCAATCCGAGATCCGCAAACCAGAATCCTTTGTCCTGCTTCCTGCACCTGGCATCTTGCTTCTACTCGGCTCGAATCTTGCGAACCACCTCGGCCGGCACACCGCGGGAACGAAGATCAATGATAATGTCGGCGGGAAGAGGTTTGCGTCCCGGCTCCAGGATTTCAGAAAGGTAGTCTTCCGAAACGCCGTAGCTTCTCAGCTTGACAATCTGCTCGACTGTAAATGAATAGCCCATCCTTTTCACGGCTTTAAGGAAACTGGGTGGAACACCGTAATTTCTCAGTTCGATGATTTGACTCATGGAAAGCTGATATCCCGCTTCCTTTACGGCCACGACAAAATCTTCCGGCACACCGTAATTGCGCATCTGGATGATCTCGTCCAGGTTGCCGCCAATTCCCAGCTCTTTGATTCTCAAGGCATACCTTGGCGCTACCCCCTCATTGTGCAACTGGACCAACTGATCCGCTTTAAGATTCATGCCTCCCCGCCTCAAGTCGGCGGCATAATCAGCAGGCACTCCGTAGTTCTTCAGCTGGATGAGCTCTTTGTAGTCGAATGAATAACCGGCGCTCGAATAGCCGGCGGCATATTCAGGGTCCATTCCATCATCCCGGCACTCGATCAAAGCGTCAGCCGAAATCTTCCCAAAAGCACGGTTCATTGACTCGGCATATTCAGGTTTCACTCCATGGTTGACGAGCTTGAGCCATTCTTCGACATCAAAAGGCAGGAGCGCAGCGCTATACCTGCGCAAACCGTCTACCGTCACACCGGAGACACCCAGACGGATCAACTCGCTGGTCGACGGCCGTTCCCGGCAAAGCCGGCTGACCTCATTCACAAACGAGGCGTCGGGTTGAAACTCGACAATACCCCCTGCCCCGCCGGATCGATTTGTCCCCCGGAAATGCCATCGCCCTGCCGGGCGGATCAGCGCAAAATCAATCGGGGCGTCTCCTTTTTCAGCTTCGGATTCGCCGGATCTTGTCCAGGCCGGATCATCGAAGCTCGATACGGAAGAGTATCGTTGAATGCCGCGCTCATCATAGACCTCGAACAAAACATGGACAGGGCTGCCGGAATGTCTTCGTCCCTCGTGATACGCTCGCCACCCCCAATCCCCAATTGCTTTGGCCTCCCCGGCATGGACTTTCAGGGAGATGACAATTCCTGCGCTTCTCGCTTCGTGATAGTTCGGCGAATGGAATGCGGAAGGGTAAAAGCATCCTCCCGTCAGGACACACAGCACCGCAGTGAACTGGGCGATCAGCCAAAAGCACTTCCGGGATTTCATGGGAACCCTCCTTGAACGACGCCCGGATGAAGCGGGCTATCGGTTCCCCGCCCTCTTTTTGTTTGCCAGCGATTGGAAGAGCAGATAAATGCCCATGAGGATCAACGCCATCGGCCACCAACGCTCTATCCAGTCAATCGGGAGATCGAACAAGGTATGGGAAAGCGCAATGCCTCCGGCGACGATCATCAGCAGGGCGCCGGCCAGAGAACCGCGTGTCCCTGGGAGTTGTTCCCCGTCCAGTGCATCGCCCGACCCCGCCAGCGCCTGGTTGTAAAAAATCGACTTGCGATGCGCGTCCACGATATTATAGAGCCAGTAAAACGCCATGAAAAACGCCAGAAAGGTTTTGAAGTACGGACTAATGCCGTAATAGGCGAGCAGCGAGATCAAGCCGGCAATTACGATGACATTGATGAATCCCTGCTGATAATAGCCGATATAGATCTGGCCCAGTCCGGGAACAATGGACATTAGCGTAGCCAGCACCGGAGATTTATAACGCGGATCGTGCCGCAGCATTTCTCTGCGCGTCATTCCCAAAGGGACGTACGGTGGTTGACTCGGACTGCGCCCCGGTTCCTGCGTGTTTTCACTGACATTTTCCATGACTGCCTCCTCGTTATTGGTTCTGCCCCTGTATGCGACTGCGTCGCATCTCATTCTGGGAAACGCACGGGACATAAAAAAGTTCGGTAATGCTGGTGACAATTCGGGGGGCGAGCCAGATCATTCCCGAATCCAGACCTCCATTTTTGTGTTGCCTTGTCACCAGAATTTAAGACGCATCAAGAATGTTGCCAGGATGCCTGCTTCCCTTCGGCGCCATTCACTGATCCTCTGGGCGCGCCGGCTCAGCGTCGAGCCTGAAGGACGCTCGTAACACGTCACCAGTCTGCTCAGCGAGTCGGCTATAGCCTGATCCCTCGTACCCAAAGCCAATGCGAATTTGCACAGGCCATCCGAGATCGGCGACTGCGTGTTCGACCACGTCGAGAGCAGATACGTCGATGGCTGACTCGCTGCCGCGGGAATCCTGTCAAAAACGGTTTTCCGAATCGGCAGAAAGGGGCTGAAGGCCACCAGCAAGACTAGCGTTCCAACATAAGCAGCTTCGAGCGAGAAGCACGGACGCTGAACGATGCGGTGCCACGCGGTTTGAATTCGATTCCCGAATCGCGATTTCTGACTCCCGATGGAAAGGTTTTCGTCAGGAATCACGAATTTGGAATCGGGAATTTTAGCTCCGCTGGTGGCGCACAGAACATCACGAGTGAATAATCCGTCCGGCTCGAATCCGGCAATCTCGGGGAGAACCCGCTGGATTTCGTCAAAATCCCCGGCGATCGCCCTGCAGGCTGAACAGTGATCCAGATGAAGAGCAATCATTTGAGAATCGCCCGCGCTCAGCTCGCCGCCGGCAAACTCCCACAGGGACGACTCAGCGCGCGGGCACGAGGGACCGCTGGTGCGGTCAAGAATGGAGCGGGTAAGCTCATCACGCCCGGATTCCGGGAGTATGTCTATGCGCCCTTGGGCGATTTCAACAAGCCTGCGACAGGCGGGACAGTGCGCGAGATGGGCATCAGCAGCCATTTGCTCTTCAGAAAGCAGCTTCCCCTGCTGGAAGTCGGCCAGAATTCTGATAAAACGGCTGCAACTCATAAACCCTCACGAAACCGCGCCGCCGGCCAGTTCGCTTCTCAGAAAAGCCAGCTTGTGCGCCAGTTCGATCCGAGCGCGGTTGGAACGAGACTTGACGGTACCGAGCGGCACGCAGAGCAGGGAGGCGATTTCTTCCAAAGTTAGTCCCTGGATATCTCTCAAAACAATGATCTCGCGATTCAAATCGGTCATTTGCTGCAGCGCGCAGTGGACCAACCGCTTTCTCGAATCAGCCGCATATTGCTGGCTGGGATCGGCGCCGGGTGCGCGAAGGGTGAGCAGATCGCCGGCCGCGATATCGTGCGCAGGCGGCCGCGTCTTTTTCCTCCGGAGATGGTCAATGCATGCGTTTCTCGTGATCGTAATGATCCATAGAAGAAACCTTTCCTCATCGGGACCGGTCGCCAGGTTTTGATAAATCCGGATAAACGCTTCTTGCGCAAGATCGCGGGCGTCTTCGGCATTTCCGACGTAGTGATAGGCGATCCCGTAAATGCGAGCCTGAAACTGGCGCACGAGCGCCTCCCATGCCAGTTCGTCACCACTGCAACATCGTTCCAGCAGCGTGGAAAGGTCCATGGTTTCTCAGCGCTTTGCTGACCGCATGCCTTCCGGCCAGGATATCCCCTTCAATATAACGCACCGCCAGGCAGAAAGGTTCGGTCGAAGGCTCTTTGCGCTGCTTGGCTGCCTTTATCCGATGGTGTATATTTCTTACGTTCCTGGAATTGGGCATTGGAAGTTGCCCGGCATTGGTTTGACCTCTGACGGGCACAGGAGTGGACAATGAAAAAGCACCTTCTGTGTTGGAGTCTGTTGGCTGCCTGCATGGCCGCGTTGCTGTATAGTGCGACTCCGTCAGGAATGGCCCAACTACGAAATCTCAGCCCCTATGAGCAGGATCGCATCAATACCGAGCACACGTACTTCGTTTCCAAGGATGACAGGAGTGCCGGGTTTGGCTGGGCTTCCGAGTGGACCCACATGACCGTGAACGCATATCCCGACAAGCAGGCGTTCTTTGTGTGGCATTTCAAAGATGGATCAAGGGCATATGCGCGGCAGGGAGAAAATATCGGCGATGCGGGCCAAATCACGAGCTATCTCCTGAAGGATGAAGCCTTGAATCTCGAGAGCATAGAGCACCGTAAGATCCAGCCCATGACGCGCACCAATTACCCGACAAAGGTCGAACTGTGGATCGGAGAGGTTCAGAATCAAACCGCTTTCAAGCCGGAGATGCTGGTTGACAGCGCCTGCTTTGATGCGCAGAGCATTGAATACGGCCGCACTTACTATTTCTCCGATTGCAAGCCTGAAGCAAAGCCCTAACCACGCGACACGCGAAAAACCCGAAAAAAGAGCGAGAAGATTTCGTGCTGTTCGTGTGTCGCTGCTTTTCAGGTTTTACTTTCTTTTCAGCACTGGTCGTGCGGGAGCATTTGTGGCGGGGGTTGCGTCGGCTGGGTTTTCATCAGTCTTCTCTTCATCGCCAAATGAGAGATTGACGCTGGTTTTGGCTTCCGTCCCATCGGACAAGATGAAAAAAGCGGAGGAGCCGAATGACGGCTCCCACGTCTCATTTCGGCGCAGCTTGCCTTGTGGGACAGTCCCGACGCGGCAAATCAGGAATCGGTAGGTGACATCCTTTGAAGAGACAGCTTTGCATTCCCAGCGGCTCGTTACATCGGTCGCATAGGCCGCATTTCGATCGGGAGCAACAAAGCTATAGACCCTTCTTGCTTCCCGTGACGTCTGAAACAGGTATGGCAGGTCGAAGGTGAAAGCCATAGTCCGTTGATCCAGCACGACATTTACGGGATCGTTGACCGTAACATCCACCTGATCCAGGTCGATTCTCCGCTGCTGATAGGCTGCCATGCCCTCAGCAGTGGGGAATTCCGTCGCGACCTGGACCGTTCCCTGGTTCCCGCTGCAGACGCCCTTAAACGTGTACACGGCCAGATCGGCTTTGACTTCCTCCAGGCTTTCCCGGCACCAGTCGCCCAGCGTTCGATCTTCGTTGAAAAACGCAACCGGCCGCCACTCTCCTTTTCGGCCAATAAGTTCTGAGCACACAATCGTCTGAGCGTCCTGAAAAACACGCTGAAGATCCGAATCGCGGAATCTGCCGAAGATTAGGCGCAGCTGATCGAAAAACTTGGAGTCGTACCGGCTCTCCTCCTCGGATCGCTCTCGCTGTTGTGCGGGAAGTTTCGCGGTGAGGAACGCACCGGCGAAAACGGCAATCCCCAAAAGTGCCATGCCTTTCTTTTTCATCATAAAATATGATGCCCTACGAGCCCAGTTGGATCAATGCGAGCAGCATCCCCGCCCGCAGGCACCCTTTCCAGACAAAGCGCAAGTTAGCTTGCGCACTTCCAAAGCATTACTTGCGGGCGGCCTCGATGACTTGCCTGTAAATGGGGTTGGAGGTCAGGAATGTGATTTCGCTAGCCCTCTTCTCATTGATCTCTTCCTCCGGGAAAGACGCCAAAATGGCCCGCATCCGCTCCGCAACCCCTTCCTTGAATTCGCGATGGGTGAAGATAAATAGGTCATTGCGCCGGATACCGCGCAATACTCTTTCACCGCACTCCTCAATGCTCATCCAGTTGGGCGAATTCTCGCGTTGCGCAAGTTCCCTCTCGAGTTCAGCGAATCCGCTGTTTTCTCTATAGCGCTCGGGCCGCAGGATGCCGGCTTCGCGAATGTTCGTGGCCACCGGCCCGGGACAGAAGGCGGACACCCCTATATGGTCGTCGGCCAGCGCCCCGCGAAGGGATTCGCACATGGCAATCACGGCAGCCTTAGCCGTGGAGTAAACCGCGGATTCTGAGAGCGGCAGCACTCCACCCATTGAAGATGTCGTTACGATATGCCCGCCTTCGCCATGCTTGAGGATGCGGGGAAGAAAGATCTGAATCCCATTCACCACACCGCCAATCAGCACGCTCAAGCCCCAGTCCCAGTCGTCGAACCTCGTGAGCTTGATTGATCCGATCAAGCCAATGCCGGCGTTGTTGCAGAGAACGTGAACTTTGCCAAAGACCCGTTCGGCTTCGTCGGCCGCCCGGGCAAACCCCTCGCGATCCGTAACGTCCAGCTTGAGGCTGTGCACATGCTGATCCTGGCCCATCTGCCTGAAGCCAGCCATCGCCTCTGTCATTCGGTCTTCGCGAATATCCGAAATGACGACTTTCATGCCTGCATTGACAAACGCCTTCGCCATTCCGAGCCCGATACCGCTGGCTCCGCCGGTGATGAACGCAACCTTGCCTGCCACGTCTTGCATGATTGGCCTCAAAATAGATTACTGATTAGAAACAGAATCCAGATCTTTGATCCGGAATCTGGAATCAGGAATTGATAATTCACGCGTCGTTCACAAACCGGTGCCTTCCCGCCAGCGTGTCCGCCGCTTTCTTCAGGGAACGTGCTTCGAGCGTCCCTTCGGCAAGCGCATCCCCGATCCGGGCTCTCCTGGCGACCGCATCGCAGAAGGCTTCATGAAATTCCAATTCGCCCCACTGTTCCATCGGCAAAGGACTGAAATCGATTTTTCGCCCGGCCCAAGAACTCTCTGATCGTAAAGGAATTTTATACCAGCCCAATCCGGGAGCATCCGGCACCTGCCTATTAAAGAAGGCAGATGGCCCGGGGACGTCCACTTTGAAGACTCCTCCCCACACAGCGCCCCGGGAACACCGGTTGCGGCCAGTGGACCGCCCATCAATGCAAGCACGTTTCTCGGATCATGGGCATCCTTCAGATCCCATTCGCCAAGCGCCACGGCAAGGTCCCTAAATATGGCTGCGCCGAACCCAAAACCGCCCCCGAACTCCTCGTATTTCACGGTGTCGATTGTGCTGGTCGATTTTGTCGCCAGATTCACTCCCAGAATCTTGCCCGTACACCCGCCTGACATTCACGTCCCCCTATTCCTGCTTCACCGCAGGTTTGGACAGAACGGTTTTGGGCGGCGCCGACGGCTGGACCAGATTGACGTCGTATCCGGAAATATCTGATTGCGAAGGAGCTTCCCTGACCAGTTTGAGCGCTTTGACCGGGCAGTTCTGAACACAGGCCTGACTGCCGTCCGGCCCGCCTTTCTCGCCCCAGAACTGAGCATTGGCGCACAGGTCGCACTTGGAGGACTTGTTTTTGACCGGATTCCAGACTGTCCGGTGAGGCCGCTGAGGGCATGCATTGATGCATGCTTTGCAGCCAATGCATTTCGATTGGTCGATCATCCTCGCATTGCCTTTTGCAGGCTCAACGTGGCAGGCGCCCGTCGGGCAATTCTGCACACAGAGCGGAGAGACACACTGCCGGCAGACGGACATGACAATGTCGTATGGGTATTTGGTGAATGAAGGAGCATCACGAATAATTTGAATCCTGGAAAGGGATGGACTCGCCTCACCTTCGTGAGTCATCGAGCAGGCGAACATGCAGCTCTGACACCCGAGACACAGCCTGCTGTCGTAAACCAGATATCCTGTGGATGCGGGATAGGAAGCCTTTGCTGTCGTTTCAGCCATTGCCTCCGCGACAGACTCGGGAGCGCAGACTCCCAGTGCCCCGGCTGCGATGGCGACGCCACTGCCGAAAAGAAAATCCCTCCTCAAAACTTTTTTGTTTCTTTCTCCAGTTGTGTTGGCTTCAGCCATACCGCTGTCTCCTTGCTTAGGTTACCTGGAATAGCGTTCGACTTTCCTGTAGCCTGCCATTGAGCGTCAGTTTTGGCAACAAAAAGAATTTGAGCCTTCGAGTTGAACTCGAAGGCTGGAAAGACTCGAAGTTTCTAAGCTTCGGTGATGCCTTTTTCACTTACTCGCTTTATCTCGTCCAGAGTATCCAGCTTGGCTTTGGGATTGATCTCGATGCCGCAGCGGAACGCATCGCCCAGATATTCTCCGATGCCGTAGTATCCCCGGCCGGCGAACAGAAAAGGATTCACTTTGATGGGATCCAGTCGGCCGTCCACCAGGCAGTCTTCCGACACGTGGGTCTCGACGATCCTTCCCACAATCAATTCGTGGCTTCCCAGGTTCAGGATCTGAACGACCTCGCACGCGTGATTGATTGGGCATTGCTCGATAAGCGGAACCTTTTTCAGTTTGCCGTAAAACACCGAAAAGCCGCAGTCCGCGGCTTTATCAACCCTGGCGCCTGACGCCAGACCGCAATAGTCGGTTTCCTTCACGATGCCGGCAGAAGGGATATTGACCGAAAAGCTCATGTTCTGGCGAACACCTTTTAACGAGTGGCGATGGTGCTGCAGAGCTATAGTTATAGATGGCGGCACGCTGGCGGCAACACCCGTCCAGGCCACGGTCGTAAAATCGGGCTTGCCGTCGACATCGACTCCAATCAAAATCGTCGGGTAAAAGCCAAGAATAGGCAACGGCCCGGCCTTCGCTTCCAATTTTGTCTTTGCCATTTCAGACTCCTTCGCGTTTTCTTATTTCTCCTCAATGAGAATGTCTTCCGCCCAGGTTAGCGCAGCCATCATCCCGGGGAATCCGATGGATGTTATAGCCAGCTGAATTGCATGTCGAATCTCGTCCGGCTGCAGACCGAGGTCGAGCGCTTTGCGCACCTGAGAGTGAACCGATCCTTCCATATGAGAGCCCGCTGCGATGCCAAGCTTCACCAAGGCCTGATCTCTCTCGTTCAGTGGACCCGAACGACGGCATTCGCCGGAGAGATTTTCATAAGCAGTTGCGACCTTCGGGTACTTATGTGTGAACTCCTGAAATCGTACAGGGATCTTCCTCATATTGCCTCCATTGTATCTGCCATTGTAATCCAGATCGGACTAAACCCGAAGACTCGAAGGCGCGAGGACTCGAAGGGAAAACTCAGAAGAGTTTGACGGCGCTCGAGGCAGCGGCTGCGTCCGGTCCGGCAGAGATGCTTCCCAATATCCACAGGACCGATCGCGACCAGCAGAGCTCGATCGGTGCCCAGGATGCCATTGTAATTTCAGCCCGGCTGCGCACGACCACTGGTTTCAGCGCGGACCCTCCGGCCGCGCTCAAGGCGCAGGATGTCAATACAAAAGCCAACACCTTCGCAACGTTTACATGTCCCGATGGCTGCGCAGCGGCACCGTTCACTTCCTGCCTCGATCACGTTTGGGATTTCAACCCGCTGGCTTCGTTTTGCTGCTCTGTGGCGAACTCGGGACCTGTTTTTGCCACCTTTGCCGTGAAGGATCATTCCCCCACATTCAAGGAAAGGCGGTCCCGAACCTCGGGCCTCGGCCCGAGCATTCTACAGATTGGAGCCTTGGCTGCTCGCATGCTTTCCCGTATTGACGTGCGCGACGCAATTGAAAACGCGAATGTTCCGGCCCAGTTCCCCGGACAGTGTCACTCCTTGGCGGAGGATCCCACCCTGGGTCAGCCGTCGATCAATGTCCGAGAGGACGTACATCAGGGGGTGGGATTCGCTATCCGCAGCACGCCAATGTCCCGTCTTAACCCGGACGCGAACGACAGTTTCCTCGACCAGATGATTTCGAGCCCGCCCAACATGCCGCCCATATTCCCGACCGGCACATCCAATCATAGGGTCAGAGGCACGGCAAGCATCCAAATGCCACGGAAAATCATATTGATTGCGACCGCGCGGTACGAGAGCGGCATGATCACACTCAGTGATTCGAACATCGTTGCCTCCGCTTCAAATTTCCGACAGCGGATTTCGGCAGCATTATCCCGGTCTATGCTGGGGTCACACGGCAGGCCGGTGCTAAAACCTTTTCGACCGGTTTTACGGCATCCAGGGAGGCTATCCGGAAGCAGGCTGCAAGCTGGCACGCCAGCCTTCAGTACCGCTTCTGACCTCTAGCGGCAAGCTGCGGGATAAAAATCCTACGACATGCATGCCGGATCCTGCATCTTGTCTCCAAATTGTTTTACTTTGAGCGGAGGGCCGGAGTCGCCCAGAGCAATTCAGCTCTGCCGACCCTCCGCCTAATCCAATGGCTAGAGATTAATTTGACAGTATCACGGATTATTTTGGAATAAAAGTTATTTTTTGTATTATTTTCACCTAAAGGAAAAACGGATTATGAGATCTATAGTGCTTTCCCTCGGACTTTTTCCCCCCGCCCTCCTCTTTTCCCAGAAAACTGCGGAAGAGATCCACAAAATGCATCAGGATCCGAAGGCGTACATCGCAGAATTGGAGAACCCCCGGAGGGAAGCAGAGCAGAAACCGGGCGAGGTGATCGCCGCCCTAGGCTTGAAGAGCGGAGAAACTCTGGCGGACATCGGGGCAGGATCCGGATACTTTGCTTTCAGATTCGCAAGGTGCGTTGGCAATGCGGGGCGTGTTTATGCGGTCGAGATCAATCCGGACATGGTTCTTTATATGAGCCGGCATATCCGCGATCTCAAACTGAGCAACGTAGTGACGGTGCTTTCAGATCCCGATGACCCTCTGCTGCCGGACAGAGCCATCGATCGCTTTTTCATCTGTAACACCTGGCATCATATAGAAAACAAGACCAAATACCTGAGCCTGATGAAAAAATGCTCAAGCCGGGAGGCCAGGTAATCATCCTCGACTACAAAAAAGAAGAATTGCCGGTCGGCCCCCCTCCGAAATGAAGATTGCGAAGAAAGATGTTGTGAGCCAGTTTGAGGCAAATGGCTTCAAAATGGCGCGCGAGCACAATTTTCTGTCCTATCAATACTTTCTCGTCTTCTCCGTTCGCTAATCCCAAAACCCCTTGAGGCTGCGAGTCTTCAAGCTTATCTCCGACTCAAAGCCTCAAAGTCTCGAAAAATTATTATAGAATTTTGCATTTTTTGCTTGCATTATACTGTGAATAGTTTCACAATGAGATTGATTTCACAATGGGTGAGGACCTTGAAGACAGTTCCGCATCGGACAGTTGGACGGCTTACTCTTTACTGGAGAACTCTCCGGGACCTCGCCGGAGAGGGACAACCCCACGTCTATTCGCACTTCCTTGCGGCAAAATCACGGGTAACTCCCGCACAGGTGCGTCGTGATCTCATGATTCTTGGTTACACCGGCACACCTGCCCACGGTTACGATGTGAAAAGACTCAGGGAGCACATTGAGGCATTTCTCTTCCCTTCTACCGAACAGAAGGTCGCGATTGCCGGCGTCGGAAATATCGGGCGCGCCCTCTTGAAATTCTTCAGCGGCCGCCGGCCAACTCTTCGAATCGTCGCCACCTTTGAGGTCAATCCGGAAAAATACGACCGTCTGATTCAAGGGTGCCCTTGCCATTCGATTGAGAAGGCAGGAAGCGTGATTCGCGAACTGGGGATTACCGTCGGAATTATCGCCGTGCCCGAAAAGGAAGCCCAGCATGTCGCCGATGCCTTTGTGGAGGCCGGCGTCCGCGGATTGCTGAATTTCGCACGTACCCCGCTTCAGGTCCCCCCTGATGTTTACGTCGAGCATATCGATCTTGCCATGTCCATGGACAAGGTGGCCTACTTTGCGCGCCAGTCCGCGCGATCGGACCGGCAGTCGTCAGATCATAAGGAGAGCAATTCATGAATGCTGTGGAGGCTGTTCTGCAGAAACACCCCAGGGCTGGGAGAGACGCCCTCATTCCTATTCTTCAGGAAGTTCAGGAAAAGCAAGGCTATTTGTCGCGCGAAGCAGTAATCCGTATCAGCAGGCATCTCAACCTGCCGACCGCAAAGCTTTACGGCGTGGCGACTTTCTACAATCAGTTCCGGTTCCAACCCAAGGGCAAGTACCACTTCATGGTTTGCCGCGGCACCGCCTGCCACGTCAAGGGATCAAGCCGAGCGCTTGAAATGGCGCAGAAGATCCTGCAGCTGAAGCCCGGACAGACTTCTCGAGACCGTTTGTTCAGCCTGGAGACGGTCGCCTGCATGGGGGCCTGCGGGCTTTCGCCCGTGATGAATCTGAACGGCGAGTTTTATGCCAAGGTAACACCCCAGAAGCTGGTCCAGATCATTCAAGAGTGTCGCGAAATGGAGTCCCAAAATGGCAAATAAAAGTGGCACGGCAAGAGCGGTAAAGCCAGATCAATGCTGGGTTCCTTTCGGCGGCGTCTCCGAAGAGCTTTTGGCAGGCCTCAAAGTGGAGCCCTTTCTCAGCGCAAAATCAAAAGGCCAGGATATGTCCGCGGTCCTGGCAGCGCTGCGGCGCGAGAAGGTCGACGAACCGGTCCTATTTGTTGGGGCGGGCACGTGCGGATTGGGAGCAGGAGCCGGCAAAACCCTGGTTGCCATCAAAGAGTTTCTCGCAAAAACGGGGACGGTCGCCCAAGTCGTCGAAGTGGGGTGCAACGGAATGTGCTCCGACGAACCCATTGTTGACATTCAGCTCCCATCGCGGGCTCGTGTCAGTTTCGGAAACATCACAGCGGACAAGGCCGCCGGACTGCTCGAGAGCGTGCTGCGAGAAAAGAAAATTCCTGCCGAGCAGGTGCTGGGCCAATACCGCACAAAATCCGCGGAGACTTGGGAAAACGTTCCTTATCTGGACGAGCACCCTTTCCTGTCCCGTCAGATCAGGGTTGTCTTGGCTTCGAGCGGAATCATCGATCCGGGCAACATTGCCGAGTACATTGCTCGCGGCGGATATTCTGCGGCCGCGAAAGTCCTGCGCACGATGACCCCGGAACATGTCTGTGATCTCGTGGAGTTCAGCGGGCTCCGTGGACGTGGCGGCGGCGGATTCCCGACCGGCAAGAAATGGAAGTTTGCGCGCAACGCGGAAGGCGATCAGAAGTATCTGATCTGCAATGCCGATGAAGGCGATCCCGGCGCTTTCATGGATCGAGCCGTCTGCGAAAGCGATCCTCACAGGTTGCTGGAAGGAATGATCATCGCGGCCTACGCGATCGGCGCGACGAAAGCGTTTATCTACATCCGCGCCGAATACCCGTTGGCGATTCAGCGCCTCACGGAGGCCTTCGAGCAGGCGCGCGCGTGCGGACTGATTGGCTACAACATTCTGAATGCCGGTGTGGACTTCAATATAAAACTGAAAATGGGCGCCGGCGCATTTGTGTGCGGCGAAGAAACAGCGCTCATTCATTCCATTGAAGGCAAGCGGGGAATGCCCCGTCCGAGGCCGCCATTCCCGGCCGTCAGCGGACTATTCGGCAAGCCCACGGTTATCAACAACGTCGAAACGCTGGCCAACCTCCCGGTAATCCTGGACCGCGGTGCCGAATGGTATGCCGCGATGGGCACCAAGGGGAGCAAGGGAACCAAAGTCTTTGCGCTCTCGGGCATGGTGCGGCGCACGGGCCTTGTCGAGATTCCGATGGGAACGACCCTCCGTGAGGTCGTTTTCGACATCGGGGGAGGGATTCCCAACAACAAACACTGCAAGGCGGTGCAGATTGGGGGCCCGTCGGGCGGCTGCGTGCCGGAAGCGCACATGGACATCCCAACCGACTACGAACAGTTGAAGCAGTTTGGAACCATCATGGGATCCGGCGGACTGGTTGTCGTGGATGAATCCACCTGCATGGTCGACTTCGCCAAGTACTTCATGGAATTTATACAGAACGAGAGCTGCGGAAAATGCATTCCCTGCCGCGAAGGAACACGGCGGATGCTGGAGATTCTCGAGGCGATCACACGGCCGCGCCACAAGGAGGAGGAACTGGATCCTCTCCTGCGCATGCAGGGAATTATGCAGCTGCAGAAGCTGGGCGAAACCATCAAGGCGACCAGTCTCTGCGGCCTCGGCCAGACAGCCGCAAATCCCGTGCTGAGCACCCTGCAGTGGTTCCGAGACGAATACGAAGCTCACGTGTTCGAGCGGCGTTGCCCGTCCGGGTCATGCAAAGAGCTGGTAGGAGCGCCTTGTCAAACGGGTTGCCCGGTCGGTACCGAGGTGTGGCGCTACGTCGCTCACATTGCCCGCGGCGAATATGCCGATGCCTACAGGGTTATTCGCGAGGCCAACCCATTCCCGTCCGCATGCGCACGAGTCTGCAACCATCCTTGCGAACAGGTCTGCAGGGCGGGCGCGACGGGAAGCCAGCCGATCGCCATCCGAAGCTTAAAACGTTACGTCGTGGATCACGTAATCCCGAACAACAAGCCGGCAGCTGTTATATCGCGCGCGGATGCCGCCAGGATTGCGGTCATTGGCGCCGGCCCTGCGGGACTGACCGCCGCCAATGCCCTGTCCATCATCGGGCATAAGGTCACGGTGTTCGAGCGCGAAAACCGTGCGGGTGGAATGCTGACTTCGGCAATTCCCGAATATCGTCTGCCGAGGGAAGTCTTGAACAGGGAAATAGCGGCGCTGCTGAATGACAATATCCGGGTGCAGTATGAACAAGCCCTGGGCCGCGACTTCTCGATCGACCAGTTATTCCAGGATGGATATAAGGCCATATTCATCACAACCGGTTCCCACGCCAGCAAGAAACTGGATCTGCCCGGCGAAGAGGTTGCGGGAATCATTCCTGGGATCAAATTCCTCAAAGCCTATAACCTGGAAGGAAAATCTCTTGCATGCGGCCGGGTCGGCATTGTCGGTGGCGGCAACTCGGCCATGGACGCCGCTCGCGTAGCCATTCGCCAGCCGGAAGTGGACAGTGTCACCATTTTCTACAGGCGCACTCGGGATTCCATGCCGGCTTACAAAGAAGAAATCGAAGCGGGACTGACCGAAGGGATTGGCATTACAGAGTTGGTCACTCCGGTTGCCGTCCAGAGCAAGGACGGCAATCTCACCGGCATCCGATTCATCCGCAATAAGCTGGGTGCCCGGGACTCCTCCGGCCGCGGCAAGCCCGTTGCCGTAAAGGGCTCCGAATTCGATGTGCCCCTGGATACCCTAATCGTCGCGATCAGTGAGGAACCGGACACGACGGGCCTGGAGGGTATCGGACTGACATCGTGGGGGACGGTCACGATCAACGAAGAGTCCTTCATCACCGACAGGGCCGGCGTTTTTGCAGCCGGCGACGTCGTGAGCGGACCAAATACGGTGATCGAAGCCATTGCCGCAGGGAAGAAGGCGGCCGTGATGATCGACCGTTACGTAACCGGCAAGCTGATGAAGCTTCTGCCGAAGGTAAAACTCCCGTCCGTTTACGTGGAGCCCGTGAAAGCGGACGACGACGAACCTGAAAATGTTGTCCGGATGGAACTGCCGCTGCTGACGGTTGAGCAACGGAAGGGATGTTTCCTGGAAGTGGAGTTGTGCCCGGACGAGCAGCAGGTTCGCACGGAGGCACGGCGGTGCGCGCGCTGCGATCTGGACTTTACACAACCGCATTAAGAACCCTTAGAGTCCGATGGATTGAGGTGAACTATGATTGAGATGAGAGTGGACGGCCGGACTATCGAGGCCAAGGAAGGAGAGACGATCCTCTCGGCTCTGAAACGGGAAGGGATTCACGTCCCGACCCTGTGCCACCTGGAAGGATTGCTCCCGAGCGGCGCCTGCCGGATGTGCGTTGTGGAGATGGAAGGCGCGGGAAATTTCGTAACCGCATGTTCCTTTCCTGTAGCGGCGGGAATGAAAATCCTGACACGGTCTCCGAAGGTGCTGGATGCCCGCCGAACGATTGTGGAACTGCTATTGAGCAATCACCCGGATGACTGCCTTTACTGCGCCCGGAGCGGGAAATGCGATTTGCAGAACCTGTCGCAATCCATGGGAATTCGCAAACGATCCCACCAGGGCAAACCTGTTTTCAGGGAAAAAGACGTTGCCGGCCCGATCGTTCGCGATCCGGAAAAGTGTATTCTCTGCGGCCGCTGCGTGAGGATCTGCGAAGAGATCCAGGGAATCGGAGCAATCGATTTCGTGAGCCGCGGATGCAGGTCGTACATCGGCACTGCCTTCGACCAGGGCTTGAACGTTTCAAGCTGCATCAACTGCGGCCAATGCATTGTGGGTTGCCCTACCGGTGCCCTCACAGAGCACTCGTATCTGGACGA
>Ga0326727_10012403_pt1 | contig 19417 bp, 19 predicted proteins | sample MB2enrmetagenome_FD_207643 | JGI IMG/M metagenome (GOLD analysis project Ga0326727, IMG submission 207643) | Lab enriched peat soil microbial communities from McLean, Ithaca, NY, United States - MB29MY | ecosystem: Environmental > Terrestrial > Soil > Wetlands > Peat | place: USA: New York...
CGTTGGGCTGAACGTATTCTTTCCCTGAGGCAAACCTGTCGGCTAAGGTCAATAAGAACCTTTCCTGTGCTGGTTGAGGCTATCAATTGTTATTTCAAAGAACAAAAACCCGATCTGGAATGGATTTTTCAGATGTAAAGGGGGAAACCCTGTGATCGGTTACGAAAATTCGGTTGGATTCCATAATCCGACCGAGGCCCTCAGGATCCTTGGCGACGCTACCGCGTTTGCCACGAAGGCCGAAGCACTGCTCCGCCAGGCCCTCGCCCAAGCCGGAGTGAATGTTCCGCTCAAGGTGGATCTCGAATTGAACAAGTATCTGGACCAGAGAGGCGAAAAAAAGCTCAGATTCAATCCAGAGATGGAATTCAAGCACCCCACCGGGGTGCAGGTGGAATTCTAATACCTTTAGCCCCGTGGGTATTAGTGGCTGCGTAAATGAGACCTGCGAGGCTTAGCAACCTCGCAGGTCCTCGCCCCTTCAGGTGGTTCTTCTTCCGGAGATCATTTATGGAGTTAGAAAGCGACCTTCAATATTATCTTATCCCCCGTGGTTTAATAGTCATCACTGGCTGAGGATATCCTCCACCTCGAATCAGGAAAGCTTCTCAAGGGTTTTGTGGGCAATCCGCTTTGGCACAACTGTGCAGGACAAATGTTCGCGCATTCCGCAGCTGCATCTGTCGACCAGTCACTCGATCTGATCATCCCTAAAAACCTGCGCAGCCACCACCGGGAAGGATAGTGGCAGATGATAGCGTCCGGAGAGATTAGATACAAGCCGGCGTCCGCAAGGACAGCCCCCGTGTTTCGCTGGAATTCAGCATGGTGCAGCTTCGCGAAGAAGCCGGCGGCATCCAGGGCATAGCATCAATCTAGCGTGATGTGACGTAACATCAGAAGAAGGAAAAGCAGTTGAAGGAGCGTTTGACGTTTGCTAAACAAAACCGGAGGTTGACATCATCCCCGCCCTGAAGGGAGAGTATTCCAAAGGCTAAAAGCCTTTGAGGTTCCTGCCCCATTGAGCGGCCTTGCAGCACCGGCTTATCGGCAGGCTTCAATTCGAGTGTGCGCCACCTGAAACATACTTATTGCCAGCGCCCCTATAAGAAACTACGACAGCCGCCGGTTGCTTGTGAATTGCCATGGTACAGCGCTGCAACGCTCCCCACGCCCTTTGCGTGAGCGCCTGCGGGGGCAGGTGTTTTTCTGGGGCTGGTAACTCGTCGTAAAAAGCGCAATTGGAATGATGCGCCCGGATTTCTCAAGGAGAAATCTCCATGCGCTACGATGTCTCCGCCAAGTTCAATGGCCGCCAGCGCGCAAAAACGCGTGGATCGTTCGCCGGAGTACCCACGGTTGCTGTGTTCGAAGCGGCCAAGGGTGTGCTGGTGCGCGGGTTGGACTCGGCCTGCTCTCTTTCGTTCATCACTATGCGTAAAGCGTCGGCGAAGAAATCGTCCAGCGCTTTCACCATGAATTTGCCCACCATAACCCTCGCATCTTCGTCAATTTTGCCACGCACCTTGACAACTCGCGTCTCCAGGTACTTGCCGTGTCAGCGCTACTCTAATCGGCCATGCGCATTGTCGAGGCATATGGGTTATGGCATATGCGCGCACGGGCTGTGTTGTCCACCATTGTCTCCGGATGAATTTACCTTCCAGTTGAAATATACGAGCTGATCCGCCGCGTGACAGTCGGCAATACCGTTGTCCTCATCGTCAACATCGGCATTGTCGTTTATTTGATCTACAACCGCTGGCACCGGCCTATCATAACGATAAGTCGCAACTTCATCGTGATCGACACTGTTCCGGCAAGACAATATTTGCTGTGTCTCTGTGCTGTCCCGGCTGTTCGTTTGCCAAGCAAAAACGAAGACCAATGACAATTCTTGGCATTGTTGTTCTTTTGTAAATTAGTTGCAACGTAGAGTCAAACGGAAGGTGAGCAGATAGAGGGAAGGACCTCACCCATAAAAGCAAACCCCCTTCTGTTCTAATTTACCACTTCAAGGGCGTCGCAGGCGTGTGAACCGTGGATGGGCTCCAGTCGCTTCCAGACGCACTGCGTAAACAGCAGGGCCGTCATCAGCACCAGCGCAATAAAGGTCGCGCAGTAAGGCCAGCCGCCCAGTCCCCAGAGGAAGCCAGGCACCACCGAGCCCACGAAGCCGCCGCAATAATAGAACGCTACGTAAAGTCCCACGGCCGAGGCCCGGGACTTGCCGACCACCGCCCCGATGCTACGGTTGGTTATTATCTGGCATACAAACACGCCTGAGGAACAGAGTGTTAACCCCAATATCACCAGCCACAGATCATGTGAGAGGGTCAAAAGCACCCCGGCCATAGAGACAAACAACGCCGAGGACAATATCTTCCAGCCTGGCAGTCGGTCGGACCATTTGCCGGCCAGCGGGGTAATTACCGCGCCTATAAGGTAAACGGCAAAGACGGAGCCAAGCAGCGTAGGGCCAAGGCTGAATGGCGGCTCTGCAAGGTAGAAGGTTATGTAGGTGAAGGTGCCAACCAGTGAAAATAGTATGGTAAAACCGACCGCATAAATTGCCAGCAGCGGTTTGTTCATGAAATGCCCAAACATATTGCGCAGGCCGACGCCGTAATCCTCCACTCGCTTAAAACTTTTGGCCGGTGGAAGCCAGGCAGAAACAGCCGCGGCCAGCGCCAGGTTCAGCAGGCCCAGTAATACAAAAACCCAGGGCCAGCCCCAGTGTGCGGATACCAGCCCGGACAAAAATCTGCCGCAGAAGCCGCCTAGGACTGTGCCCGTGACATAAACAGAGGTTACATAGCCGGTCTCACAGGTTTCCCATTCTTCGTTTATGTAGGCAACGACAACGGCAAATACCGCGGGAGTAAGCAGCCCCTGTATGAAACGCCAGAAGATTATCGCTGAAAGGCCGGGTGAGGTGGCAATAAGCAAATTCGAGAAGGCCAGCAGATATATGGCGGGGATTATTACTTTCTTGCGCCCCCTCAGGTCCGCGATCATCCCCACAAAAGGCGCGGCCAAAGCCACGGCCAGCGTGGACGCAGAAACTGTCAAGCTCACGGCAAGTTTTGAGGCGTTAAAAACCCGGTGGAAGAGAGGCAACAGCGGCTGTGTTGAGTACAAGGACAGGAAAGCGCAGAAACCTACAAGTCCAATGGCAAAAACCTGCCGCCCTTTAACAGGCCCCGCGCCGATCCCCCCTGTTTTTTCCAAAGCCTGGGATTTCATTTAACTCCTCGTTTTTAAGCTTAACATTCAGCATTAATATTCTATTAAATTAACCGTCCGGGTAAAAGAAAGATGCTCGGCCCGCCCTGAGAAGCTGGTTTCCTGAGGCCCTTCGTTCCGGGCTTGCCCCTTTCAGGGAAATGGCCGAGAAGCTCTTCCGCAAGCGACACTTCATACTGAATAATTTTCTGATTCGGATTTCCTCGTCCATTTCTGAGGGGATCAACAACAAAGATTAAGCGGCTTGAACGAAAAACCCCTATGGATACAGGGACGTCAGCTACTTTCTTCTAAAGATCCACCTACGTTGCGGACCGCTGAATCCGAGGCACCACTTCAACTAATTTACGAAAGGCTCCAAAAGTTCCAAGGGGTTCGGTTTACAACCCCTACCAGCCAATTTCAGGACATCCCCCGCACCACATTGAGATGATTTGAGAATACCCCGATTGAATATATCCATTTATATTATTTTGGACACCACAAAAATATTCACTGGGAAAACAGCTTAAATAGAGGTACTTTTATGCTGATACGAGTGCTAAGCAGTGACAAATGCTCTGGCTTTGTTGAAGATTACAATCTTGACGACCTTATATGCAGAGGCATAGTTGTAGCATTTTTTCGGCCAGGCTCAAACGAATGGGTCGACCCCAAAAATGACCACATAAGGAAAAAAACGAACACTGGATATAAAGGGCCGGAAAGAAGAGCGATAACCAGAACAGAATTATCCCAGGAAAAAAGTTAAATGTAATTTCATCTGGCTGAGAGTATTTTATTATATGAGCATGATTCATTCCAATCGATGTGCAAACTCGTACCTTTTGCATAACAGTCGGCATACAGCCAAAAACAGCCTTCCCTTCTAGGTAAGGCCATTGACATTTACATTCCGAGCATCGACCTGAAACGGTCAGGTATACGGCTGTGGCCTGACAGTTGGGAGGGGTTGGCTACTACCCCGGTGCCGGCTTTGTTTATATCTACTCAGGAAAGTTCAAAACCTATGAAATGCATGCCGATCCTCCGCTTTATCTCGCTGCTCTTAATACTCACGTCTGTATCCCCAGGAACTGCCGGGGGAGAATCGCGAAAGATCTTCAATCTCTGCCGTGTCGTCTATCCGAGCGATGCGGCCATCCCCTGGGATTGCCACCGGATGAAGAGGAGGGAGACACCGGAGAAGCTCTTTGGCGGCCACTGGCTGGATGTGCTCCGCTTCAACAGGATTGACCGACGCCAGCTGACTACCGGGGTATCCATCAAGGTTCCCCGGAGCTTGGAAGAGATCACAGATTTTTCCCCTCTCCCTGACAGCTACCCAGAAGCTGCCAAGGAAGAGAAATTCATACTGGTGAACCTCGCCGAACAATTCCTTGGGGCCTACGAGCATGGCGAGTTGCTCTTATCTTTTCCCATTGCCTCGGTCGACCGGAAGGACCAGACCCCCACTGGCGATTTCCGGATCACTGCCTTCAGCCGCAGGCACGAGTCGTCACTATACAAGATCGAAAAGACCAAAATCCCTTACCCCATGCACTACGGGCTGCGTTTTTTCATCAACCGCCGCGGGGTCGAATTCTGGCTCCATGGTCGTGACTTACCGGGTTTCCCTGCATCTCACGGCTGCGTTGGCCTCTACGATGAGGAGATGCAGCAGAAATACTACCAGTTCCCTCAACAACCTCAGCTTCTTGATGCCCGCACCCTCTACTAATGCGCTACGGGATCCAGGGAGAACAGCAGTTTTTTACCTCAATGAAGAACGGCCCTCTCGTGCGGATCATCGCCAAGTCGCCACTCTAAATGCTGTAGAGGGACGGCCGGGTTTCTGCCGAAATCAGCCAACATCGCTTAATGCCAATAAGTATTTAAAGGATTACCGTGCGTATTGCATGCAGCTAATTGCACTGAAAGACCGGTGGAAATCTTCCACAGGGGAAACTCCAAAGCCGGTTTGTTGGACGTTAAAGGTGTAAAAAAGAGTAAAGCCGAGGACAGTGTCTTATCAATACGGCTTCTATCTTAACTTAAAGGAAAAAGTTTAGTTTCGAGGAGGTCCAGTAGCCCGGCAACCTTTCCTAGGCAGACCATGCAAGTTTATACAATGTTCAAGTCAACACTGGCTCCCAGAGCGGTACACTCGGCAAACTTTTTTCTTACAAATTCGGTTTTCAGATGAACCCTATCAAGAAAAAGGTCTTTTCCCCCAACCTGCCAAAAAGGTTTATTAGGAGCCTGGGGAGGATTGAAACGGTAAGTACACAAAAACATCTGTCTTTGGGTCTCGCAGTGGCGGCAATTCGACACAGGCAATTGCATCTGGCGCTGCGAACGAATCGCGCCCGAACATGTTGACATGCGCATGAATTAGCGGCTATAGTCGGGCCACATCCTCATTCAGCACAGTATAGCCTTCCCGCCGAATGTCAGTTACTAAAAAAAGTATGAAAGGAGAATAGATCCGTAATCTTCCCGCGTTTGCTGACCATAAAATTCCTTGCCCCACATCACATAGGAGATGGTCGTCTGGAACTGCAGCGTCCAGAGGGAGGCGCCAATCTCGGCTGCCGGCAGAAAAAGGCGTTTGTCAACGCTTCGACTCTCTGCAAAGCTGTTGCCATCGAGTACGATGTTCCTGGCGACCAGGTTTGCGCCCCCACCTGCAAAGGCATAGATTCCCCAAGCATGGTGCACTTTGTCATCCTGCGGAAACGGCAAATAACTAATCCCGCGCAGTACCGTGGTCCCGAAGTCATCAGGGAGATGGTAGCCTATGCGGCACTGCACATCGGTCTCGGCCTGGATCAGGTAGTTCCCCAGAAATGCCCCGCCCATCGGGATCAACTCGACACCAAACGCAGCATCACGAGGAGTGAGTGCGTACTTGTAGCGGTACTCGTAGACCAGATTGATGATCGGCTCATTCTTGATCTGATAAGACCAGCCTTGGGGCTGGCTGAAACCCCATACTCTATGGACGAAGCTCTGAGCATCATCGGCTAACGCTGCAGGGCCGGCGACACCTGTTATGAGTTTCAGGCTGTGCAGGCTCTTCTCCCTCTGCAGATGGGTCGTAAAGCCGAGGTAGAGCAAGCCAGCATAGGGATGGTCGGTCGGGTCCGGGTCACTCCGTCTGATGTCGGAGGGGGTGAATATGAGCTGGGTCAGTTCGTACGTGGCAAACCGCTCCCCTTCGGTGTTTCCCGCCAGATCCCACACCCCGCCGAGGAGTCCTTTCCCCTTCTGGGTCAGCGCGATAGATGTACCATTCGTGTAATTCGTATCATCACCGCCGATCGCGTCGTTCTCTTCGCGAATTGAAAAGGCGTTCTGGGTCTGCATGGCTAACGGATCTGCAGCAAACAACGCAGTTGCTGAAAAACATATAAACATGACCAGGTTTAGTATGAGACTAAACAATATTACGTACCTCCATTTCCAGCGGCTTTGTTTGCTAAGTACTCAATTACGTAAATACGATGACATATTTGAGTGCACAACCTGCGAAATGTTTATCTTCTTATGGGTAAGACGTAAAGTGAATACGTCACCGTTATTATGTATTGCTCCGCCTCAGTCGGAAATGGACTTTCAAGCCGTTTGATTTAGTAAAATAGTCATCATATTTCAAGAGGCTAGGCAAAATTAATTCTATCGAACTTTAAGTCAATCCTTATCCAGAAGTTCTCGTACTTTTCGCAAGAGATCGTCCTTTTTAATAGGTTTCGTGATGAATTCCGTAACATCATCAAGTATGCCTTTATCATGCATGTAATCCTCCGCGTAACCGCTGATGAACACTGCCTTGATTCCTGGCTTCATTCTTCTGATCTCATCCAGCATTTGCCTACCGTTTTTCCTAGGCATTACCACGTCGGACAGGACCAGGGAAATGTCATCGTTCTCCCTGAACCGCTCCACTCCGTCTTCACCGTTGTCGGCAAGGATTACCCTGTAGCCCGCCCTTTCAAGCATCTTCTGCATAAAGACCCTTACAATCTCTTCGTCTTCGACAAAAAGCACGGTCTCCTTGCCGGCGGCATGCGGTGCGACCGGTTTCGATTTTTCCACCTCGGCATGACCTTCAATCAGCGGCAGGTAGATATCGACCTGCGTTCCCTTGCCCGGTTCACTGTCGACCAGGACGGAGCCGTTGTGTTGCTTGATGATACCGTGGACCATGGACAGTCCAAGCCCTGTCCCCTCTCCGACCCCCTTGGTGGTATAGAATGGTTCAAAGACTTTCCCCAGAGATTCTTTTTCAATCCCTATCCCGGTATCGGAAACAGAGATCAGAGCGTATTTTCCCGGCGAAAGCAGGTCGAACAGCTTCTCCGAGCCATCCTCGACAATTGCCTGCCTTGCGGTGATACACAGATGGCCCCCGTCTGGCATGGCGTCGCGGGAATTAGTCGCCAGGTTCATCAATACCTGTTCGATCTGTCCGGCATCAGCCATGACCAGCAAATTTTTGTCGGGAAAATTGCTGCCGAACTCGATATCTTCCCCGATGATCCTTTGAATAAGCTTGCCGGCGTTACCAATGAGGGAATCGATGTGTACGGGTTTCGGGTTGATTGTCTGTTTCCTGCTGAAGGCCAGCAGCCCCCTGGTAAGCTCCGCGGCACGGTCAGCGGCTTTCAATACGTTTCTGATATTATCCAGCGACAGCTCGTCGTCTTCGGGGATTGTCTCCAGCAGTATTTGTCCATAGCCGGAAATGGCGGTGAGCAGGTTGTTAAAATCATGGGCCACACCCCCGGCAAGAATGCCGATGGATTCCATCTTCTGCGACTGCAAGAGCTGTTGTTCCAGTTTTTTTCTCTCTGTGATGTCGGTAATCGCTCCGACCAGTCGGTAAGGCTTTTCATTCGAGTCGCGCACGCAGATTCCACGGCTCAGGACCCATCGATAGTTTCCGTCTTTGTGACGTAGCCGATATTCCTGCACGTATTCGGGTATGCGGCCCTCATCGTAGGCTTTACCGGCTTCCATCACCCTCCGGTAGTCATCCGGATGAATTCTGCTCTCCCACTCACGGATATTATCGGAAATTTCATCGCCTTCATACCCAAGTATACTCTTCCAGCGCGGCGAGTGGTAAGCCACGCCGGTTTCTAAATTCAAGTCCCATATACCGTCATTTGACGCCTGAATGGCCAGAGCGTATCTTTCTTCGCTGGCACGGAGTTCTTCAGCGGTTTTTTTGAGTTGCTCAGTCCGCTCGGCAACCCGCTTTTCCAACTCGTCATGCGCCAGGCGTAAGGCTTCTTCAGCCAGTTTGCGCGTGGTGATGTCGATACCATAGATACGAAGCCGCTCTTCTTGCGGTACGTAATACATGGATTGATAATACCAGCTGCCCGCCACGGCCACCTCGCGGTCATCCGGCGCCGTCCCTTTGTCGCGGCAGAAAGAGACAATCTGTTCCCAATTAGCCAGCCAGGGATGCCTGGATCCTTGCAGCTCCAGGTCCGGAAACAGCCGCCTCCCAGCCGGATTGACAAAGGAGACCCGCCCGTCCATGTCAACTTCCATGATGGGCTGTGGATTGAGCATCGGGAAGGAGGCCAATCGCGCAATCTCCTGTTCCGCCCGCTTGCGCTCAGTGATGTCCTGCACGAAAGCCATCCTTATCTGCTGCCCATGGAAATCCCAATGATTGGTTGTGACTTCAACGGGAAACGTGGTCCCGTCTTTGCGGCGATGCAGGCTTTCAAAGGTGCAGGAACCGTTGGCCAGAACTTGGCGCGTCACATCCTCCATATTCTTCGGCGTGAACTCAGGATCAATATCGTAAAGGGTCATGGCATCGAGTTCCGCCCTGGTGTAACCGAGATTCCGACACATCTGCTCGTTGGCGTGGGAGATCCTTCCATCACGGAGAACCCTGTGAATGGCGATCGACGCCTTGTCGACGCAATGCTGGGTCAACAGCAATTCCTCTTCCGCCAGCTTACGTTCGGTGATGTCGCGGACGACCGAAAGTATGCAATTCTCGCCTCCGAAATCCAAGGGCCGGGCGGTGGAGACGCATGTGATAAGAGAACCGTCCTTGCAGCGGAGTGTTGTCTCGAATTCGTTGACATGGCCGGTCACCTTAAGCGCGGCTATCCATCTCGCACGATCCGCCGGATCGGCCCAGATGGATAGTTCTTTAGTGGATTTACAGATGGCTTCAGCGCGCGAGTAACCCAAAAGCCGCGAGAAGGCCTCGTTCACCTCGAGAATCGTCCCGTCGCTGGCGCGGGTGATGGCGATCAAATCCGGGGTCGTCTGGAAGATAATGGAAAAATTCTCCTCGGATTTCCCCCGCTCCTCTTCCGCGCGCTTGCGCTCGGTGATGTCACGGACTATAACAAAAGCACTGGCACCCCCCTCGAGAATGACCGAGGTGGCATCACCTATAAACTTGCTGCCATCTTTTCGCCTGTATATAAGCTCTCCGCGTGCCTTGCCCGTCGACTTCCGCTCCTCCAGAAACTTTTGGTGGTTCGGATCGGTATGGTCGATGATACCCTCTCGTCCAGCGGCGCAAATTTCCATTTCGCTCATACCGAACATCCTGCATGCAGCTGGGTTTGCAGCGACAATTGTGCCGTCTGGAGCTGTAAGGAAAACAACATCTAGGCTGTTCTCGAAAAAGGCTCGATAATACTTATCTTCTGACAATCGTGGAGTTCCTGAATTCATTATCAACCTCGACCAAATCGTGCTGTTTCGGGAGGGTAACCTTGTTTTGGAAATTTGGATTTAAGCATCTTAATCTAAATACTTTTAGGTAATCCCCCCGCTTTGCCGGGGGACTAAAAAAGTTTGACAGTTCCTTGAAAATGTAGAAGCCTCCTTAAACGTGAACCGCTCAAAGATCACGAAAAAGGAGGCTTCATGGATGACCCCCAAAGTTTATGCCATACAAAGTGGGAATGCAAGTACCATGTTGTGTGGATACCAAAATGCCGAAGAAAGATTCTGTACGGTCAGCTACGGAGAAATCTTGGGGAACTTCTACGTGATCTGGCGCGACAGAAAGAGAGCAAGATTCTGGAAGGGCATCTTCAGCAAGACCATGTGCATGTGTTGATATCGATACCACCAAAGTACTCCGTTTCACATGTGATTGGCTATATCAAGGGTAAGAGTGCTATTCACATTGCACGTGCCTATCTTGGGCAAAGAAAGAACTTCAACGGGATGCATTTCTGGGCACGTGGCTACTTTGTTACAACCGTTGGCCGAGACGAAGAGACGGTCCGGTCTTATATCAAACAACAGGAAATAGAAGACAAACGTCTCGACCAGCTGACCATGTTCAACGAAGGGTGACCACCGTCAGGTGGTCAGTGAATCCTTTGAACACACCGCTTTGAGCGGTTCACGGTTTTGAAGCCTCCGGTTTTGCCGGAGGTGACTCACTCGTACTGAAAAATAATTCAAAATGTTCGCTTAGGGTTTTTATGCCTCAAAAATCCTCTCGCCCGCTCCTTTACAACCGCATCCAAGCCGTTTGAGTTAATGGAATGTCAGCTTCCCCTAGTCTGCTGAAAGAAGGGATAGATTGCTGACGTTTTTGTTTCCTGAGCTCTCTTGCTGCTTCGAGCTTTCAGTCACGTTCTTTGAAAATCTCCTTGTCCAGACCATTCAGTTTGTCGGCTGGAGCAATCTATCCAATAGCGCTGTGCAGCCTTACGTTATTGTAATGCTCGATGTACTTTCCCACAACCCTTTTTGCATCGTCAAGAGAAAGAGGGACTCCGGGACGGATGCATTCATCCTTGATAGTCTGGTGAAACCTTTCCAGCTTGCCGTTTGACTGTGGATAAAACGGCGAAGTTCTTACATGGGTCATCCCAGAAATACGGATGAACTCCTTGAAATCCTTGGCTATAAACTGTGGTTCGTTGTCGGAGATGATCCGCGGTCGGGCATCGGGGAATTTCTCCTTGGCCCGTTGCAGGATGATTTCCACATCTGCTTCTATCATCTGCTCTCGGATATCCCAATGGACGATGTAACGGCTACACCCGTCCAGGAAACAGCAGAAATAGTAAAAAGTACCGTGGATGTTAATGTAGGATATATCAACGTGCCAGTGCTCATGCGGTTTGAGCGGCTGGACGAAACCTGTTCCTTTAAGGCTTTTTTTCCTGTTCCACTTGATCAATAGTCCTGCCCTCGAAAGGACTCGCCAGGTGGTGGCAGGACTTACTGCGACGATATCACGGTCAAGCATCATGAAGGTCAGCCGGCGATACCCTTCAAGGGGATTGTCGATACAGAACGCGATGATTGCCTGGCGCTCCCAATCTTCAAGCCAGAAATCTCGTGGGATCGGAGCGTTGTGCTCATTGGCTTTGCCATAGCGCTCGATCCACGTGTAGAATTTGCTCTTTGCGACCGACAACCAGTAGATATACCGTTTGAGCGGGATTTCTGTTTTCTCGCTCCATGACTTGCAAAAATCAACAACGGCGTCACGTGTATCATGGGGAACCCAGGCGCCGTTCAGAGCTCCCCAAGTTCTTTTTTTAGCTTGATGTGCTCCTCCATCAGCTCTGAGAGCACCTCATGCTTGCGGCGCAGCTTCTCTTCCAGTTTCTGTATTCGCTGCTCATCGTCTCGCTTGGTACGATCGTTATCACGGACGAATGCAGCAGCGCCGTTTTCAAAGAACTGTTTCTGCCACAGGTAGAAGACCTTTGGCTGGAGCTTGTACTCGTCACACAGGTCGGAAATAGGGACCTGCTCAACCAGGTGACGCTTAAGGATGAATACCTTCTCCTCGGGAGTGTAGTTGTAACGTTTCTTTCGCATGGACTTTCCTCTGTTCGCAATTGTTTATCACAAACGGGCCAAAAGTCCAAGTCACGCTGAGCCAAAACATAATCATGTACTAAGTAATAACGGATGGCCCCCCAGCTTATTAAAACAGAGGGCTTGGAAACCCGATAAATTATCACGCTGCCAGTTCAAATTTGTCTTACAACTTCAAGCTATTCCAGGTGAGTCAGCTCTAATACGCTCAACGGGTCGGGTTTCTTCGACCTAATTTGTACTTTGCACCTGGACGGACGAACTGTCGGGGTTATCCAGGTAAATTGCCAGCTTCCGTTTTAGCTTGCCGACATCGAACGGCTTGATGAAATATTCGTCAGCCCCCTTCCTGAGAGATCTGACTGTGCTTTCAACCGTGGCGTGAGCAGTCATGACTATAACCACCGACATTTACCGATATGATTTCAGTTCATACAGGAGTACCATCCTTCCCCGTCGGGGAGCCTTATGTCGAGCAGGATCGTTTCCGGAACTCTCAAGCAAGGTCTTTTCTGGCCCCTGCAAGGGAACCGTCAAGAAAAACGGTGAATGTGTCTTCAAGAGCCATTTCTAGAGATTCTCTGAAGTTGACTTCGTCATCGACAATGAGTAGAGAAGGTTTTTGTCCATTTTTGCTCATTTATTACGACCCTTTTGTTGGGCAGAATAATGTTGACTCCTGCTCCGTGTACAATTCTGTAGAGGGAAATTTCTCTATCATTCACCGAGATGATATTCTTTACCTAGATATAGCCCCAGACCTGCTCCGCTTGAATTCCAGGTGATAAATGGATTGACAAGAGTATCGAGGTCCCCTTGTGCTGGAAAACCGTTTTCATACAGGATTTCTGTATTGAAAGCGACCGACTTCCCGGTGCTAACCTTTACCTAAACTTTATCCGCGCCCTCATTTTTGCTATTCCGCATGAGGTTATCAAAGAGGAGGTGCAGTAAAAATATGTCCCCATATATGTCAACGTGTTGAGGCAGTTCCAGCTGCAAAGAGTTCTTCGATGCAATTTCGTTCATGCAGGGGGAGAGATGTATCCACACTTCGTTTCCGACCTCATTCTCTGAATAAAATTAAATTTTATCTAGCTACGCAATCCATCTCGACGGACAAAGTCCAAGAAAGCCTGGTGAAATAAATCAAAAACCAGACGGGGTTTATGAAAGATTGGTGAAAGTCCTAATCCTCCAACAGACCATCGACGGTGTATCTTCGTTTATATGTACCATTGACTGCCGATTCACTAAGGAGTTTCATTAGATATTGATTATCGGTAATTGTGCGCTTTTCGTAAAAAATACTTGTTGAAATACCTGACTACAGAACGTCTAATAACAACGCGGTACGGCTTGCTGGTTCCCAGGTGGCATACCCGTCATTTCCTTGCCAGAGTTGGCGGGGTCGCAAACAGCGCATTCAATCCCCCTGCCAGCGTCGGATGAGTGAAAATAGCAGTGCATAGACCGGTGTACGGCATCCCCGCCAGCATTGCCGTTTGCACTATGGCTATAATCTCTCCAGCCGCCAGGAAACCGTGCAGCAGCTCGCTGTGCGTTTCGACGAGCGCCTTCATGAAACCGCGCATTTCAGAGTGAGTGCGCGTCCTCAGTACTGTGCTCATCGGCATTCTGGCGGGTCCGATAAATCCAGCCTTCGTCTCCATGGGTCGGTCTCGTCCAGGCCCCGGCGCGCAAGTTCCCGGTCAGTGAACATGCAGAAAGGGATGAGCCGTCTGGTTGTCCTCCGCTTGCCGCAGGCAAGATTGTCCCTGACCACACGGAAGTCGTCGAATGCCACATGGGTGAACTGCGGGCTCCTGGCGCAAGCGCCCATCGCCCACACTCCGGGCGTGGTCGTCACGAGCGCTCGTTGACCTTTATGTAGCCACGTGCATCCATCTCCACTCCAGCCTCTTTTAATCCGATTCCGGCGGAGTTGTGAGTGCGTCCGAAATATCGATGCCTTCGATTTCCCGGCCGCTGCGCGTCCTTAATGTACTTTGCTATTCATTTTCTGAAGCGGCCACAAGTAAACGGACATCATAAATTCCGAGGGTTCCAGTTTATAACCCCAAATCGTTTAAGGCCTTGCTCATTTCTTGTAGCCTGTAAGGTTTGCTGAGCACCGCACTGAAACCGTGTTCCCGGTAATTGGCCATTACCGGATCGGAAGCATAACCGCTGGAAACCACGACTTTAACTTTCGGGTCAATCTGAATAAGTGAGTTTGTCGCTTCCTTCCCGCCGATTCCACCGGGAATGGTCAAGTCCATGATGACAGCATCGAAGGGAGTTCCTTCTTCTTTCCTTTTGCGATAGAGTTCGACAGCCGCCCTGCCATTTTCCGTGTATTCGACCAGATAACCGAGCTCCTCCAACGATGCTTTTGCAGTCATCCGCACCATTTCCTCGTCATCCATCACCAGCACACGACCTTTGCCACGTGCCACTTCCAGGCATGCGGCCTTTTCGGTTTCTTCGACTTGCTCCGCAGCGGGGAGGCAGATAAGAAATGTGCTCCCCTTGTCCTGCGTTGATTCGACAGTAATGCTGCCGCCATGCTTCTTGATGATCGAGTAGCAGGTAGCCAAACCGAGGCCACTTCCCTGCTGTTTGGTTGTGAAGTACGGATCAAAGATCTTCTGCAAGAGGTGCTCGGGTATGCCGGTTCCGGTATCCGCAACGGATATTTCCACGAGTCTTTTCCCTTCCAGCAGGGAATCGACATTATTCGCGACAATTGTTATTGTTCCTCCAGTCGGCATTGCCTGGACCGCATTGAGCATCAGGTTGTGGATCACCTGGCTTAGCTGTCCCTCGTCGGCCTGGACCGGCCAGAGGTTCTCCGCAAGATCAAACTCGCACTTCACTGCGGATCCATGAATGGCAAAGCCAGCCGCTTCTTCAAGCAAGCTCTTTACTCTGATATTTTTCTTGATCGGGTCACCGCCCCGGGCAAAGGTGAGGAGTTGCTGGGTCAGATCTTTTGCTCTAACTGCTGCATTCTCCGCTTCCTCCAGACGCTTTGCCACTTTCCCCGGATTGTGCACCTGGATACGTGAGAGGGAGATGTTGCCAAGGATAGCGGTCAGGATATTGTTGAAGTCATGGGCAATGCCACCGGCCAGGATACCAAGACTCTCCAGTTTATGGGCATGTAAAAGCTTACTCTCCAACTCGAGCCGTTCGGCCTCCGCCGCGACCTGCTCGGAAACATCCATGCCGATCTCAATTACCTTGATAACCTTTCCGTCTTCGTCTTTCACAGCCACCGATCTCAAATTAAACGTGCGGCCGGTGGGGGGAAAGACGATGACTGTTTCACGCGCTTCTCCGGTGACAAACGTATCACGCACAATGCACCTTTCACAGGGGGTATCGTTCCCGTGTCGCACCTCGTAGCAGTGCCGGCCGATCATATCCGCCGGCTCCAGATCCACGATGCAAGCCGATACGGCATTAGCCCAGAGTACCGTCAGATCGGGCGACAAAACGGTCAGTCCGTCCGGGATGCCGTCCAAGAGAGCCTGATATTCCAAGGTAAGCATGCGGTACCTGGCCTCGCTATCTTTCAGTGCGTCATCCATCGTCTTGCGCTCGGTGATGTCGTAGAAGTACCCGCAGTTGTATTCCCTGCCGTCGTGCACCAGGCGGCTGGATGTCACCTCCACCGGTATGAGCTTACCCGAAGCAACCCTGTGCACTGTCTCGAGACGCGCCGACTTCCCTTCCCTCAGCTGCCGCATCAGAGCATTGATATTTCCCATATCGAACGCAGGGTCCCAGTCTGGAATGCGCATGGTCTGGAGCTGCTCCAGATCCATACCGAAGTGCTCGCAGGCCGCACGGTTGGCATAAACCATTCTGAAACCCTCGTCCGGACTCAGGACGTAAAACGGGTCGCGGGTGTATTCGATCAGGGACCTGAAAAAGGACGTCTCCTGCTCGGCTTCGACGCGTTTCATGATATCCCGGACTATTGCGCAGTAATATTCGACATCGTTATATTTGATATAGTTGAGCACTATTTCGACTGGAAAAATCCGGCCAGCCTTAGTCTTGTGAAACTTTGAATGTAGTTTAATGCTTCTCGATTGCCTAATTTCCTGAAGGTGGGTTTGCCATTCTTCAAGGGTGAAATACGGGTCAATATCAGAAATAGATAGTGACAAAAGTTCGTCCCGACTGTACCCCAGCATGATACAGGCTGCCCGATTGGCGTTCCAGAAGTGGGTGTCCGTGGTTATCCATAGGATGGAATCTGAAATGTTATCAATGGAAAGGTCAGTCAGTTTCAGCTTCTCAAGGACTGCCTGGAGATTATCCATGCTTGCCTGGAGATGGCTGTTTACGGCAGACAAACGGCGCACATGGCGATTGATGAGGTGGTAGAGCAGTAATGCGGTTATCAGGATAAAGGCGAGTCCCTTGAAGACCGAGATACGCTGCATCAGGACTGGATTGATGGTGATACGGCCCACAAACGTGTCGGAGAACAGGATCCACAGGCTGCCAAACAGTGCATAGACCACCACGATACGGGTGCTTGAGATGCGGGCCTCCGATGATTCATGTATGTTCAAAACGTTGCTCCTGTCGGATGTTTTGCAATACTGTCATGATTGTAAGCCATGGCTGGAATTAGAATCAGTCTCCTTAATTCATATCGGTTAGCTTTTAAAAAATTCAAGATATTCCTACAAATTCCGGAGCCTTTGGAGGAAAGTCTGCAATATTCGACGCTGACCGTTTCTAGATAAACAGATGACCTGTGTGTTTATTACCAGAATCCTTACCACCGACCAAGATGAGCGGTGGGACAAAACTTGCAATAACTGCGTATGGATAGGTCATTGCAAGCGGTATGGCATTCGAGTCCACAACAGTTCCCAAAACTCGAACCATCCGTCAGATAATTGCTTGTTTGCGGATAAGTTTTTAATGATGTATGCTTTAAATTTGAACATGCGAGCCACGGGTCACTTGCGTGGTCGTTCCACTTGCCGCAAGGTTGTAAAGAGATATTCCAACCCGTTGACCTTTATTTCATAGACCGCTTGTAACATCCTTCCTAGCTTGCCTTCCGGAAATCCGTTTTGCGCAAACCAAACAACATAGGGTTCAGGCAAGTCAATCAATAGTCGCCCCTGGTACTTGCCGAACGGCATCCGCATAGATGACAAAGCCAGCAATTCATCGGTGTCTGGTGTTGGCTGATTAGAAATCTCCAGCGTATCCTTGGTCAATCGCGCTACACCTCACGTACTGAAAATCTATCAAAGGCATCGATCCTATTGATGACAACACTATCAGAATTGCCGCCAGGGTAAATTTCCTTGGCAAGATAGGTCAATTCATCTTGCTCCAGATGATGCGGAACATTCACCCACCATCCTTTACAGCCGTTTTTTGAGCCATCGTTCCAGCGGTAGCCGCGTTGTTTAAGGATGTCCTTCTTGTCGAACGGTGCACCAACCGCACAAATCCTGGAGGTCATCTCCCCGGACTTCTCCAGCAACTTCTTGAAGATCGCTACCTCCGTGACCGGTAATTTCCCCAGGAGCAGTCCCAGCAGCCCCTCCGCGTCATCCAGTGCGCGGTGGGCTTTAATACTGTATCCGCCGCATTTGTAGAGCAGATATTCCAAGGAGCGTGAGTTGATCCTTTCCAGATTCCAATCTATCTGGGACACAGTGCATGCCCAGGGCAACTCGGTGAAAGTAGGGTATCTGGCCTCGACAAATTTCCGGTCGAAGGCCGCGTTGTGGGCAATTACCAGGGTTGCCTTGTCGGCGAGTGACCTGACCCGATCATCGTCAAACGCTTTTCCGGCCACCATATCGTCGGTGATTCCAGTGATCTCCTTGATCTCTTGCGAAAGAGGACACCCTGGATCTTCAAAACCGTTATAGCGATCAGTGTTCCGTATGATCTCTGCCGTTATCGGATTGAATTCGAAAGCGACGATTCCCAACTCGATAATCTTGTCTTCTGAAACGTTTAAGCCTGTTGTCTCTGTATCAATACAAAGACCTATTTTTGATCCTTGACCCGGCCTATGGGTGAAACGAGAGTCCCTTTCCAAATTCAGCTTGCGGAGTACCGTGAACTCTCCCGTGGCATGAAGAGCTGTTATGGCGATCTCTGCCTCCAGAGGGGTCATAGGCTCTTTCTGGAAGTTTCTGGCGTTTGATGCTCTTATATTTTTCATATTCGCTCTCGGATAACTGTTGTGAATGTCTCATCACTAATATTATGAACAGGTTACCGTATGTGTTCAGCAACGTCGTATTTTGACTCGGCGTCCAATTTCATCCACTGTAACTTGAAGCATCACTGTAAATCAATATGTTATTGTCTTAGGTGGGGTCATGCTGCGACGCCAATGATTATTAAAATTGGAATCCGGTAAACAGTCTGTGCCTCTCCAGCGTCATCTAAAATTCCTTACCCATGTCCATTTCCTTGCACAGATTGGCGTGAGGAGTCTGTTTTTAATGGGTAGCGTAAAGAGCAGGGTAAAACCTGCACTTTACTCTACCAAGGAACAGCGGCCGGGGTTGCCCGGGCACTTAAGAACTGTCGGCCTGCTGATACGCTGATAGTCTGGAAGCTCGACCGCCTGGGACGTCCCCTCCCACATCTGGTTGAGATGGTGTGCGATTTCGTTGCTCAGGGCACCGGATTCAAAAGTTTGCGGGACCACTACTTCCGGCGGAAAGCTCATCTTCCATATCTTCGCATCGTTGGCAGAGTTCGAAAGGGACATCATCCCAAGCGCACAAAAGCCGGACTGTCAGCCGCTCGAGCGCGGGGGGAAATGGTGACAGACCAAAGGGGGTGGATAAAAAGAAAAAGAAAGCCGCCCTAACATTAAAGAAAGATCCCGAACGCAGCGTTAAGAAAATTTGCGAGATCGCGGGGATCTCTTGCAATACTTTATAATTTAAATACACGGGCCCTGAGTACAAGAAGGTAGCAAATGAGAAGACGCACAATAACGTTGAGATGGAACATGTTATCACTATGACCGCCAAAGCGGCCAAATCAGTATTTGATCTCATAAAAAATGCCCCCGTACAGAACAAAAGGCTAAAAAGGCTATGCAACATAGAGGAGGAACTGTTGTGGCAAGGGAGTAGATCACCGAGTTCCTTCCTATTACCGGAAATTCGATGCACCTAATTCTCTCAATGGTTGCTGTCATAAATTTTAGTAGTCAATCACAGGGCACACATTTTTCGCTGGCGTCGTAATCGATTTTCTGCTATGGTTCTCCACAAGAGGAGATTGCATGGCAGAGTTGCTGTATCATATACGCGGGCGGCATATCGGCCCGGAT
>Ga0326727_10012404_pt1 | contig 19417 bp, 21 predicted proteins | sample MB2enrmetagenome_FD_207643 | JGI IMG/M metagenome (GOLD analysis project Ga0326727, IMG submission 207643) | Lab enriched peat soil microbial communities from McLean, Ithaca, NY, United States - MB29MY | ecosystem: Environmental > Terrestrial > Soil > Wetlands > Peat | place: USA: New York...
TCACGCCTAGCAAAAAGGTTGGAAGAACTTGGAGGAGAGTGGGCTCAGCAAGAGGCTCAACGCCTGTCGGCGTCAGCGAGAACAGTGGGAGCCATCAAACTGTTTGTAGGGAAATACAAGACGGGTGAAGAAAACGACTTAGTAATGCTCAACAACAAAATCATCCAAAACGACGCGAATGCCGTCGCAATCTTGGTCTTGGCTAAGGATTCAGTGCGAGTCTTAGTTGGTGCGGGAAAGAGCGCGATCGCACACGGCGTACATGCGGGAAAGTTGGCTGCGAAACTGGCTGCGCTAGTAGGTGGAGGTGGGGGCGGAAAAGACAACTTCGGCCAAGGCGGGGGCACTAAGCTAAGCGCAGTAGATGTAGTCGTCAGAGAATCCGAGCAGGCCGTCAAAGAAATGTTGACCAAGTGATTACTGTGGCCGTAGACTGGGTTGAGCTAGATAGAAAGTGGCAAGAGGAGTGGGCTAAGGCTAGGATATTCGAGGCCGATCCAGACCCCAAGCGGAAGAAATGTTTCGTTACTTACCCTTTCCCATACATGAGTGGGCCCTTGCACGTCGGCAATGGCTTTACTGCTGCCAGAATCGATGCCTATGCCAGATACATGCGGATGCGCGGGTTCAACGTCCTCTTCCCCTGGGCTTGGCATTGGACTGGAAAAACGGTCGCTGGCGCAGCTGAACGTATCAAGAACGGGGACGAGGAATTCATTCGTCCGATAAGAGAGGTCGATGAGGTTCCTGAAGAAGAGCTTAGAAAATTTGTTGACCCCGCGTATATGGCGCGGTATTACACAGCCGTGAATCGAGAGGCCATAAAACGATTCGGCACCTCTGTGGACTGGCGGCGAGAGTTTCACACAAGTTCGCTAAATGAAGAGTTCAGCAAGTTCGTCACTTGGCAATATTTGCGTTTGCGTGAGAAAGGTTACGTGACTAAGGGAACGCACCCTGTAGTCTGGTGTCCCAAGGATCAGAGCCCAACAGGTGACGCCGATCGTCTGGAAGGGGGAGGTGTACGGCCTGAAGAATTCACTCTAGTAAAGTTCAAGATGGGAAACCTATTCCTACCATGCGCAACCTTCAGGCCCGAAACGATCTACGGCGTCACGAATCTATGGGTCAACCCTGATGGGGAGTATGTAGAAGCCGACGTCAACGGAGAGAAATGGGTTGTAAGCAAGGCAGCGGCGGCGAAATTAGAGAATCAGCTCAAACAAGTGAGCGTCATTAGAGGTCTGAAAGGTGCTGAACTAATCGGAAAGACGTGTGCAGATCCGATTCAAAGCAGGCCTCTACTGATCCTACCGGGACATTTTGTGAAAACCAATAACGCTACGGGGCTGGTTTACAGCGTCCCCGCACATGCACCCTTCGACTTGCTAGCACTCAGGGATATTCAGAAGAATCCGGCCACTGTGGAAGGATTCTCTATCGATCCCACGCAGTTGGCGCGAATCCAACCAATCTCTGTAATATCGGTTGAGGGATACGGGGAATTTCCTGCGGTGGAGATCGTTGATCGGATGGGTATTCGTAACCAGATGGATCCTTTGGCGGAAGAAGCCACGAAGGAAATTTACAAAGCTGAATTTCACGGTGGCATATTGAGAGACAATTGCGGTCAATATTCGAAGCAGAGAGTTTCAGATGTTAAGGAGGCCTTGGTGGCAGATTTCAGAAGCAAGGGAATCGCTGATGTGATGTATGAGCTACCGCAACGTGTTGTATGCCGATGTACGACAGAGTGCGTCGCTAAAATAATTCAGGACCAATGGTTTCTCAAGTATTCAGACCCCGAATGGAAGAAGCTCGCGCATCAGGCCATAGCTGAAATGTCCTTCTACCCTGAGGAAGCTAGGGCCTGGTTCAACGGTATCATTGACTGGTTGCAGGATTGGCCCTGCGCTCGCAGAACTGGCCTCGGTACACGACTCCCATGGAGCCCCGACTGGATCGTTGAGACACTAAGTGATTCAACGATTTACATGGCCTACTATATGGTAAGCAAGTTTGTCAACGCGGGAAAAGTCAAGGCTTCTCAATTGGCCCCTGAGATTTTCGATTTCATATTCTATGGAATCGGTAAACCAGACGAAGTTGCCAAAGGCGCCGGTATAGAGCGGAAGCTAGTGGAGGAGATTCGTAACGATTTTCTCTACTGGTATCCAGTCGACATGCGCAACTCAGGAAAGGATTTGGTCGGCAATCATCTGAGCTTCTTCATACTACACCACGTAGCGCTTTTCGAGCAACGGTATTGGCCGAAGGCGATTGGGGTCAACGGGTTCATGCTGTTGGAGGGGGGGACCATTCACAAATCTAAGGGCAACTTTGTGCCTCTTTGGAAGGTTTGTGATGAATTTGGAGCAGACGCGGTCCGGTGCACCGTCCTGCTCGGCGCGGAGGGAATGGACGACCCTGACTGGCGTGCTGAGAACGTTCGTGACGTGAAGGACAGGCTTGAGGCTTTCCTGCGGTTGATTGAAGACATCGCTCAGAGGCCAAGAGAGCAAATCTCGAATGGTCATCTGGAAAACTGGTTGATGGGTAGAATCAGCGCGAAGGCAGGTTTGATTGCCGATTCGATTGAGATGCTAAAAACGCGTACAGCAACATCTATCGCGCTCTACGATATGTGGAACGATTTACGATGGTACGAACGCCGGGTTGCAAAACCGGACTCCAAGACTGTTGACGCCTTCATCTCGAACTGGGTCCGATTGCTGGCTCCCTTCGCCCCTCACTTAAGCGAAGAAGCTTGGCGAAAAACGGGTCAGGAAGGGTTCGTTGCTGTAGCAGATTGGCCGAAATTCGAGCAAATGAAAACGGATTCGCGGTCGGACGAGTTAGAGCTCTTGATCAAGCAAACGTTGCAGGATACTCAAGAAATAGTGGCGACGACCAAACTCAGTCCGAAGACGGTGCACTATTACACTGCTGCCAAATGGAAGTGGCGAGTGTACGTCGAAGCTCTAACCCGTGCTAATACGCATCCTGAAACTCTCGACGGGCTGATCCGCGACATGTTAGCCGCGAAAGTGGCCTCTGCGAAGGATCTACCCAAGTTCACGTCGAAGGTCGTTCAGCAAGTGAAAACCATGCCCAATCAGCTACGGGCGCGGAGGTTGGAAGTTGGTGAGGTCGATGAGCGAGGTCTATTCACGGATGCGCGGGACTTCTTGAGTAAGGAATTGAAAACTGAAGTTGATGTTCACGGTGAGGACGATGCTTCCCTCTACGATCCGAAGGGAAGGGCGAAGATGGCCGAACCCTATAGGCCTGCAATATTCATTGAATAGTGAATTGTGGTTTACCCGTCTATGGGTGCCAGACCTTTTCGTTCTTGACCATGTAGAGTCCGGTTAGGACGGCGAGTATTAGTCCAACTAGGAAGCCGCCGCCTATGAAGAGGCTCACTACTGCGGTGGGGAAGACCATGAACGCTGATAGGACTTTGAAGCCGAGCATGTATAGGATTACTGCTCCGACGATTACCATACCTAGGACTACTCCGAGAATGAAGCTGAAATTCCCAAGCTGAGCCACCCACGGGAATAAGCCTACCCAGGTCGCGAAGAACGCTGGCCAAAGAAGCGCTCCCGCATTAGCGAAAATAAGCGCCGCCGAAGTCAACAATAGGAGGACTACGGCCCACTGGAATCGACGGAACATGCGAGCCTTAGGGAAAGGACCGTAAATCACTCCCCCTGGAGGCAACCCACCTTGCGCGTACAACGTCGGTCCAACTGGTGGTGCCATTTGTGGGGCGGGTTGATTCATTACAGTCGCGTGGTAGCAACTGGGGCATAGGGCGAGTTCACCGTAAGGTTTCGTGCATGAAACACAAATTCTTCGACCGCAGCGACTGCATACCTGAGTCGCTGGTAGGTTTTGGTGATAATAGCACATGTAAGCCAATTTCTTCAACCATCCGTCATGACAGGGTTTGTAAGGTAAACTGGGGATGGGGTTAGTTTGACTTGATAGTTAGTTACAAGATAGTGTCAAACCTCACAGGATTTTACTTCTCAGAATTCTATGCTCAAGGTTGAATAACGAAAAGGGGCGGAAAATGGCTACTTTAGCTCTTCCTGCCTCATTTTGCTCGTTAAGGCGCGACTTGCCATGTCCACAATGCCTGGCACAGGCAGTGCTAACTTCAAACGAGAGAATTCTCCCGAGTTGTTCTCAAAACCGAGCCCATCGACGACCAGGAACGGCGTGTATACGCTATGTTATACGTGCAAATGCCGCACCGTTGGGCTCGCGAACTTCTTGGGCCTCAACGCTTTTAGTTTGGCAAGCCTGGTTTCGGGTTTGGGCCCGTAGCTCAGTCTGGATAGTGCTTCTAGTTTGAGCGTCTAAAGCACAGGCCCTCTAAACGCTTTCAGGAAGCGGGAGAAGCCTGGGGTCCGGGGTTCGAATCCCCGCGGGCCCGCCAATCTACTCAGCTTGTGAATGCGAATTCTTCGTATTCGCCAAATCTGCGGCAAGTATCTCTTTCTTGATGAGTTCTTTGATTGCCATGGTTACATTTCGAGTCTGCGCGGTTTCTAGGTCCTCTGTGGTGGCGTAGGTACGATGAGGCTCCGAGAACGCAGCCCTTACAAGAACCCTCTCAGAAATCACATAGGTCGAAATTCTTCCACCCGTAGGCTGAGTCCATGTTATTGCGGAAACGTTCTGGGCGGTTCTGTCAAGTTGCAGGTTGATTGGCAGATTGGTTCCTGTTGTGAGAAATCGGTTGATTCTGCTGATTCTTCCTACGTCTGCTTCGCGTGAGTACCGATCGTCACGCGTCTCACTTTCTTGATCTCCATGTTGATGCTTTCTCTCGTTAATCCTGCCGACATGGCGCTTCTGAAAATGCCTTTTCTCAACTCTTTGCAAGCATCTCTCAGCGCAAGATAGCGCAGAGAGTTTTCTCCGTTGCCATTCTTCATATCTTTGAACAGGTCGTCACACTCATTTTCCCGTTCAACCAAGTCACGGATTCTGCTCTCGAACTCATCAAAACCTGTCGTCATCGTCGTTTCTTTCTTCGCCTCTCCTTCTTACACTCGAGCTTCAGACTTTGGCCAGTTCTTACCTAGCCAGTCCTTGACAGCTTCCTCTATCGCGCCGCTGAGGTTTCCTTTCTTGCCTCCGAGTCTGATTACGATTGCCAATCGGAGCCGGTGCTCAACGTCATCCGAGAGTACTACGTAGATTCTTCCCAAAGAATATCTGCCAGAACTATATAGGTGCAAAGCACGGTATAAAGTTATATATTTAACTTTATACATATTGATGTCTATTCCATGTCTATTCAGAGCAGCCTGTATCGTGGACGCAAATACAGGTAGTTGATCGCTATTGGGAGTGTTGCGGGAACAATGATTGCAAAAACCATTACGGGAACAGCATTCCACGTCGCTACGAACTTCTGCATCAACAGAGTGACTTGCGTATCTGCACCGCAGTCAGAGCATTTGACTTGTGTCATGACGTTACGGGAATCGTGTCCGGAATGCGGTGCAAGACCTTTAGATCTAATGATGGCAGGACTCACTTACGGAAGAAGTCAATCGGTCTTGGAATCCCCAGAAACCGACATCACCTAGTCATTCAATTGAGCCAGATGACCATCAAACGATCAAGATAGGATCGTGGTCGATGATTTACTCTTGCCTCTCGGTAGGCGTGAGCTGACCTTCGACGAGTTCGCATGAAATCTGCCCTTGAGGATTGGAAGAGACTCCTTGATTGTGCCATTTGTTTTCCCCGTCAATGTTGGATGCCTCTCAGACTTGAGATGAGGCTTTCTATTCTCTCGCGCGTTAGCGTATGATGGATTCTAAATCAGGCGACAAGCAAGATCTCGCCTTTCTCTTCGCCCATAATAATCTGTCCGCGTCCGAGTTAATAGGGTAATCTTGTTCGGATCGTTCCATAACAATACCTTTACGCCTGGGACAGGCTATCAGCGGGCGATGAGGGAGTTGTTGTGAAGACTGATTCAGGATTGCGACGTGATGTTATGGCTGAGCTCAAGTGGGAGCCGACCATTCATGCGACGGAGATTGGTGTTGTTGTCAAGGATGGAGTGGTGACGCTAAGCGGTGACGTTGACACCTACGGTATGAAGTGGGCTGCCGAGCGCGCTGTCAGGCGGGTTTCAGGCGTCAAAGGGGTAGCTGAAGAGATCAAGGTCACGCTGCCCAGCTCTTACAGGCGCAGCGACGAATATATTGCCCGGTCGGCGACAGACATCCTCAACTGGAATGTTTGGGTACCGCGTGACCGCGTCAAGGTGATGGTGCAGAACGGTTGGATCACTCTGAGTGGCGAGGTGGATTGGTTTCATCAGAAAGAGTATGCGGAGCATGCCGTACGTCACATGACAGGGGTTCGGGGAGTCACCAACAGGATCACGATTAAGCCGCCGGTGCTGACGGTGAAAGCGTTCGAGGTAAAGAACGGAATCGAAGACGCACTTGAGCGCAATGCCAGATTGCTTCGAGATGCCGACAAGATTCGAGTGGAAATTTCAGGTAGCAAGGTGACCCTAAATGGCAGCGTAGGCTCCTTGGCGGACTTTGAGGAAGCCGAATACGCCGCCTATTGTGCTCCCGGCGTGTCAGAAGTCGAGAACAAACTAACGGTTACGGCTTATCATCGCAGGAAGGAAGGGAAAAGGAGTGGTCACTCTGGGTTTTGGGCTCGTGCGACGAGTATGGGTGAAGAAGAGAAGAAGAGCAGGAGGAGAAGAAAGAAAGAGAAGCGTGGTAGAAGTTACTATACGAAGCCTCAGCGTAAGCTGTAAGTTATAGGTGGAAACCTGACAGTTGTCTCTTTCTAGATGAAGATCGAATCTACAGAATTCAGCTGTGGTTCTGCTTTCCTGTGAGCCTTCAGCAAATCGTTGCGTGAGTGTTGATCATTGATAGTGCCGCCTTCCTTCACGCTGCTTTTCCTCTTCTTCTTCCAAAGATCGAGTTTTCTTTCGTCTTCGGTTGCCTTTGCGTCTGTAGACTTTGGCTTGTCTTTGTGCACTCATAGGCCACACTACCACTAATTCGGCGGCACTCGCTATTCAAGTTGTGCTGGCACTCATCAGGAGCAGTCCGGGTGCTTCCGACATGGACCTGATAAAGAAAAGCGGCGTGCCTCCGGGAACGTTCTACAAGTACAAGAAAATTCTCCGACAGAAGGGTCTGATCTGACGTGACTTCTGAAATCAAAACTGTTAATGGGCGTGTAATACCCGAACTGAGACACATCTTCTATGCCCATTCAAGACCATGACCTCGTCTTGAGCCAATACACCATAATGTGGATATTAGCGTTGTTCGCTAATACACAACGATAAGAGATATGCCAGAAAGCTCTGGAAAATCTGAGAGCCCCGAGATGATGGATGAAAGCTCTCGGAAGGTTCTCGAAGTTCTGAAACGGGCGGCGCCTAGAGATCTAAGCATACATGAGATCGCTGAACTAGTCAAGATGCACCGCAACACTGCCTCCAAGCACGTGTACGCCCTAGAGAGGGAGGGCAAGGTCACTATGACTAGACAGACAGGAAACGCAAAACTCTACAGCATCAAATAGGTTTCCGCAGGCGAAGAAGCTTATTGGTTTGACCAAAAAATCACGCAACCATCTATAGACGCCATTTTAACAGTTCGAATTCGGGTGCTCGCACCAGTAGACCCACCACCCTTGCTCTAAGCCCCGGGATTATTTTCTTGCTTCTAGTATCTTTTTTCTTCTCGCTTCCCCTGTCTCCTTTTCTCTTTGTCTTTCTCGCTCCTCTTCTCTGTCCTCTTCCACTCCCTTTTCTCTTCTCTCCTTCTCTCCCTTCTTGTCTCTTTTCTCTTCTGGCTTCTTTCTCTCTGTGTCCTCTTTTCTTCTCTGTTCTCTTTTTTCTTCTAGTCTTGTTTCTCCTCTTTCCTTCTCTCCCAGCACTTTTAATGTCTCATCGTAAAAATGACGAGCTACTTCTAGAACGTCTTCGATTCTTTCGCTCACAAACTTGCAGTATTCAGTCCCTCTCCCAAGGCTACCAAGGCGATCGATGCGCCCTTCCTTCTCTGCCTTTTCCCTTACTTTCTCCGTCGCTTGTGTGCTCTTCGACAGGAGGTCTTGGATGAGTTTGATGTACCTATCCTTTTCCTCTTGGTGTTGTGTAGCTTCGAAGATAGCCTTATCCAGTGCCCATCTGTATTTTGTGATTGCTTCTTCATAGTTTGCATCCTTGACGCTTTTCTCTGCCGCCTCGATGAGGACCCCAAGGTCCTCTTTGGGTAAGGCTGCTATAGGATCGAAAAACAGGCTACTTGCGAGAACATCATATAATTTCACGTCGTCCCCACATAGCTGTCGCAACCAACTTTCCTCTTTCTTCTCTTTTTCCCCCATAAGCAATCGCTCCACTATGTAGAAAGGGTCGATTCCTTCATATTCTCTTTGCGCTTTTATGAGAAGGCAAAACCCCCACAGAAGCGGCAGGGATAGAATTCTACCTAAGGGGGAACAAGTGGGAATCGCTAATCAAGAAAGCGAGTCTTGGAAGCAAGTCAGGTAAAGGCTCAAATACGAAATTCTAGACGAACAATCGTTGATTTAGTATCTTGCCGTTTAAAGTAGTCCTCGCGCCACCCAAGATTATCGATGTTAACTGTCCGATTTGCGGTGGAAAAGTCAGAGTCCAACTTCCTGATGTGGCTAGGGAGGGTGACACTGCAATGGGGTCGTGCGACCATTGCGGTAACTACCTTACCGTAACGAAAGACGGTTTGAAGGTCACAACAGCGCCTGAAGAGGCTAGAAACAGAAAGGTGATGGAGAAATGCCCGAACTGCCAAACAGCATGGGAGATATGGATTCTTCCGAGCAAGGCACTGGTAAAGGTTTACGGAGCGACTAGGCTACCAATGATGAATTATCGTTGTGATACTTGCCAGTGTGAGGTAGCCTATATCCCATAACTTACAATTTTCCATCCGCGACATGAACGCAAAATCCCTCCAGAAGTTATAACAAGACAAACCACTCACTCAAGTTACCAGAGCCGAGCTATCCACCGGCTTTTGACAAGGCGCTGGAAAGTTGGTTTCAACCGAAGACTTTGACGTTGCCTGAAAATGTCTGTCATAAAAGTACAAGCTACCGACAGTAAATCGCGCAATGTTGCCAAGCTAGCAAATAACAGATCTCACAGTTGAACGAGTTGCTTAAGCAAGATACTCTGGAATAGAATTCTCTCTCTAACAGCTTATTTTCTTACAGTCTGGCTCTTGTTCAGTGTTTTTTGGTTCGTTCCGGTTGCTCTTTCAGATGCCTCCTGTTCGGCTTTTGCTTTGCTTGCAATAAGCGGATGGACATACCAAACGAAAAGTCACAGGTTCGTCCTCATCGAGAACACGTTTATATGGACTTGCAGGCGTCGTATTTGTGACGGAAAATGAAACCGAAAATAATAGTTCCGATAGTTCTCCTACTAATCCTCGCATCGATCTTCGCTACCCAATCTGTCTTCGCTCAAAGCAATCCGGTCACAAGTACTGTTAGTCTCACTCACCTTAACGTTCAGCTCACCTACCCTTCGCAGGTTCTTCCAGGCCAATTAGCGACCATCAACCTAACGGCTCAAGCAAAGGACAGCTTCCAGTTAACCAGTCTCACCGTGCAGGTCTACTTGGCCGACCAGAATAACTTGCGACAACTACTCAGCACGACCGTAGCCCAGAACACAATGATGCCGAGCGGTAATCAGATCAACAAACAGATCCAAGTTACTGTGCCTTCTGACGCACCTAGAACGTCGCTGGTTGCGCTGGTCACTGAGAGTGTAGGCGTAGGCGTAGGTATGCCTTCCTACAATTACCCGTACGGTTATCCATATTGGAATGGTTATGCCAATGTGTATAGCAATGGGTACGGATACAACCCGTATTATTACAGTCCCCCATCATACTATTACAGCTACCCATCATACAACTCTCAGTCAAGCTCTGACAACGGGGTCGCACCCCTCTCATACGTCCTCGCCACGACACCCGAATACGTCACTCTGCAGACGCAGTATCAGCAGCTCCAAGCCCAGAATCAACAGTTACAACAGCAGCTTCAAGCCTTACAGAACTCCACCGCTCAAAAGGACAGTACCATAAGCAACCTGAACAACCAATTGTCATCAGTCCAAGGTACGACCACACTCGTTGAAATCGTAGCAGTAATTCTAGCAATCGCAGTCGTAGCAGTTGCAGCTCTGCATTTCAGACCAACTAGAACCACCGATACGGAGTCGCATCCACCGGCCAAGACAGAAGAGAAAACAACAGGCGTCTAATTGTAGACGCCACCAACCATTTCTTGCGTGGATCTCTCCCTTCTCTAGTGTTCTCATTACTCTGATGCGAAGTCCTTATCGCCATCTTCCCAACGGTCTCTAAGCTATGCCTATTCCTGTTGCTGATGCTAAGAAGTCCCAGATTCATACTTTACCTAGCTACCTTACCCAATTCCCGAACAAGAAACTCGATGATGAACCACCTAACTATCCGATGAAACATCGCATAACGGGTTTTCTGGCGACACATAAGGAGGAAGCGTTCGCATTGGAGGAACTCTATCAAAAAGTCGTTCCTACGGAAAACGCAGAATTTGCACGACGGACCGACTTCTATCGCAAATGGCTGTGTGAGTTATTTGATGAAGGCAATATATTCGCGGGCAAGAAAGATGACCAACTCTACTTCTATTATGAATCCCTCGAAACTTCACAGAACGCGAAAGCTTAACACGAAATTCTATTCTTCATACATTCCATGATTTCTCCTCTCGGTTTCTTTTGGTTGTTTCTTGCAGTTGCTTTCTTCGCTATGGGGATGTAGAGGGGATGTTTAGAATCAGTCATCGGAGTTTGACTCCGACCCGGTCACGGAGACGACTAATCCTCAGTGTAGCTCTGGTGAGATCTTAGGTACTTGTCAGGGAATGTCACCTCGCATTTCTGGCATTGGTAGTTTGTTCTTACAGTGAAGCCGACGCCATTCCAAATCTGCTCCTGGCCTTCAGGCTCTAATTCAGCTGCGCAAAATGGGCATGCAGCAAAAGCCCAATTGAGGAGTTGGTCGAAAAGGTGAAGGGAGCCAGAATAAAGGAAGACAGGTTAATCTGGCAAAGAAGCTAACAAAATCTCATTTTGTGTCTGCTAGATGTATCAATTTTCTTATGCGCGAAGTGAGAGAAGAGTGAGGCCGAAGTTGTGAAGAATCTGTGCGTTCAGTTATTTCTTGTCCGCCGAATACGAAGAGTCTGGGTTTTCCACCGGTAAGTTCCACATAGGTGTTGGTGATGGCAGCGTCTTTAACCCAAGAACCGGTGTTCGCTACGTTTTCCTCCTTGTTGATGAATGGTACGTGGGTGTGGCCGAAGATGAGAACTTCCCCAGGCTTGACTTCCTTGCATGCAGTCAAATTGATTTTATTGAGAGACTCCTTTAGTCTATCTTCAGGGCGCTGGTGAAGCCGCTCAGCTACCTTTGCTAGATCTGCTTTTACGAAAGACGGTTCCATCTTCGAGAGAATAGTCTTCGCGCTATGGAAATCTACCCATAAGTTACTCTCGAAGGCCCCGCCTGTGTCGGACATTACTCGACACAAGAATGCCATGAAAGGTACTTTCTGTTCAGGATCGAACTCGTACCCGTGAACGAGACGATAAGTGATCGGTCCATCAGTCAGATTCAATTCCTTCAGGAACTTGAAGGGGTATGCTGGGTTGGTAAGATCCAAGACGTGGTAATCGTGGTTTCCCGCGACGTAAAATATCTGGACTCCTTTGGATTTGAGGTTAAGAAGTTTAGTGACTGTGTCGTGGTGTTCCAGGAATACTCCTGAAGCATCCCTCCTCCACATATCCACGACATCTCCAAGAAGAACCAGGTGCGTAACATCGCTTTCTTGGCTAAGTTTGTCGAGGAACGCGTTAAACGCTGTCTTATCCGCATTTGCGTAACCTAAGTGTTGATCGGACGTGACAACAACTTTCATAGTTCCACCTCTAAGCTGAGTACGTATCTCTAGAGGTCACATAAATTACCCTATGCAATTCAAAGTCCCGAGTAGTTTTCAGTACTGGAAATGCGCCAGGGTAAGTATGTTTCAAATTTAGGCCCAACCACACTGCGACAAGTGCGGAATTGCTCCTCACTCTGGCCTTCTTGCAGGGTTGTTTGCAAGAGCAGGCAAAATTCATCCATTACCATTGAGCAATGGACTGCCCGCACGCTAGAATGGTTATTTGCTCTTTCGTAGTCGGCGTTCTAGATCGGCAACACGTTTCTCCAGCTTAACGATTCTCTGCTCAATTCTCTTCGATTCTCGGTCAAAGTCAGCGCTCGCTTTTCTAGCGTGCTGATCTAGTTTCGACGCGAATGCTTTAGCAGCCTGCCCATGCTTATGGTCAACTTGCTTGAGCTGATCGCGCAGTTCCTTGAACTTACCCATACGGTTAATCCCAGTGCACACTATGGAAATCTTGGGCTAAAATGTGTTGCTCGGATAGCGGACGACAAAGCCGCTATTTTCACGCTTTTCATGCTGCTTGGAGCAGTCATTCGAGGGTCTAGCTTTTTTCTCCGGACTTTCGCGAAAATATGCTTCGTAGCTTTGACGTAATTCTTTGTGATACCGAACCGCTTTGAAAACGTGTCTTCTCGTAATCTCTAACTTCCCCTGTCCCGGAAACGGTTACGTTGGCGTATTGAGTGCCCTTTGTTTTTTCCGTCTGCATCGCCCAGGAAACTTCCAATACCCATATGTCTTGCCGTTCTACTGACTTGATTTCGGCTTGTGCGCCTGATTCCTGTTTCTTCACATACTCCAGGGTGATTTTCTTTGCTTCAGCTTCATCGATCGTTTTTGGCATAGAGACATCCATGTTGCCTCTACAAGTAGAGCCTTTTTGAAGATTTCCTGCGATTCTCATCGCTTCGAAGTCATTCACGACAAACGGTGATCCTCCCTTTAATTCGGTTGAATGTACCGAAGTAGCTGTGCTGATGCCTCGTGTTAGTGAATGATTCATCCACAACTCCTTTTATCACGAATAGATTCGCTTCTTCTTAGAGGTGTAACAAAAAATGGCGCATCCAATCATCGGTCTACTCTTCATCGGGCTCATCATTCGAACCGTGATAGCTGCGGTAGTTATCGTCGCACTACTCTGGTTAGTCTTGAAGCTCGGCAGGTTAGCTGACGCATACACGGAAAAACTGAAAAAAAAGTGAGAAAACCAATCCGAAAACCAGCGACGACTCAACTGACCTAGAGAATCTTGACCGCCCTCTCTCATTTCCTAATCACACTCGTGATTTAGTGTCCTATTCAGACTAACAACCTCGGCAGCATTCGTCTGACCTCACCGAAATCCGCCTTTGCTATGAGGCACCTTATGATGGCAGTCTCAGGCGAAATAGATTTACTCAAATCCAATCACGTCCCAATCCAGCCATTGTGATTACATAGCGTCGTGACGGTCATTTCGTGACGGAGTCAACGTCAGCGATTAGTGAGCCGTCCTGGGTAAGTTCGTTAAGGAAATCCTGGGCGGCTGAAGCAACGACAGCACTCAACTATTGCACCACAATTTGCGCAGGAGGCGTCCCGCAACTATACAGGGGTGAGGAGCAAAGAAGACCATTCAGGTTAAGTGAGGTTCCTCTGGGGAAACTCATCACCGTCAGCCTTCTCAATGCAACGATCTGTTGCACTTGACACACCATTGCGCCTCTCCAGGGTTTGCAGCGCCGCAACTCGCACAAGTCTTCATTGTTTGTGTTTGACTTTGTGCGGTAGGGTTGAAGCCACAATACGGGCAAGGGATTTGTGCTGAATACTTTCCACATTTATTGCAAAACGACATGTTTCAAGAAGGGGAGAATCAAGGTAATATTCTTTGGTCATCATCACCAATGGATTGTTGAAAGTCGGGTGTGAGGGAATCGCGTGATTAGACACAGCTGGAGATCATTGTCGAAACCGTTCACGTGACATGTTTGCAGGAAACCAGATGTCCTAAGTGCAGTGCGGCGAACGTGAAGGGGAGACTGTACTGTGGATATTGTTCAAGTATCCTTGAGCCGCGCACGAATTTTTGGTTGCAGGTGCAGGATTTTCAGACCACTGCGGACAGAGACGCTCTTGGCTTAGTGAAAGCTACAGGTGTCTTGCCGCACCTGCTGAATCAATTCTTAGGGAAACCTAGAGCGCGGAAGCAACTGGAGATAATCTCCCGAGAAGGTACTCCATTAGATCGATTCGAAAATCTGAGTGCGGTGATGCGGGAATGTGCCTATGCACTCTGTCTGGAGCGCTTACCCTCAGCCTATGTAATTGGTGGCACAGGACCGCCTAACGCTTTCACATTCGGGGACGATGACGCTCCAATCATCGTGATTGACGAAAGATTAGCGCATGGAGTGGGACTTGGTGAGCTGCGATGTCTGTTCGGACATGAAATGGGGCACATAAAGAGCAGGCATCTGCTATATCATTCCCTCGCGGATATGCTCGCACAGGGCGTAGGGATATCAGCGTCATTCGCGGGATTGGGCTTGATCTCGACGCCTATGCGATTGGCGTTGCTTGCGTGGCAGAGGGAGTCTGAATTCTCAGCTGATAGAGCTGCGCTTATAGCATCAGGCAATCCTAATCACGTTGCTTCAATGTTCGCGATGCTTGGTGGCATATCGAATAGACCGATTTCAGAAAACAGATCGATGCTCGGAGGCATTGCAAAGGTCTTTAGTGGTCATCCAATTCTGAACGAGAGAGTGAACGCTGTCTTTCGGTTCTCGAACTCGGAAGAATATGCAAACATCGTAAGGAAGTCGAATTATCGCAGGATGCTGTCTAACGCCTTCACTCCCATCTGCCAGTTTTGTGGTTCACCGAAAGCAATCGAAGCCATATTCTGCCCAGAATGTAAGAAATGCCAAGCCTAGGGGCACATGGTCAGGCTCGAATTGTGAATTCTCGCCTAGGCGCTTATTTGTACCGGTAAATTTCGGTCAGAATCCCTTACCCCATCCTTTAACACCTCGAATTAACAACATGTAGAGGTAGACGAAGAAACTCTATTTGGCTTGCGTCCTGAAATTACATATGTATTCGCCTAAGCCGTCAAGACGTCGACACAGTTCAACTCCAGTTAATTCCACTGTGTGGGGGTGTTGGGTTTTGTGTGTGGGTATGGTGGTGCGTATCATTAGACCCAAACGCACGATAATTTTGAGCGTTAACTCTTAATGTTCGATTTTACTTCTTAAACGTGGAGGCCTACGGTTGATTGAAGTCGGACGGAAGCTACCGGACTTTCAGCTTTACGACCAAGACAAGGTCGTCCGATCACTAAAAGACTTCTTGGGAACGAAGACTGTGCTAGCTTTCTTCCCGGGTGCCTTCACCGGGGTGTGCACGAGAGAGATGTGCGAGTTTCGCGATTCAGCGAAGACGTTTATTGATTTTGGGGCGCAGGTCGTGGGCATTAGCGTGAACGACCCTTTCACGAACAAGGCCTTCGCTGAGACAAATGGACTAAGGTTCCTAATTCTTAGTGATTACACGCGGCAAACAATCAGGAGTTATGACGTCTTCCATGAAGACTTTGCTGGACTGAAGGGCTATATCGCAGCAAAGAGGTCGGTGTTCATTCTGGATGAGGCTGGTACAGTGCGCTATAAATGGGTCTCTGAGGATCCGAGCAAAGAACCGGATTTCGAAGAGATCATTAGACAGCTGAGCCAGCTGGTCGTCAAGTAAGTTCAATTGCCTTTTGTTTGGGGGCAGGTTCGCGCCCCCAAATTTGAACCGGGTTTTTCGGGTGGTGGGCGGTATGGTGGTGCGCGCACACACACAAGACGATGCACAACCGTGAATGATTACTTCTCTATAGTGACTTCGAAGTTCTCTCCTAGTTCGAGGGAATGCTGACAAAGACGGTTACACATCGCTGCAACTGTCGTCTGACTCTCTTTCGTCGGAGCCGGAAAACTGGAATTCTATAGGTACTCTGTCAAGTCAGATCTCTTGTTGATAGTGTTATGGAAAGGATAGCTCTAAACGCGAGGTCGTTTAGCTACTTATCTGACAAATTCGGCATTGCGACTTTCAACCTCGGCCTCGTAGCATACTTCGTTCTAGCTTCGCATGCACAAACACGACATATTCCAAATGATCTTCTCGTTCGGCTATCTCAACACATCGTGTACTACGCGTAGCTTCAGTTGTAATACGCGTAGTTTGTGAGGCTTTGGTGTGAATGATTTGCCCAATCATGTTATAGGCAACTACACATTGTAGTCAGTTGGTGAGAAAAATTGGTTCAAACATTCGCGAAACCGCGTAACTATGCCATACTTGGCATTGTTCTAATCATAGCAATCATCGCAGTCAACAACAACCCAGTCTGGGCTCAGCCCTGTACGGCTCAACTTGGCTACCCGGTAACCGCAGCGCCACAATACTACGGTTCGAACGTTCAAGTTACAGTGGCCGTCTCGGCTACATGCTCCATCTACACCAGTCAGCTATACGCCGTCGGCACGGCTTATACAGGCTACAACTCAGAAATTGGAACAGCGAACACCGTGCTAAGCGCAACATACGGCAACAGCTTCAGTGGACAACTCCAGTTTAGCCTTCCAGTATCGGTACAGACAGTGCAGTTCTCAGTCGCAATTTACAACGCCCAATCCGGGTATTACCAGCAATACTACGGCGCCCAACCTCTAGCAACAGCATCAATAACATACCTGGTTAGCCCAACATACCAAACCTACCCCTCCTACCCAACGTATCCAACCTACCCGACCACCCCCACGTATCCAAGCTACCCCTCCTACCCGACGTACCCGAGCTACCCAAGCTATCCTACATACCCTACGTACCCCACGCACCCGAGCTACCCCTACTATCCAAGCAACAATTACTACTATGGTCACTACCCGTACTACAACCCATATCCAGGCAACTACTATCACCATTATTACTACAACGGCGGATACTACAACAATAACCACCCACCCTGTCACAACTGGAGCAACTCGAACAGTTGTAACCATCACTAAAGGTTGGTGACAAAACTTGGTAGAAACATTCGCGAAACCGCGTAACTATGCTATGCTTGGCATTGTTCTATCCATAGCAATCATCGCAGTCGGAGCAAGCAACACCCCAGTCTTGGCCCAGGCTCAACCCTGCACGGCAGTACTCAGCTATCCAGTCATGCCCAACACATACTCCTACTCTAACGTCCCCATCGTAGTGCCCATGTCAGCAACCTGCACAACAGTCTACGGCAACCAACTATACGCCACCGGTAACGCATACGACGCAACCTCAAACGTCGGCTTAGGCACAGTGAATAGCGTCCTACAATCCACCGACGGCGGTACCACCTTCAACGGACAATTAGGGTTCAACCTACCCCCAACAACCCAAGGGCATACGGTGACGATCTCCGTCTCCCTCTACAGCAACCAATACAACGATCTAGTAACCTCAATCAGCGAAACATTCCAGGTCGTCACAGGAAACCAGCAAGTCGTCACCACCACAGTAACCCAAGCATACCAATACCCGTACCAACCCCCCGCATCAACCCCGTACGCATACCAACCTTCGTACCGAAATCAGACCTCGTACCCGTATCAGACTTCGTACCCATACTCGGCTCCGTCATTCCAGCAACCTTCACAACAGTACCCGTACAGACACCAGAATAGATCGTCCCTACTCGGTTTGGTTGCAATCGCAGCAATACTGGTAGCAGTCGTCATTGCAACAGCAGGTCTGGTCGTGTACGGACGACGTAGACAGCAACCCCCTTCAATAGCTTGGGTTCCAGCATATCCGCCACCACCGCCACCTCGTTAGGCTTAGAGCGTCGTAACCGAGAAATCCCCATCTTTTTAACCACTCCAGAAACCCGCTTATTGCGCAACCTTTCAAACCAACCACAGTAAGACTTCATTGCATTCATTGCAAGCACTCTCACGGTTTATGGAGGAAAGGCGTTCCCATTTCTTGAAGAGTGTAGGATGAAAATGGAAGGCAGCACATGCTTCATCAGCAGCTTACTGAATCGCAAAACCTTCTTTGACATCACGGCGAGCACGTCGTTTCCGCCCAGGGACACGGGAAAAAGTGTTACCAAAAAAAGATGTCCCTAGGGTGTAACAGAACCTCTATGCAGATATTTCGTAGACCACCTGTACGTTCACAGAGACCTGTAACGTTCCCGTCTGAATTGGGGTTCCACTGCTGGCTGGACTCACTTGGGCGTTCATGGTTGGTTGATACGGGTAGGATGGGGTGACGGATTCGACTCCTGTTATTTGAACCCCGAGGGCGGTTGCCATGGTTTGAGCCTGGTTTGATGCGTCTTGGATGGCCTTCTGGAGAGCTTGCTTCTGTAAGCCTGCATAGGTGGCGTCTGAAAAGGTGAATGTGATTCCGTCAATCTCGTTAGCTCCATTCTGGGTGGCTGCATCTAATACTCTACCTATCGACGTCATGTCGCTGACGGTGACTTGTATCGCGTTGTGAACAGCGTAGCCGACGAGTTGTTGAGTGGTAGTAGTGCAAGTAATAGGTAGTTGTGGACTACTTGTAGTGTTGCAGTTGTTGGCTTGCGAGTAGACGGGTGTCAGGCTGTAATCAGTTGTAGTTATGTTATCCTTTGTAATTGCCGGATTTAGAGAGCTCAAGCCTAGAATGGCCTGAATCACCTGACTCATCGTCTTTGCGTTATCCTTCGCCGCTTGGTCAGCGGTTGCGTCCTGCGTGTTCACAGCTAAATTGAGTAAAGCTTCATCCGGTGCCGTTTGGACGGTTCCGGTACCGTTAACGGTGATGGTTTTCTGGTTTGGGTTTTCTGGGCCTCTAACCATCATGGCTGGTTTCATGATTGCGAAGACGCTCACTATTACGAGACCTATGATGGCAAGTGCGGTCAAGTAGTTGCTTCTATTCACGTCTGTCATGGTTCTCAGTAGGCGACTGTTAGATGGGGTCATTTAAGTTAGGGTTTAGAACGCAAGAGGTGGCTATCCGTCCATGAAAGTGAGACGGCCGCCTGCATTGTACTACTTTCTCGAACAGGCGCGGAAAACCACGGGGGTTCAAATCCGGCTCCCTGTTTTGAAGCGGCTAAATTGTCGGCTTTTCGGTCGAGTTCACGGTGATCGTGATTTCGGGTCTCAGGATTACCAGGCGGATTGTTCTTCGACCTTAAACCATATCAGGCAACCGAAGTAGCCTGCCAATCCGGCGTTAACATCTACTGCCTCAAGAACCCACATACTCTCACGCTTACATATAATCGTGAGATTATTAATTCCAAAGAGCGTCCTCTGTCC
>Ga0326727_10012405_pt1 | contig 19416 bp, 22 predicted proteins | sample MB2enrmetagenome_FD_207643 | JGI IMG/M metagenome (GOLD analysis project Ga0326727, IMG submission 207643) | Lab enriched peat soil microbial communities from McLean, Ithaca, NY, United States - MB29MY | ecosystem: Environmental > Terrestrial > Soil > Wetlands > Peat | place: USA: New York...
ATGAGCCTTTCCTTCGGCAGCCTGTAGACGAGGAGCCGGCCGTAGTTGGGCCTGTCGCAGACTGCGGCCATCCAAGCAACCATGTTCTCCCGCTTGAAGGGGGCCATGGGGAGCATGACGAGGAACTGGAGGTCCTGCTGCCCCGGCAGCCTGATGAGGGCGTAGTACGGGTCCATGGAGGAGACCTTGCCCGCGTACTTCTGGGTCGGCAGCGCCCATACGTCTTCCCTGTTGTAGAAGACCCTGGGGTCCGTCATGTGGTATGTTACAAGCCTGTCCGCCTGGATGCGGAATATATCTTCGGGATACCTGATGTGGGCGGCCAGGTCTTCAGGCATCTTCGACGCAGGCAGGAAAGTGCCGGGGAAGGCGCGGGCGTACGCGGCGAGGACCGGGTCGGCAGGGTCGCTCACGTAGAACGTGACCGAGCCGTTATATGCGTCCACCACCGCCTTTACGGAGTTGCGGATGTAGTTGAGCCTGCTGCTGTACGGGTCCGAATACGGGTAGCGGGAGGACGTAGTGTAGCAGTCTTGTATCCAGAAAAGCCTGCCGCCCGCCACGACGAGGTAGGGGTCGGGGTCGAGGGCGAGGAACGGTACGATCCGCTCGATCCGCTCGCGCACCGTCCTGTAAAGCTGCACCCTCGAATCCGGCTTTATGTAGCCCGATATGAGGATGTTCGACTCCATCAGCTCCCAACTGAAGAGCAACCTTTTCCAGAAGCCGCCTATGGGGATGCCGCCCGTGCCCGCGTACCTCGTATAGACGTTCTTGTCCCCTTTTGGGTAGTCGAACTCCTCGACGCCCGTCCGCACTATGGAGTAGCCGCTCATATTTTCACCGTAGTAGATGGCCGGACGGTCGATCTTGAGCAGGGTCGATTCGGGCGGGACGTCCTTCACGATCATGCGCGGAAAACCTTCTTGAGTGGTCTCCGACACATAGCTCATGGCGAGGCCGTAACCGTGGGTGAACTCGAGGTGCTGGTTGACCCACGTCCTGGCCTGCTGGAACACCTGTTCGCTCAGCTCCCTGGCAGAGACCACCACCTGCCTGTAACCCTCGCCGGGCAGGTGGTAGCGGTCTACGTCCACCTGGTAGAAACGGTAGTAGAGCCGCATCTCCTGCGTCTGCCTGAAGGTCTGGAGCACGGGCCGCCAATCCCAGAGGCGGATGTTTTTCAGCGTGTCCGAGTTGCGGGCGACGGCTGCGGAAGAGAGGTTGTCGAGGGCCGCGAAAGGGAGTTCTTCCACCGTGTCGAGCTGATACGCCTGCCTGGTGAGGGCGATGTTGTGCTCCAGGAAGGGCCTCTCAAGGGAAAGCTCGTTGGGCTGCACTACGTAAGATTGCATGACGGCGGGGAAGACGCCCAGGACAATCACCGAGAGGACGATGTAGCCGCCGATCCCTGCGAGTATGATCCGTATCGTCCTTCGCTTCAGGTTCCACAGGACGAGGGCCGCAAGGAGCGCGCTAATCCCCATCATGATCCAGAGGCCGACGCGGACCGCGTGGTAGTCCGTGTAGCCCACCCCGAAGACCGCCCCCCTTTTCTGATATAGCAGGTCGAATATGGACAGGTAGTGCCCCGCCCCGTAGACGACGAGGAAGATGGCGAAGAGGACCGACAGGTGGACGAACATCCGGGTGTTCTTGATGGAATCGGGGCTGAGTCTGACCTGCCTGTAGAGCAGGTAACCCGCGAACGTGATGGGGATCGCGAGGAACGCGAGGCCCGACAGGCTGCCCTGGATGGCGTTGTAAGCGGGGAGGTTGAAGACGTAGAAGCCGATATCGTGGCCGAAAATCGGGTCAACCCGGCCGAAAGAGCCGCCCCACAGGTATCTCAGGAAGGTGTCCCAGGCGGATGAGAAGCCGAGGCCGAAAATGAGGGCCGGAATGACGGCTATGACGAGGGCTATCATCCCGGCCGGCCGTGCGCCCTTTCGGAACTCGTAGACATCGGCCATGTCCTCGCCCTGATACTGGATGAAGCCGCCCCTTTGCCTGCCCGCCGCCAGCTTCAGGTTGATCCAGAGGTAAAGGAAGACGAAAGCGAAGGCGACCGCGAACAGCAGGAGCTTTATCCATATAAGGCGCAAGAAGAGGGGGCTGTAGCCGAGCTCGACCATCCAGAGCCAGTCTACCACCCAGCCGGAAGCCTTCGACAATATGCCGAGGAGCACGAGGAAGAGGACAAAGGCCCCGAAGACTTTGATTACCTTCGGGTTCGGCATGCTTACGCCTGCCTGTGCACCGCCCCCGTGTACGCCGCCCCCGTTGCCCTTATGCTCCGTCGGCACGACTGCCCTCCAGTCTTACAGCAGATTTTCTTCCTTTTGAATACTACTCTCTTAGTGCGGTGTTTTCAAGCATTTGGTTTTGGGGGTCCTGGCTCTTTGCCCCGCAGTATATACAAAAGCTAACCGCGGGGTAATGCGTTACGCGGCTTACTTCGTCGTCGTGTTCGTTGCGCGTCCTCACATACAGAAGGAGTATGCCGCGGCGCGCGCCTCCACGACTCCTAGTCATCCACGAAAATAGCTCAGGCCCCATATGGCAACTCGCGTACACTGGGTTTTAGTCCATTCAGAAAGTCAGGGTTGTCTTCCAGACATGTGTAGGCACCGCTGCTTACCGCATAGCGGAGGAGTTATGGGCCGAAGCCGACACTCCCTTGAAGGGCCGCACTTCGCGCACTACCCGCTCGGACAACGCATCCTCGGCCACATCCATATCGTACCGGCTCTGAAGGTTTATCCAGTAACGCGGGCTCTGCCCGAAGTAGCGCCCCAGGCGCAGGGCGAGCTCTGCGGTCAGAGGACGCTTGCCCTTTACCAGATAGCTGATGCGCATCGCGGGCACGCCCAACTCCCTGGCAAGCCGGTACTGCGACAAGCTCAACTCGTCGAGCAATTCTTTCAGGTAAACCCCGGGATGAACGGGCACTATACGTTTTCTCGACATGTCCGACTCCTCAATGATAATCGACGACTTCCACCTGCTCCGCGTTATCCCCGCGCCACACGAAGCAGATACGCCACTGATCGTTGATACGAATGCTCCACTGTCCGTCGCGCTCGCCTTTGAGCAGCTCTAGCCGGTTGGATGGCGGCAGCCTTAAGTCATCTATCCGGGTTGCAGAATCGATAGCGTTCAGTTTCATGAAGGCGCGCTGTTGGATATCAACCGGAAACTTCCTCGAAAAGCGGCGTTCAAATACTTTTCTCGTTTCGCTGCAACCAAAGGACCGGATCACTATAAATAATAAACAATATGTTTACTAATTGTCAAGTAGATAGGAAAAGGGGAGCGCTTTATCTCCCTGCCCTTTGGAAATCTGATGATCCCCAGTAATCCAAACATTGCTGAACAGGGCCGGGAGATTTTTGATGGATTTTTCCGTGATCGAGGGGCCGCCCGACGAAACTATACAGTTGAAGTATGTTGAGGAGGCGCGGCCCCGAGAGACAGGGAAAAGGCGCAAAAAGATCCCGGCCCCTCCCCCACCCCTACCCGAAACGGCCCGTGATGTACTCTTCTGTTCGGATATGTTGCGGGGAAGTAAACACATCGGCCGTCCGGTCGAACTCCAGCAGCTCCCCCAGCAGCATGAACCCCGCGTAGTCCGAGACGCGGGCGGCCTGCTGCATATTGTGCGTGACGATCAGGATCGTGTAGTCCTTCTTCAGCTCTATCATCAATTCCTCAACGCGCAGGGTCGCTATCGGGTCGAGGGCGGAGCACGGCTCGTCCAGCAGGATAATCTCCGGCTCTATCGTGAGAAGCCGCGCGATGCAAAGCCTCTGCTTCGTCTCGTCGGAAAGAAGGAGCGCCGGCTGCTTCAGCCTGTCTTTCAGGTCGTCCCAGAGACCGACCGCTGCCAGGCAGCGCTCAACCACTTCGTGCCGCCCTCTCTTCTTTATCCCGTGTATGGCGAGGCCGTAGACCATGTTCTCGTATACGGAGAAAGGGAAAGGGTTGGGCCTTTGAAAGACCATGCCGACCCTGCGCCGCAGGTCGATGATGTCCATCTCCTCGATGGGGGCGTCGTCGATCGTGATCTCGCCATCTATCGTGACGCCTTCCACGAGGTCGTTCATCCTGTTGAAGCAGCGCAGCAGCGTCGATTTCCCGCATCCCGAAGGGCCGATGAGGGATGTGATCGAGTTCCTGTACACCTGAAAATCAACATTTTTCAGCGCCTGGAAGGCGCCGTAATAAAGGTTGAGGCCCTTCGTGCGCAGCGCAGTTTGCAGGTCCGTCGTAACACCGTCTCTCATCCGAATTTCCCCAGGACGTAGTCCTCGGTCAGCTTCTGCTCCGGGTTCGTGAAGACGCCAACGGCCGGGCCGAACTCGACGAGCTCTCCCATGTAAAAGAAGGCGACGAAGTCGGAGGCCCTCGCGATCTGCTTTGTGTTGTTCGAGACGAGGATGATCGTGTGGTCCGTTTTCAGCTCCGATAAGGCCTCTTCGATCTTAGCGGTGGAAATAGGGTCGAGGCCCGAGCACGGCTCGTCGAGGAGGATGATCTCAGGCTGCAAGGCGAGGGTGCGCGCCAGGCAGAGCCTCTGCTGCTGCCCTCCTGAGAGCTTCAGGGCCGATTCGGAGAGCCTGTTTTTCACCTCGTCCCACAAAAATGCCTTCTTCAGGCTTTCCTCTACGATGGCGTGCAGCTCGGAGCGCTTCCTTATCCCTTTGAGGCGCGACCCGAAGGCCACGTTCTCGAAGATGGAGCGGGGCAGAGGGATGGGCGTGGCGAAGACGGTGCCCACCTTCTTCCTCAAGGCTACGTCGTCGGTCTTGGTGGAGAGCAGTCCGAAGCCCTCGATATAGACCTCCCCCTCGAAGCTGCCGTTCTCCTCGTAGTTTATCATGCCGTTAATGACCGAGATGAAGGACGACTTGCCGCTTGCCGACGGCCCCATCAGGCCGAGGACGGACTTCTCGTATACGTCGAGGTTTACGGTTTTCAGCACCGCTTTTTTGTCGAACCGGACGCTCAGGTTCCTGACGCGTATCTTCGTGCCGGTCTGCATCAGGAGTACCTTGCAATCATCCTGTGCATGATCCAGTACGCCAGGATGTTAATGATAAGGATCGAGAAGACGAGGACGAGGGCCGTCGCGTATGCCTTTTGCATGGAGATGCCCTCTCTGGCGAGGATGTAGAAATGGACGGCCATCGTCCTGCCCGAGTCCATGATGCTTGTAGGCAATCTCAGGGAGCTGCCCATCGTGAAGATGACGGCCGCCGTCTCGCTCACTGCCCTGCCTATGCTCAGCATGATGCCCGTGAGGATGCCGGGGGCGGCGGAAGGCAGGATGACCCGCGTCACCGTCTCCCACTTCGTCGCTCCGAGGGAGAAGCTGACGGTGCGCAGGTTCTTCGGCACCGCCTTTATCGCCTCCTCGCTCGTCCTGATGATCGTCGGCAGCACCATTATCGCAATGGTGAGCGTGCCCGAGAGGAGCGACCAGCCCATCCTCAGCTTGATGACGAAGAATATGAAGCCGAAGAGGCCGTAAATGATCGACGGTATGCCGGCAAGGGATTCAACGCCGAAGCGGATGACGCGGGTCAGGGTCGATTCCCTCGTATATTCGGTAAGATAGATCGCCGTACCGATGCCTAAGGGCGTGGCGAAAGCTATCGAGAGGAGCCCGAGGAAGAGCGTCCCGACGATGGAGGGGAAGATGCCCCCGAGCCTGCCCATGTCTTCAGGGTAGGAGAAGATGAACTCCGTCGTAACGTAGGGGAAGCCTTTAACAAAGATAACGAGGACTATCGCAATGAGGATGCCCACCGTGAAAAGGGCCTGCGCGCTGAAGGCGACCCGCATTGCCTTGTCCGTGACACGGGGCGGCACCCTCACTTTGCGACCCTCCTCTTCACCCAGAAGTTGGCGAGCAGGTTGAGGCTCATGATGATGACGAGGAGGACGACGCCCGTGGAGAAGAGGGACCGTCTGTGGTCTCCCGTGGCGTAAGCCAGCTCCAGGGCGATATTGCTCGTCAGGGTGCGCAGCGGGTCGGTGAGGCTCGCCGGTATCTTGAGGGCGTTGCCCGCGACCATGATAACGGCCATCGTCTCCCCGACTGCCCTTCCCATGCCGAGTATGAAGCTTGCGAGGATGCCGGAGCGCGCCGCCGGGATCACGATCCTGTAAACCGTTTGCCATTTCGTCGCGCCCATGGCGAAGGAGCCTTCACGAAAAGGAGCGGGCACGCTCATGAGGGAGTCGAAGGAGATGCTCGTGATCGTCGGCAGGATCATTACCCCCAGGACGATCGACGTGGAGAGGATCGAGAAGCCCGACCCTCCGAGGTATTCACGGATAAGCGGCACGATATAGACGACGCCGAGGAAGCCGTACACGACGGAAGGTATGCCTGCCAGAAGCTCTAAAGAAGGCTTGAGCACGATCTTCGTCTTCTTCCCCGCGTATTCCGAAAGGTAGACGGCGCACGCAAGGGCCAGGGGGGCGCCTACGATCAGCGCGCCGAAGGTCACCATGAATGAAGAGATAATCATGGGGAATATGCCGAACGACCCCTTGGTCGGCGCCCACTTCATGCCGAGCACGATGTTCCTCATCCCTACCTTGTAGAAAAGGGGCAGCCCCTCGGTCAGGATGAAGATGAAGATGATGAAAAGGAAAAGCAAAGACGAGAGGGCAAACAGGATCAGCACGAGCCTGATGAGGTTTTCCTTGCCGATGGCTTTCCTATTCATGAACGGGGATGAGCCCTTCCTTTTTCAATATCTGCTGCCCTTCCTTCGAGAGCACGTAGGCCATAAAAGGGCGCGCAGCCTCGCTAGGCTCCCCTTTCGTCAGGTAGAGGAAAGGCCTGACGATGCGGTATTTCCCTGCCTTTATATTGGCTGCCGTAGGCTCGACGTTTTCGACAGAGACGGCCTTCACCTTGCTATCGACGACCCCCAGCGAGATGTAGCCGATGGCATAAGGGTCGGTAGCGACGACCTCCTTGACGGAGCCGTTCGAATCCTGCACCATGGTGCTGTCGTCGATCCCCGTCTTGCCCATCACGAGCTCTTCGAAGGCGCCGCGCGTGCCTGACCCTTCCTCCCTGGTCACGGCGTCGATGTTCCTGTCGATCCAGCCCAGGGCCTTCCAGTTCCTGAGCCTGCCGCTATAGACGGCCCTTATCTCTTCGAGGGTCAGGTTTTTGATCGGGTTGGCCGGGTTGACGACGAGGGCTATGCCGTCATGGCATATGACCGTCCGGCCGAGGGCGAGCTCGTCGCCTTTCAGCTCCCTGGAAGACATGCCTATATCGACCGTCCCGTTGACGCAAGCCTGGATGCCTGCCGACGAGCCGCCGCCCTGCACGTTAACCGTGATGCGGGGCTGCTCGATCCTGAAGTGCTCGGCCAGCTTTTCGCTGAAGGGCATGACGGAGGTGGAGCCGGCGACGGTGACGGTCGCCCTGCGGGCCTTTAGGGCGCCCTGTGCCTGGTTGTTGCAGGCGAGCAAGCAGGGCGCGAGCAAGAGAAGAAGCAGGCTGCCGGTCGCAATTCTCATACAGAGCTGACGGGATACTTGGTGTGCCTGATTATCTTTCCGTCCACGAGGAATATGACCAATTCGGCGATGTTGACAGCGTGGTCGGCCAGCCTCTCAAGGTACTTCGATATGAAGAGGAGCCTCGTGCCGCGTGATATGGTCCTCAAATCCTCGGACATATAGGTGAGCAGCTCGCGGAAAATCTGCTCGGTGAGATGGTCCACCCTTTCGTCCTCATTCATAACCTTCCACGCGAGTTGAACGTCTTCCTTAACGAAGGCCTCCAGGGATTCTTTCACCATGGCCTGGGCGATCTCTGCCATCTGCGGGATATCGATATAAGGCTTCAACTGGGGCTCCATGTTCAGCTCCAGCACCCGCTCGCACAAGTTGACGGCCATGTCCGCCATGCGCTCCAGGTCGTAGTTGATCTTTATGGCCGTCGTGATAAAACGGAGGTCTTTGGCCGCGGGCTGCCTGAGGGCGAGGAGCTTGAGGCAGAACTCCTCTGTCTCGACCTCGTTTCTGTTGATGTCGTCGTCGTCCTCTATGACCCGCCTCGCCAGGTCCGAGTCCCTGTTCTGCAGGGCATCGATGGCGTTGCGCAGGGCCTTCTCGACAAGGGACCCCTCGAAAAGGATCTTTGCCTTCAGCTCCCTGAGCTCTTCGTCGAAAAGCTTGTAAATGTGTCCTTCCATCACGGACCGCTGCCCTCCCTGCCTCCATTATAGAATGTTTCGTGGGCTAAATACAATAGTCGTGAGCAGTTAAGAGGAGGCCTGGCTCTTTTCGCGTATTGGGAGACCGGGATTTGTGCGTGGCCCCCCGCCGTGGTAAGATTAAAGGATGGAAGAGAGCGACCGCATACGCGTAAGGTGGCTCGACATCGTGCCCACAAGGCACAATGGGATGGAGATGTTCCTCGTCCGCGACCCGGAAGGGATCGCGGACAAATCCCTTCTCGTCTCAAGGGAAGCGCTCTTTCTCATCTCGCTCATGGACGGCACGACGTCGCCGAGGGACATGCAGGCGGCGTACATGCGCGCCTCGGGCGAGCTTATCATGTCGGACCGCATCGCCTCGATGGTGGAGGCCCTGGACGCCCACTTCCTCCTTGAGAACGACAGATACCGGGACAGGGTGCGGGCCCTCAAGGCAGAGTATGAGGCGGCGCCGTGCCGGTCGGCCTGTCTGGCGGGCAGCGGGTATCCGGGCGACGAGGCGGGCCTTCGCATCTTCATGGAAAATCTGACGCGGCAGGCGGAAGACGGCGCGCAGGCCGACGGCGTCAGGGCAATCATCGCGCCCCATATCGATTATGCGCGCGGCATGGAGGTCTACAGGCTTGCTTACGGCGCGCTGCCGAAGGAAGGGGATACGCTTTTCGTCATCTTCGGCACGTGCCACAAGGCAGCGCCAAAGCTGTGGAACATCGCGCTGCGGGACATTGCCACCCCGCTGGGGGTCATCCCGGGGCCCGGCACGGTGGGCAGGCTCATAAGGGAAGACGCCCTCCTCGGCGCGTACGTCGATGAGTGGCCCCACAGGAACGAGCATTCCATCGAGCTTCAACTGCCCGTGATCCAGTACCTCTTCGGCGGCGAGAGGTTCGAGGTCCTCTCCATCCTTACGGGCTCCCTCCATGAATACATGGAGGACGGCATGGACCCGGCCGGAGGCGAGGCGGCAGACCTTGCCGGCCGGCTCCAGGAGATATTGAAGGCCCACGACGGACCGTGCGTCTTTGTAGCAGGCGCCGACCTTGCGCACATAGGCGCCCAGTTCGGCGACCCTCCGCCCCTCGACCGGGCGACCCTCGACGCGTCGAGGCGCAAAGACGAAAGGCTGCTTAAGCCCGTGGCTGCGGCGGATGGGGCGGGTTTCTTCGAGATGGTCCGGCAGGAGGGCGACAGGAGAAGGATATGCGGGCTCGCGCCTATCTATTTCCTGCTCTCCATGCTCGATTCATGCAGGGGAAAGGTCGTCGGGTACGACCAGTGGACGGACGGGGCGTCGTCCGTCAGCTTCGCGGGTGTCGTCTTCTCCTCTATTCACCGGTGATCTGGACGACTACCTCCCGCCTGCGGGGGCGGTTGTCGAACTCAGCGAGGACTATCTGCTGCCACGTGCCGAGAAGGAGCCTCCCGGCCTCGAACGGGACGGTGAGCGACGGCCCCGTGAAGGACGCCCGTATGTGGCTGAAGCCGTTCGCGTCGCCCCACGTGTCGTCATGGCAGTAGTGCCTGCCTGACGGAGCCATCTGTTGATAGAAATCCTTCATGTCCGCGATAAGTCCCGGCTCGTACTCGAAGGTCGTGATGCCTACCGTCGAGCCGACCACGAAAACGAGGACGCTCCCCGTCTGCAAGGCGGACGCCTCAAGCGCCCCCGCCACCCTGCCGGTGATATCGACCAGGTCGCCGCTCCCTTTCGTCTCAAGCCTGATGCGCGTATTGATGATTTTCATGAATTGTCTTTCATGCCTGCCGTCATATTGCTCTCGACGATTTACGTGGCGTGCGCATCGGGAAAGACTACGCTGTTTTCTTGATGAGCTTTTTGTCGAGGGCAAGCTCGTATGTCAGGATAGTCTTGATGTCCATTTTCTTCGATGCGTCGAGTATCTCTATACCCACGATCCTGTTCCCGGCCGTCGTGTCCAGATTGACGCCTTCCGCAATCTCAACTACTCCGTCGGGTTTTTGATTGCTCAGCTTGATATATATTGCATCGACTTCATCGTCGTACTCAACCTTCATCTTCCGACTCCTCTCTTGAGTGGATAGGCTGTTACCACCGTTGCGGTATCGCCCTTCCTGAAAACCACTATCTTCAACGGATACGCAAGGCCCACCACGTCAGCAACGACTTCCTGACTCCCCTGCGTGATTTTTCTGCCGGTCAACACTTCGGATATCACCGATGGAGAGATTCCATAAAGTCTTATGCGTCTCCTTGCGTGTCTCGACAGTCGTATCTGCACGGGATTCTTCCACCATTATAGCAATTCTGTGTGACATTTCAAGTTTTTCGAGCTGTCAGACCGGCCCACGGGGTGGAACTGTTCTGCTTTGAGGCGAAGTCCTTGAGGTGGTCAAAAATCGGGACGACTGGACTTGAACCAGCGGCCCCAGCGTCCCGAACGCTGTGCTCTACCATGCTGAGCTACGTCCCGTGAGATTAAAATAACATCTCCGGGGGAAAAATTCCATTACTTTGTACGGAGAGGCAGGTTTCACCCCCACGCCTCACCACTAGGAGGGAGTTGTTCTTGGCGGCCTATTATGGAGCAAGGGAAAATCCGTCGATCATCGGGGCGCAGCAAATCTGTCGGAATCAGGGTGTGAAGCGCGCAGGCAGCGCGATGGGGCCGGGAGATTTTCGATGGATTTTCACGTGATCGAGGGATCGCCCGACGAAACTATACAGTTGAAGTATGTTGAGGAGGTGCGGCCCGGTCGAGACAGGGAAAAGGCGCGGAAGGATCCCGGCCCCTCCCGACATGCGTGGTTGCAAATATACCTGTTTCCAAGTACTCTATTCTTATGAGTCACATAATATTCACTGTCGGGTCCAAGGACAACTTCATCGAGGATATTCACCTTCTCGCCCGCAGGTGGTCTGACAACCCCCGCGTCGTCGCCGCGACCGGGCAGGAGGTCGTCCAGACCGTCACCGAGAAGGCCTCGGCCCTCTTCCTCGAAGAGGGCCTCGTCCTTGCCCTGCTTGACCCTTCGGCGGAGGCGCTGCGGCAGGTCGCATCCGCCCTCGATGCATTGAAGGACAGGGCGGGCGTCATCATCTACGCGACATCGCCGGACATGGCCCTGCCGCCGTCCATCGACGCGGAAAGGGTCAACCTTGAGCAGGAAAGGGAGAAGCGGTTCAGGGAGCGCGTCCTGGCAACGCTCAGGGCGGACGGGAAGAAGATGACCGACCGTGCCTTCGACCTCTTGAAGGAGCGCATAGGGGACGAGGCGCTCCTGCCAAGCGAGCTGGCGAAGCTGATCGACTACATGGGGGAAAAGCAGGTCATCGAGGCAAAGGACGTATCGACCGTGGTGACCGACATGCGGGAAGAAGATTTCATCGCCCTTTCCGAGGCGGTGGCGCGGCGGAACAGGAAGGAGATCGTCGGCATCCTGGAGGCCCTTCTGTCGCAAGGGATGGATGTCCTCGCAGTGCACGGGTTCCTGGCGCGCCGCGTCAGGCTGCTCATGCAGGCGAGGGACGGCCAGGGCGCCCTCGGCGGAGAAACCGACTTCCGCACGTTCTCTAAGTCTTTCGGGAAGCTCAAGGAAGACCTCGACCCTCCTCCGCTTGAAAAGAGGAACTATCTGGCCTACCAGAAGCCCTATTATGCCTTCAACCTGGCAAAGGCGAGCCGCAAGTACGGCAGGGAGGATCTTATCTCTTTCTTCGACATGCTCGCCCGATTCGACGGCAGGGTCAAGAAAGGGACCAGGCACGACCGCGTCCACTTCGAAGCCGGCCTTTTGGGGGTGTAGTACTGAAGCGCCGGCTCCTCCACATACTCCTCTTTCTGCTGACTGTGCTCTCGACATACTGGGTGGGAGGCGGCCTCTACAGCCTTTCGATCATGACGATCCTCCTTTCCCACGAGATGGGGCACTATCTCACGAGCAGGCATTACGGCGTGCCTGCGTCGCTGCCGTATTTCATCCCTTTCCCCTATTTCCCCTTCGGCACGTTCGGCGCTGTCATAAGAATGCGGGGCCCCATATACGACAAGCGGTCGCTCTTCGATATAGGCGCAGCCGGCCCGCTGTGCGGATTCACCCTCTCGGTCGTCTGCGCGGTCGTCGGCATCAAGCTATCGACTGCGATAAAGGTTCTGGGCGCGCCGCCGAATCTAGTCGAGCTGGGCGACCCGCTCCTCTTCAAGCTCCTGGAGCGGATCATAGTGGGGAACCTGCCGCCGCACTACGAGATGGTGCTCCATCCCGTGGCATACGCCGCGTGGGTGGGCCTTTTCGTCACGGCCCTCAACCTTCTTCCTATAGGCCAGCTCGACGGCGGGCACGTTATTTACGCGGTGGCCGGGGATAAGAGCAAATGGGTTTTCCGGGGTCTGATCCCGGTGCTCCTTGTGCTGGCGGTATTCTACAGCGCGGGGTGGATCGTCCTCACGATACTGCTCCTGTCGTTCGGCATAAACCATCCCAGGCCCATCGACGGTGCGACGCCCCTCGACCCGAAGAGAAAAGTGCTGGCCGTGGTAGTGCTGCTCGTATTCGTGTTGTCCTTTGTCCCCGCTCCTTTTCCCGGCGGCAGCCTGATGGAGCTCCTTCGCGGGCTATTGCGGAGATAGCGAAGGTCCACGTCTACTGTGAAAGCTGAGAGACGGTCGGACTACGGGCGGCTGGACTCGCGCCTGAAAGGTATCGACCGACTCAGGCGCGTAACGCATTACCCCGCGCTCGCTGTTATATATGCCGCGGGGCAACGATCCCGGCCAGGCAAGCCCAAGGCGGAAAGCGCCCGGCCGCACTTATGCGCGGCCGGGCGCGGTTGTTCCGGGATTATTATTCAGTCTCAGTTATCTTTACCTGGGCCGCGGGCTTTCGGTCGAGGGACGTTACGACCTCGGCGTTTTCTACCGCCTCGGAAAGCGTGATATTCCTGGCTGCGAGGTCTATGAAGTCGGACCTGTGGAAATAGATTATCGTATATTCTATGAAGCCCCCGTAAGTGTTGCACTGCGAGAGGTCGCGGACGGGCCAGTAGACGCCGAAGGCCAGGCCGTCCATTCCGTCGCGGAGGTCTCCCGCCTTCATCAGCCGGAGGTTTTTCTCGAAGTGGTGCTTGTACACTTCAACGAACCTGTCATGGGGCTTGGTCTGGACCTCGCCGAACATGATGTCGCGCGGTCTGACCTGGACGAGGAGGTAGTGGTGCTTCTTGCGCTCCTGGTCGAGGACGGACGTAAAGCCGATGCCGTTCGGGTAGACATCGACTCCTGCGGTCTGATACCGCCCGTATATTTCCTTCAGGACCGGCTGATACCGCTGGGATAGGTCTGAAAGCTCAGGGTCCTGATATACGGTCCTTATGCCCTCGCTTTCGGTTTTGGCGACGTAAATCGGTCCGGTGCAGGCGACTACTGCGCACAGGAAAATTGCAAGAACCATGATTGTTTTCATATCCGCTCTCCTTTGTCGAGTATTTTGACGATTGCCATCAATTCTTCCTTGATCTCGCCGAAAAGCGTCTTCTGCGTGCTGAGGTATCGTTTCGCTCCGTCGATCGTAAACCTTCTTTCGTAAAGGAGCTTTTTGATAGTGAAAATCGCATCAAGATCCTTTTTCCTGTACAGTCTTTGACCTCTCGAGCTCTTTACCGGCTTGATGTCTTTGAATTCCTGTTCCCAGTACCGCAAAATGTGTGGCTTCAGACCTGTAAGCGTGCATACTTCTTTTATCCTGTAGAATACCCGTTCCGGGATATTCGGGATCATGTTCCCTTATGGTTGTTTATCTCGTCTTTCAAAACCTGGCTCAGCTTGAAATTGAGCACCCGCCGCGGCGCAATCTCGATCTCTTCCCCTGTCTGGGGGTTTCTTCCCTTCCTCGCCTTCTTGTCCTTTACCACAAAGTTCCCCAGCCCCGAAATCTTGACGTTTTCTCCCTGGACGAGCCGCTCTTTTACGATCCTGAAAAAATGCTCGACGATGTCGGACGATTCTCTCTTGGAGAAACCGAGCTTCTCGTACACGGTTGTTACTATTTCCTGCTTCGTCATACACCCCTCCCTACGTTCTCAGCGTTATTCCTTTCCTCTTCGTGAGCCTGTCGATAATGACTTGCTGCAAGCCGTTCACCTGCTCGTCCGTCAACGTATCCTCGTAGGACTGAAAAACGACCCTTACCGATATGCTCCTCACCTCCTTTTTTGAAAATATATCGAAGACTCCTGCCGAGACTATCAGCGGCGACACCGCTGATATGGCGGCCACTATATCGGCCGCGGGTATCGAATCGTCCACATAAAACGAGAAGTCCCGCGTGACGGCCGGATAACGGGATATGGGCTTATAGGCCCTCTCCACGGCCTCTTTCCCTATGATTGCATCGAGGTCGATCTCTGCGCACCATGCCCTGTCGTCGACGTCGAAGGCGGACGTGACCTCGCCTGCCGCCGACCCTATCCAGCCGATCCGTACCCCGTCTATGAAAAGGTCGGCAGACGTCCGGGGCTCCAGGAACGGCTCGTTCGTCGGCCCCACGCCGAGATCGACGCCCAGCCGCTCGCACAGCCCCTCCAGCGCTCCCTTAAGATCGAAGAAGTCGATCTCTCTTGCGGCGTCCCTCCAGAAGTCTTCCCCCTCGCTGCCGCAGGCTGCGACGGCAAGGTGCATAGATTCTCGCGGCAGCTCCGACGCGCCGGACATGGTGAAGACCTTCCCGACCTCGAAGAGCCTCACGTTTTTTGCGCCCCTGTGCGTGTTGTAGGCGATGTTCTTCAGGAGGCCGGCGGCGAGGATCGTCCGCATGACGCCAAGCTCCTTCGATATGGGGTTGAGGAGGGGCACATAAGCAGTGCGCTCGTCCGAGGCGCTCTCTTCATCATCTTTGGCCGCCCCCGTATTGAGCCGGAAGGCCTCTATATCCCTAATGCCGAAGAACCCGTAATTGATCGCCTCGAAAAAGCCGCACGACGTGAGGTATGTCTTCGCCGCGTCGATTACCGCCTCCCCCCTGCCGACCGGGACGGGCAGGAGAGGGCTGACCGGCGCACTCGCCGGGATCGCGTCGTAGCCGATAATGCGGGCCACCTCCTCGACGAGGTCGCAGTATTCGCTCAAGTCATGCCGGTAAGAAGGTATGGAGAAGGTGACGCGGTCGCCTTCCGTTGAGACGGCCTTCAAGCCGATCGACGCGAGGCTTTCCCCGACCTGCGCATCCGTTATCTCCGCGCCGATCAGGTCCCGGCACCTGGAAAGACCGAGGGCTATCGTCCGCTCCGGCTCCTTGGCGTAAAACTCGACCGAGCCTGCGAGCGCTTCCCCGCCCGATATCTGCTGCATGAGCCAGATCGCCTTCCTCGCAGCGTAATCCGTGCCCTCGATGTCGATGCCTTTTTCGAAGCGGGCCGAGGCCTCGGACCGCAGGTCGAGGCGCCTGGCCGTTCTCCTTATGAAAAGGGGGTTGAAGAAAGCGCTCTCAAGCGCAACGTCCCGGGTCGCCGCGCTTATCTCCGAGTTCTCCCCGCCCATGATGCCCGCTATGGCGACCGGTCCCGAGCCGTCGCAGATCATCAAGTCGCCCGCCTCCAGCGCCCTGTCCTGGCCGTCGAGGGTGCGGAATACGGTCTTCCTGTCTGCGGTGCGCACTTCAATGCGCCTGTCCGCGATGCGCGCGTAGTCGAAGGCATGGAGCGGCTGCCCCAGCTCAAGCATGATGTAGTTCGTCACGTCAACGACGGAGTTGATGGGCCTCATGCCTGCCTTGGCGATGCGGCTCCGCATGAGAAAAGGCGACGGGACGATGGAGATGCCCCGCACCATGCGCAGCACGTACCTGGGGCAGGCCTCCGCATCGAGGATCGAAAGCCCGATAAGGCCGTCTATGGGCGACTGCTCTTGGAGGGTGAAGTCAGGCAGTGTAACCTGTGCTCCGTATATGGCCGCTACCTCCCTCGCCAGCCCGAGAACAGACTGGCAATCGCCTCTGTTGGGCGGGACATTGACGTCGAGCACCCAGTCGGTTATCTCAAGCATTCCCGAAAGGGGCGCGCCCTTGCCGGCCTTTGCGGGCAGGATGAAAAGCCCGCTCGCATCGTCCGAAAGGCCGAGCTCTTTTTCGGACAGGAGCATGCCTATGGACTCCACGCCCCGCAGCCTCTTTTTCTCTATGACGACGCCCGCCGGCAGGAGCGCCCCCGGCACGGCCACCGGGACCTTCAGCCCCCTTGCGACGTTCGGCGCGCCGCAAACGATAGGGAGCACTTCACGCCCCGTATCGACCCTGCACAGGGCGAGCCTGTCTGCCGAAGGGTGTGGCCCCATCTCTACGATCTCGCCCACGTAGACATCGGTGAAAGCGGGCGCGAACGCCTCCACGGCCTCCACCTCCAGCCCCCGCATGGTCAGTTTGTCCGCAAGTCCCTGCGCGTCGTCGGGGACGGCCACGAATTCCTTCAGCCAGTTGAAAGGCAGCCTCATACCCGGCCCTTCTAAAACTGCGACAGGAAACGTATGTCGTTATAGTAAAATTGCTTGATGTCGTCTATGCCGAACTTTATCATGGCGATTCTCTCGACCCCCATGCCGAAGGCGAAGCCGCTCACCTCCTCGGGGTCGTAGCCTACGTTCCTGAAGAGCTGGGGATGAACTGCGCCGGAGCCGAGGATCTCCAGCCACCCCGTCTTTTTGCACACGTTGCACCCTACTCCCCTGCATATCACGCAGCCCATATCGACCTCGGCCGAAGGCTCCGTGAAGGGGAAGTAGCTCGGCCGGAACCGGACCGGGACGCCCTGGCCGAACATCTCGTGGACGAACATGGTGAGTACGCCTTTCAGATCGGAGAACCTGACGCCTTTATCGACCATAAGGCCCTCGACCTGATGGAACATGGGCGTGTGGGAGATGTCCTGGTCGTGCCTGTAGACCTCGCCAGGGGCGATGACGCGGACGGGCGGCTTCTCGCGCTCCATCGTCCTTATCTGCACGGGGGACGTGTGGGTCCTTAGGACCACGTCGGGCCTTACGTAGAAGGTGTCCTGCATGTCCCTGGCCGGGTGGTCTTTGGGCATGTTGAGGGCCTCGAAGTTATAGTAGTCGAGCTCTATGTCCGGTCCCTCGACGACCTTGAACCCGAGGGATGAGAAGATCCTTATGATCTCGTCGAAGACCTGCGTGACGGGGTGCTTCCTGCCCAGGGAAGGCCTCTTGCCGGGCAGCGTGATATCGATGGTCGATTCCCGCTCCTTCCGGGCGGCTTCCGCTGCGGCAAGCTCCGCCTCAAGGGCCGCAACCCTCTCTTCGGCCTCCTGCTTCAAGGCGTTGATCTCCCTGCCAAGGGCGCGCCTTTCCTCAAGCGCCTCTGCCTTAAGGCGGTCATAATACTCCGAGAAGAGGCCCTTCCTGCCCAGGAGGGCAGTCCTGGCGCGCCTCAGGTCTTCCATCGATCGTATCGATGCGAGCTCCTGCGCAAGACGGTCCTTTAGCGCCGTAAGATCCAACTATGCCCCACTTTGTGCGCTTCAATGTCCGGGGACGTTTTACTCCCGGAAACCCCTTATGCGTTGCCCCTTACGACCTTATCGATAAGCGTTCCGAACCCCGTGGGATTGTTTACGGCCATGTCGGCAAGAGATTTGCGGTCCAGCCCGATGTTCTGGAGCTTCAGACCGTGGATGAGCCTGCTGTACGGTATGCCGTGCAGCCTGCACGCTGCGTTGATTCTCGTGATCCATAGTGCCCTGTAATCCCGCTTCTTCTGTTTCCTGCCCGCAAAGGCGTGCTGCATGGCCCTGAACACGGACTGTTGGGCGACCTTGTAGACGGACCGCCTCGCCCCGACCATGCCCCGCGCGGCCTTGAGTATCTTTTTGCGCCTGGCCCTTGCTTTTGTTCCTCTTTTAGCCCTTGGCATCTTCTACTCCTTGACGGAACCTAGAGATACGGCGTCAGCTTCTTTAGGGTCTTTTCGTTTGCCGGATGCACCATAACCGTCTTCGCCAGGTTCCTTTTCCTTTTCGGTGATTTCGAAGAAAGGAGATGGCTGTGGAACGCCCTCGACCGCTTGAGCTTGCCGCTCGCGGTCTTCTTGACCCTCTTCGCCACCCCCCTGTGCGTCTTTAGCTTAGGCATACTTCCTCCTCACTTCGGTGCGAAAACCAGGATGATGTTCCTTCCGTCGAACCTGCCTCTCTGCTCCACTTCGCCCACTTCTTTGAGGGCTTCGATCACCTTTGTCGCAAGCTGCTCGCCCTTGTCCCTGTGGAGCACTTCCCTGCCCCGGAACATGATGATGAGCTTCACCTTGTCGCCCTCGGTCAGGAAGTTCCGCAGGTGCTTCAGCTTGAACTGGAGGTCGTGCTCCTCGATCTTCAGCCCCAGCTTCATCTCCTTGACCTGGATGATCGTCTGTTTCTTTTTGGCCTCCTGCGCCCTCTTGGCCGTCTGGTACTTGAACTTGCCGTAGTCCATTATGCGTGCGACGGGCGGCACGGCCTTCGGCGAGACCTCAACCAGGTCCAGCTCCTTTTCTCTCGCTATCCTGATTGCGTCATATGTCGGCATGACGCCTAGCATGGCCCCGTCCTCATCGATCAGTCTTACCTCCCTCGCCCTTATCCGCTCATTGATGTTCGTTACGTCCTTTACATCTCTCGCCGGTCCTATGGCAGTCACCTCCTGTTAGTATTCTCTTCCTTCAGCTTAATCACGAACTCAGCCGGAGTCACGCCCTTCATCTCTGCTCCGTCGCGGCTTCTGACGGAGAGCGTGCCCGTCTCCGCTTCTTTTTTACCGACCACTACCATATAGGGGACCTTGCTCATCGTCCCCTCGCGTATCTTGAGGCCGAGCTTTTCGTTCCTGCCGTCGATCTCCACCCTTATGTCCTCGGCGGCCAGGGTCCGCCGCACGCTTTCAGCGTAGGCAGCCTGCTCGTCCGTGATGGTGAGGATAAGGACCTGCATGGGGGAGAGCCAGAGGGGAAAGCGCCCCGCGTAGTGCTCTATGAGTACGCCGATGAAACGCTCCATAGCGCCCAGGATCACCCGGTGGAGCATGACGGGCCTCTTGCGCAGGCCGTCCGTATCGACGTAATGGAGGTCGAACCGCTCCGGGAGGGCGAAATCGAGCTGGATGGTGGCGCACTGCCATTTCCTGCTCAGTGCGCCCTTCAGCTT